>Ga0182004_10000723_pt1 | contig 21642 bp, 18 predicted proteins | sample Sormic07211540_1_FD_120479 | JGI IMG/M metagenome (GOLD analysis project Ga0182004, IMG submission 120479) | Endophyte microbial communities from Sorghum bicolor roots, Mead, Nebraska, USA - 072115-40_1 MetaG | ecosystem: Host-associated > Plants > Roots > Unclassified | place: USA: Nebraska...
CAATGAGCTCCTCCATCATCACATCATCACCTGTGGACTAATCTCCTGTGTATCTCACATAAACACTATTAGTCCACCTAAGTTGTCACTCAATTACCAAAACCAAACAAGGACCTTTCACCTACCTCAATGAAAAAAATCTTGTGGTTAGCATGACGACAACATCTAAATTCCTAACAACATATGAATTCCTACTTTATGCTACTATAGTCATCCACGTCATCTCGACAAACAAGCCTTAGTTGTTTGCAAGACTATGACATCACACTATAAGATCAGGCTAGCCATGCATGATATCATTTTCACTCATACCATTGACCAAATTAAGGACAACATTGAGAAATTATCACTGTGTAATCTACAATAGGCGTCACATGGTTTATGAAGAGGACGTAATTGCAACGCAAGCACAAATTAGATTATTAGAGCACACCACTATCTATACTATCCAGAGATTGTCAACACCTACACTAGTGGTGACGCTCACAACAAATGTGATGCACACAAATGGGCGGCCACCACTAGTTACAACAAGCGCAAATACGTCGGGTGTACACCTACTTCATCGTATGAACCCTCACAATTCAATTGTATCGCAAAGCTTGGCATTAACTGATTAAACGAGATGGCACCACTAAAAATGACTAGTTATCTAAGGCGCATATTATGCTCTAGAAAAAATAACAGAACAAACATTTATACTAATAATGACAATATGAACAAATGTATTAACAAGCAAAAGTGTTACACAACATGATGCAATATGTTTGAGCCATACCATATATGACATGATATGATATTGTAATGGGAACATACATGATCCTACATTTATGATGTGGCCCATGAACATATGACGTGTCACTATAAAGCCTGTTCGCTTGAGGTTATCTGCCGAATCTATTAGCCATTTAACAATATTTTTTTCTCTCACAACAAATCACGAATAGTACATTTAGCCATGTTTTTTTCAGACAAATGATGATTGATTGCAGGTTGAATTTATGCAAGCTATCTCACCATTTGTACCAAGATTGCCACATACTTTCTCAAATGTTAGTGATATTAAACTCACTGACACAAACACACACACACACAAAGAAAATCATGTAAATTGGTTCATAAATCCATGTGTTGTGGCATAGTTACTATGAAGTGATTTTGAGTTAATACAATTTATGCAATAATGTGGCACACTATATCAAATTTTCAATGCTACATATGAGACACTAGGCAATACAAACTTTTTTGCATGACAAAGAGTCTAGATAACCAATTTTATTACTCAAAGATTGAAATGCACCGTCGGTCTTTAAACCTTTTATACATTCTCATATGGATTCATGAACTTCCAAAGTGATTGTCAAGATCATTTAACTTTTCAACATGAAATGTGTATGTGTAAAATAGATGAACTTGTGTTCTGTATATCCCGATAGAATAGGATTGCGGGTTGATTTTTAAAACTTAGAGGTTATTTATGCAAAACAACCGATGCCACGCGTCAACGCACCAAGCTTTCGCGATGTATATCTCGATAGAATAGGACTACAGGTTGATTTTTGAGATTTAAAGGTCATTTCTAAAAAAAGCCTATACCACGTGTCAACGTACCGAGCTTTCGCGCGCTGGCTTGAGCGTTTCGTGGTAAGTTTTAAGAAACTTGATTTATTTTTGAATTTTTAAATTGTAAGTCTATGATATCTTGGTCTCATGTTGTTGTCGAATTTTACAAGACCAAGGTTATATATATATATAGTATAGTAGTTATTGTCTTGTTTACGAGATATATATTTTGGTTTCGAAAGACTGGAAAGTGTTTTCTTTTAGTAAAAGGCTGGAAAGTGTTCAGGTGTAACCAACCCTATGGAAGATTGAAGTTTTTTTTCTAGAGTGGGAATTCGATCCGCCTGATATTTTTTTTCTCTAATTACTAAATCATGTTATAATTAATTAACTGTCTCTTTGTTGGTAAAACCTTTTTTTTCCCTAAGTATATTAGGCCATCCTCAATGGGAGTTTCATGACACAGTTTCCAACACATCAATATTTTGGAAACAGTGCATATGAGTTTCATGGGATGAAACTCTCTCTACTCCCATGAAACTCTTATCATCTCTCTCTTCATTAATATAGCGCCACATCAGCATATTTAATGTGCATGAAACTCTAATGAAACTCTATTGAGACTGGCCTTAGTACAGTTGGGAGGAGATCTCAGTTTTAGCCCACATTACCGTATCTTCCCACAACCCCCGTAATCGATCTCCTTCGACGCTCTCGCCCCGCGACGCGGGCCGCCACCGCCCTAGCGTGCTCCTCTCGGCTCGGACGATGAGGTCCTCCTCATCGCCGACGAGGTGAGCTGCACGCCTCCTCCCTCTTGCCTTCGGCGACTCCATGGTCGTTCATTGCCGCCGCCCTCGCCGTGACGTCCGCATTATCCACGAGCGCCGTCGCGCCGTCGCGCAGGCCGAGGACCTCCCCGTCGTCGGATGCTAGGAATCCTCCGCGCAGCCGATTCGGTTCCTCCCAGATTCGGTTCGTCGCAATCCAAACTGCTTTATCCAACTATTGTTTATGATTATGTTGTCTGTTTGGACATTGATCTTGTTTGCAAGTCCATTTTTCCCCCTTCTAATACAATAGATTACTGTTCTGTTCATTCTGTCGTGCATTCCAGGAATCGATTCTCTTCCTGCAAATCCTTATGGTATCCAAACATGAATACTACAGTTCTAATCCAATCGCTGCTGATTTTAATGGAAACATAATCTGTTTTTAATGGAAAGATGAATATCATATTCAGTGAGAAGTGTGAAAGCCTAGTTACATTCCTTAAATGTGGAGTTTTTTGTGAATATTGTATTCGACATTATTGAGTACTATTTATATGTATTGTTCTGAACATTTGATGAGTCCTCTTCCATTAAGTGCTTGAATGAAAATACAGTAGCTAAATCCAGCTCTGAATCCCCTTATTTCTTCATTTTGATCGAGACCTCAGTTCTGTCCATGCCATGTCAAAGTTTCAGAGTTATTTATATTCTTGTTTTATGATGAAACAAGACTCATAAAACTTACCTGCAGATATGGAGTGCAACAGAGATGACGCGGTGCGATCAAAGGATATTGCTGAAGCAAAGTTCATGGAGAATGATATTGCGGGTGCGAAAAAGTTTGCCGTCAAAGCAAAGGCACTTTTTGAGCCGCTTGAGGGCATTGATCAGATGATTGTAGCCTTAGATGTCCATGTAAGGGCACAGACAAAGATTGCAGGGGAGAATGATTGGTATGGGATCTTAGAAGTGCCACCAATGGCTGATGAGGAGGCAATCAAGAAGAAATACAAGAAGTTGGCCTTCCAAACTCATCCTGACAAGAATAGCTCTGTTTGTGCTAAAGCCGCATTTAACCTCATCTCAGATGCTTGGAATGTGTTGTCTGATACTGCCAAGAGGATGGTGCATGACCAAAAGAGGCGTATGCATGCCCTAGCAGTGCATCAGGATAACTTGAAAGCAACTGCCCGTAAGACTTCAAACTCCTCTATGTCAGGTGTGAATAGATTTTGCGACAGACAGAGAAAAGTGGCACCCCACCTCGCCCATGTAGCAACAGAAACATTCTGGACACTCTGCCCTTCATGTCTTATGAACTTTGAGTACTCCAGGGAATACCTCAAGCACATGCTGAAGTGTCAAAAATGTGATGAAGCGTTTGTTGCTATTGAAGTTCGACCACCACCTTCAAGCGTTCAGTTTTACCCTAGTGAGCTAATGCCTATGGCTCCTAATAATAACATTGGTGGCAGTACAGTTCCTGGCATGGCCAGACCAGGAGTACAGGCAGGAGTGTCACAGGGGAATCAGAATTGCGATCCAACAGTGCTCAAATCTGCAACATGTGCACAAAGTACTAGACATACAGTCCAACAAACATGTTGCAGTATTAGAAAAGAGGAGGCAGCTGGAGCAAGTATTCCCGCAAATGAAGAAGCACATTCCAGAGAAGTTCTGAAGCAAGCTGCAAGGAAACATGCACATGCAGTCTCTTCTGTCAGACGAGCAAATGCAGCAACAAGGGAGCATGAAGCTGCAAAGAGAAAACACGCCGTTGCTGGCAAACAAGGAATCTGGCAGTCGGCAACCTCCTTCCCTGATGGTGATGGATGCAAACCAGTTTGCCCAGCCAAAAGAAAGCCTCGCTCAACCTCTGAAACATCAGGTGCCAAGAAACGCAAAGTGTCTTCTGGTGATTTTAACACTGAATCTTCTAGTAATGCTGGAAGGACCAGCTTTAGCAGGGAGCTCATGAAGTTAGATGTCCGTAGCATCCTAATTGAAAAGGGGAAACTTCAAGCTCAGAAATTGCAGGAGCTCAGTAGCAAGAAAGCCAATGTGAAAAACAAAGAAAAGATGCAGAATAGTAAGAAAAGGAAAAGCAGTGCAAAAGGTGCATGCAACATAGAAAATGGCGTCAATAAAATCGAGACAAAACAAAGCAGCAGTTCAGTTGATCCAAAAAAAGATGTACTGGAGTTAGTTAGCAAAAGGGTTGATTCAAAAGAAAAGGAGAGGGAGAAGTGCAGTAAACAGGTTGGGTTAGAAGAAAAGCTGAAGTCATGGCAATGGAGGGTACCTGAAGTACGCATAGTATACACGAGGAGAAACCGCAAGCAACACAAGAAGGAACTAGGAGATGAAGTAACTGGTGCTAATCCGGCAACAGAGCACCATATGCCTGCCAAATATGGCTGTTTGAACCCAGAGCCGTCTCATCATGAAGGCTCTGACAAAATGCCTATCCCTGATGCAGATTTGTACAGTGTCCCTGATGCAGATTTCAACAGTTTCGGTGATCATTCTGAAAGTTCATTTCAAAATGATCAAGTATGGGCCATGTATGATGAAGAAGATGGTATGCCTCGCTACTATGCTTTGATCAGAAAAGTCATTTCCACCTGCCCATTTAAAGTCAGACTAGCCCACCTCAAAGCAAACGACTGCAGTGAATTCGGAGCCTCCAATTGGATCTCATATGGATACTCCAAGATCTGCGGTGAGTTCAAGGTTGATGTGTCGAGACATACTGACCAAGTGAATACCTTCTCACATAAGGTCAATTGTGACAAAGGTCCAGGAGGCATCATTAGAATTTTTCCTAAGAAAGGTGATATCTGGGCTCTGTACCAGAACTGGTCTCCTGACTGGGATCAATATACACCTGATGATATGATTTACAAGTATGAACTGGTTGAGGTTCTTGATAGCTACAACCCTGCCAAAGGCATTTCTGTGATGCCTATTGTGAAAGTTCCTGGGTTTGTGTCAGTGTTTAAGCCCCTCCACAACACAACGAAAAGCTGGAGGATACCAAGGGGAGAGATGATGCGGTTTTCACACCAAGTGCCATTCCATGTCCTCACTGGAGAAGAATCTCATAATGCTCCCAAGGGGTGCTACGAATTGGATCCAGGCTCAACTCCACAGGAGCTTCTTCATGTAGTTTCACCATCTGGCGATGCTAAATAAGTTTGCACTAGAAGCTGGAGCTTACTCTGTACTGTACTTAAGTTTTGTGTTTGAAACTTTTTAATCCTTTGACCTAGCAGCAGTTGGGGTAAACTGTTTCCTTTTGAACTGTAAATTATATACCTGATGTTGTGCTGATGTAGCAGCTTGCTATCAGGATTTTGCAGACTTAAATTGTCATGTACAATGTGCTCAGTTCTTGTTCTCGATGCTTGCATCGAGAGCTGTAGAAATCCGTGGCTATGCCTTCCCAACACAATTGCCCCTCTGTGTGATTTTTATTTCCACCATATACCTTTTTAACTGTTAATTATTCTGTTAGTATGCTTTTGCTTATTGATGCTTGTCAAAGTTGATTTGGCATTGTTTTTTTCTTCCTAGTACGCAATGCCTAACTATAGTTGATGTCGTGTTCGTTTTTCCAAATCTGCGATTCGGTATGGACAGCTCGAGTCAATTGCTTCAGGGACCGGGCAGGTTCTTGTCTTGGAAATTAGTACGGTGCATTGTTGGTGCTGTCCTGCAGGAGCTGAAATCATACAATTTTTTTTTACGCCGTTTGAGCTTATGGGTCAGCTTTGTACCTCTGAATCGGAATCTTATCTTATATACAGTAAGTATATCCCTGCATTTTGTTGCATCAACATTATAAATAGGATTTTTGTACATAAGAAACCTAAACTTTGACACGGGAGCTAGTATAGTTTTCAGAATGCCTGAAATTATACGAATTCACAGGAAACGGTTCAGGCCATATATTCATCTGATCATCAATGATACTTGAAATGACTAAAATATTAACGTGGGCCGATACGTATCTAGGATACGGCCCAGCCAGCCCAAGAAGCGGCAGCCGGAACGGCAGTAACCTGCCCACCCCGGTGCCCTAAAACCCCTCCCAGCCCCAGACCGCTTCGCGCCGCGCCGCCTCCCCACTCGCGCAACGCCGCCGAGCCGCAGGCGCAGCAGCGGCCAGCGCGAGGAGCGAGCGCACCCGCTTTCCGGCCGCCGGCGACGAGCCTACGCGCCGTGCTGCGTAGGACGCACGTGTCGCCTAAGGGAGGTGGTATTTGTTTTGAGCGGGGGACTCGTTCTGGGAGGAGATGTTGGTGCTCTTCGAGACCCCCGCGGGTTTCGCCCTATTCAAGGTGCTCGACGAGGGGAAGCTCGACAAGGTCGAGGTCAGTGACCGCCGCTGCGATTTCTGAGTCTGGTTTTGGTTTGGGTTTGTTAAATTTGGTCTGTTCCGTGCTTGTTTATTGAAGTATCAGTGCTATGTCTTTCTGTTTCTGTTTGCAGGATCTATGGAAGGAGTTCACGACGTCGGACTCAGCGAGAAAGGTTTGTGATTTCGGTGGAACACTGTCACGTTATGACTTGTGACGTTCTGCGTGTCTCTTTTTGAGCAGATGTTATCAATTTGACTCTTTTATTTCGGTGGAACACTGGATTTATCCGGTAGAATATTAACTTTACTTACCTTAGTGTGGCTTAACTGAATATGTTTCAGAATGCGTTTTTTGAAAGCTATTTCAGATATTTCACCTTTCAAGCCAAATGCCTAGAGATTTGTGCTGCTATTTCATGCTGACGCCAGTTGTATATGCAAATAATGGATGAAGGCATTTGGAAATCCCAAATCATGCATAGTGTGACCCCTAACAGACTTGCTGGTTTTGTTCAAAAAATGCAAAATATAGAAAAAAAATAAAAATAAAATAAAATAAAACTTGATGACTTGTTGTAGTTATGTTCTTTGCTTCTGCACCTTAGTTTTCTGTTCTAATACACTGAACTTTCATGTAGGTGGTTGAGCTGAAGGCTTTCAACAAGTTTGAGAACACATCTGACGCCCTATCTGCGGCAACCCTGATTATTGACAGCAAGCCTAGCAAGGGTCTGCGCAAGTTTTTGCAGAAACATTGTGAGGGTGAAACATTAGCTGTTGCCGATTCCAAGCTTGGAAATTCTATCAAAGAAAAGCTGGTCAGTAGTGTTTGTCAAGTTGTTACCTTTTGTAGAATGACGAGCCCTCCTTATAACATTTTTATTGCACTATTGCAGAAAATCGACTGCCTTCACAATAGTGCTGTGATGGAGCTGATGAGAGGGCTGAGAAATCAGCTCACTGAGCTTATAACTGGGTTGGGTGCACAAGACCTTGGTCCAATGAGCTTGGGATTGTCGCACAGCTTGTCAAGATATAAGCTCAAGTTCAGTCCCGAGAAGGTGAGTCTTATATCAGTGCTACTTGCCATCTTATTTGTCACGTTGCTAGACTCTGGTTCTGTCTTTTATTGTGTCAGCATTTGTGTTTGGCATGAATTATTTATCATTTTCCATATTGTACTCGTGCATATTTATTGTTTGATTGCCCTTTGCTGTTGTTATGTTATCTAACTTACCTTTGCAATTCTCATAATATGTAACATCTTGCAAGTTTTGATTTTTGAAGGTTCTTCTTGACCATTGTTATTAAAGATTCCATTTTGACCTGTTTATGTTATTTTGTACTGTTTCTGTTCCACAGGTTGATACAATGATTATTCAGGCCATTGGCTTATTGGATGATCTTGACAAGGAGCTTAACACTTATGCCATGAGAGTTCGTGAATGGTATGGTTGGCACTTTCCAGAGCTCACCAAAATAGTTACAGATAATATACAGTATGCTAAAGTTGTGAAGATGATGGGCGACAGAGCTAATGCAGTCAACCTTGACTTCTCTGAGGTAATTATTGACACCTAAATATGGTCTCCATGGTTATTAAGGAAACTGTTTAGTAAGAAGCTCTGTTGTTTTCAGATATTGTCAGATGAAGAGCTAGAAACACAGCTAAAGGAGGCTGCAGTAATATCCATGGGAACAGAAGTTAGTGACCTTGACTTGTTAAATATCAAAGAGCTATGTGATCAAGTGTTGGCCCTTTCTGAGTACAGAGCCCAGCTGTATGAGTATTTAAGAAGCAGGATGAACACTATCGCGCCAAATCTGACAGCACTGGTGGGTGAATTAGTTGGTGCTCGCCTTATTGCGCATGGTGGAAGTTTGCTAAACTTGGCCAAGCAACCTGGTAGCACAATTCAGATACTTGGTGCAGAGAAGGTATGTGTACTGCTTATGGATGGTTCTGGAACATTGTTTTAATTTCCAGCTCTCTTTTGTGTGTATCTGTCTATCTGAAGTTCTGAACCTTATGTGTATCAATGCTTAGTATGGCATACACAAACAGTATTTGCTTATGTTGTCTGCTAAAATCGTCTAACATCTTGCAAATCATGTGAATTTCTTGTCCGTGTCTTCTTTTTTTTAATTTTTTGTTCACTAATAATGTTGTAGAGATTTCAATTGATGGGCATGTGTTAACTTTATTTGCTTATGCTGTCTGCTAGAATTTGCTTTCTCCAGTAAGAAATAAAGATTGCCTGTTTCTCTACAGGCTTTATTCAGAGCTCTAAAGACGAAGCATTCTACACCTAAGTATGGGCTCATCTACCATGCATCCTTAATTGGTAAAGCTTCTCAAAAGCACAAGGGAAAAATCTCTCGTTCTCTTGCTGCAAAAACTGCTCTTGCTATCCGCTATGATGCCCTTGGTGATGGCGAGGACAACTCCATTGGCACTGAGAGTCGACTCAAGGTATATGAACTGTAGAAATAATTTGGCTTGTCATAACTTGTATGATATACCCAGCCTTCTGACATGTTACAATTGAACAGCTTGAGACACGGCTTCAAGTTCTTGAAGGTAGAGAACTTGGGAAATCTGCTGGTTCTACAAAAGGAAAGCCCAAGATAGAAGTGTATGAAAAGGACCGGAAAAAGGGTGCTGGGGCTTTAACGACTCCTGCTAAGGTAAGCTGTCTTATGACATCTTGCTCTCCAAGGGGAAAATTTTGAAAAGGCTTTTGGTATTGGCCAATATTTGAAGAAATATATAGTCCACAACCTTGTGCTGTTTTAGTATTGGATTGTTTTAACTAGTTACTATAAAAGGTCCCCCCATTCATTTTGCGAAAGTACCCTCAGGCAAACACTCCTATTGCAGTAGGTTTGTCTTTTATTTTGCTCTAAAAGTACTAAGGAGTTTTGACTTGATGCTTTGCTTTTGTTTTAGACATACAACCCTGCAGCTGATCTGGTGCTTGGACATTCTACCGAAGAAACGCCAAAGAAGTCAGAACTGGCTTCAAAGAAGAGGAAACATCATGAGGCTGAAACTGCACCATCAGCAGAGCCTGAAGAGGAGGCAATCCAGGAGGATGGTGACCAGGAGGGTCGGAAGAAGAAGAAGAAGAAGAACAAGGAAACCGAGGAGACTCCTGCTGTTGAAGCTGATGGTGAGAAGAAAAAGAAAAAGAAGTCCAAGGAGGACGGGGAGCCTGTGGCTGCCTTGGAAGGTGAGAAGAAGAAAAAGAAGAAGATATCTGATGCGGATGGTGAGAATGTTGCAATGCAAACTGAAGCGTCTGCTAAGAAAGATAAGAAGAAAAAGAAGAAAAGGCATGCTGATGATGAGTGAGGGCTGTCCGGAAAATGGTATCACAGGGTTAGAAACCATGTTGAGTTTAGTTTCCCTTTTTTTCGACCTGGGTTGTATTCAAGTACTTACACTTTCTGGATTGATGGATTTAAATTTTGCTGCTGCGATCTCATAAATAAATTATGATGATTGCTCATGGTAACTGTGCTGTTGGCGACCTGAACGTGTTGGTAGTATAATGCTATGGAGGCAACATGCAAATTCTCTATTGCCTGGCATCCCTCAGCCTCACGGCTCCTGCTACTTCATGACAGTAATTCGCCAGCATTCTTGTTATAGTTGATCTGGTCCTTCATCAGACGACCTTGTGTTCGTGAGACATCGCAACTTAGAGTAGAGTAGAGCTTGTGTAGTGTAGTACTAAAACCCAACAAAACAATTTAACCCCAAGGTTGTGTCGATTTGAAAGTCATGCGTTAGTGATGGAAACAGCAAGCGTGTTTGCCGATTTGTAGCAACAGCCTCACGACTTGAGGAGATATCTGATTTTCCGCTTGTAATTGTGTTCCAAGAATCTAAGATCCCTGATGATATCTGTTTTTCTGCGTGAAACAAAAGATCTGAACATTAGCCACTCCCATTTTTTTACATCGTTTGAGCAGCATATGTGTGAGCTTTTGTTTCTGAACTGGAATCGTATACGTTTTACGCTTTGTAGCGAGAGATTTCAGAACACAATAAGATACGAGGATCAAGATGCTCCTCCAAATATCCTTGCATCTACTGTATTGTACATAAGAAACCTAAACTTCTGACACGGGAGCTAGTGTAGAATGTAGATTTCAGAATGACTGGAATCTACGAAGTGTGCAGCAAACAATTCAGGCATCAAAACAACTTCAAGTAACACAGAAATAGTAAGCAGACTGAAACAGAAGTACGGATATTTTCATGGTAATAACAAGCACCACTCATCTCTATGCACCAGAATCAAAACATTAACATCCCGTTCTTTTTATTGTATAATAAACTCAGTTCTGGGCAGGTAACTGCAAGTTCAGAAAGATTACAAGCTTAAACGGGACACAGACAAAACATACCAAAACCAAGACCATACAGATACCTGGCGTTCCATTTTTGACTTCCATGAAACATATTCAGGTCGGCTTGCCCAATTGATGTAGCACTGACCCAAGTAGCAGCAGGTAATAGAAGGAAACAGTTTGATTGCTTCAGCGTGATACAAAACAAACCACAGTGATGCGGTTTTGCAGAACTTGTCACAACAACATAGAAATATCTAAAGATAATAGACCAATTATATGAAATGACTAAAATATTAGCATGCTCGGCCAAAGAAGGTACACTCCATGTCAGGCCAAGGCACAGGGGACCGGATCAAACGCTGTGCCACATGCTATCCATTGCTTTTTGCGGCTGCATGGTAGCATGCAATCAGGAACCTTCTGCCACTCCCTTTTGAAAAGGTTGTAAGTAACAAGGCGGTTCATACGCTTCGCCTTCAAGGAGAGCATGAGCAAACCACTGTTGCCCAGGCATGTCATCTTCATGTGCTTACCGTAGAACTCTAAGCACCAGATATTTGGCATTCTGTCCACCTCCTTCCAGAGGAGAGTCATCTTCTGCAACTCCCATATGCAGACGCAGGTCGCTGCATTTTTGCACAGCAGACCCACTAGCATAACCCTTCCCTGGAACTCGGCAAGTGTGTGGTCAGTCAGATGCAGTGGCAGTGGGATGGCAAATTGCCTCCAAATCCCGGTGCTTACATCATATGACAAAACACCATCTGGTTCTGCGCACATGAAGTATACCGTGCTGCCAACCGCCACAGGCTGTGACCTGAAATTTAGAGCAAGTGGAAGTTTGATGCCCGGAGGAAAAGATCCAGGGCAAGACCACATGTTCTTTGTAGAGTCATAGACTTCATAAGTCCCATCATTTCCTAACCACATTACTTTGTAGCCATCACTAGAACTTCTTCCGTTCAACACCATCCCTACAGCGACTCTTGACCATCCCTGAACTGATCTTGGTGGGATCTCCTTGAGTGATTGCATAAGAGGGTTGCAAATGTAGAAATTCCTGTGGCTCAGATCCAATAAACATACAAGACCACCCACGGATGCCACTGGAATAACTATCTTTGTAGGAGTGAGAGGAACGGATGGGTGGTGCCATTTCTTCAGCGAAGGATCATACATTGCAACATTGTTGTTTGCATTCTCATGGGTGATTGTATAGAACCATGGCAGTCCACGTGGAGCTTCAGAGTACTGATGAGAAAAACTGTCTGAGCCCAAAAGAGAAGACCACTTTCGGCAGACGGTGCGGAATCGAAAGATTGCAGCAACTGGAAGCCTTGCAATGACAGTTTCAAAAAGATCTTCGGGGAAATCTCTCCAGATCTCTTGTTGCATTACTTCAGTTTTGTTTGAGGGTGCCTTTTCACGGTTTCGATCTCTCCGCGGTCGTTTGCGAGGGGGAGATTGGTTAGTTTCCATGATCTTCAGTAATTCTGAGTTGTATCCAGGCCTTCCCCCACAATAATCATCCTTGATTGAACCATGTTCGAAGTCAAGTAAATACCACCTGTAAGATATTGATAAACCCAGTTAGTCCATCTTATATAAGGGAAAACTAGTCGAGAGAGGGTATGGATTTTTTACTGAAAAAGAAAAGGCATAATACAAACTATAAGGCCTTGTTCAGTTTGCAAAAAAATTTGGTTTTCGACACTGTAGCATTTTCGTTTTTATTTTATTTGACAAACATTGTCCAATCTTGGAGTAACTAGACTTAAAAGATTCGTCTCGCGATTTACAGATAAACTGTGCAATTAGTTTTTTTTATATATATATTTAATGCACCATGCATGTGACGCAAGATTTGATGTGACGGGGAATCTTGAAAATTTTTGGGAACTAAACAAGGCCTAACCCCCAGTTTAGCTGTTTACCATTCAAAGCATTTTTTGGACAAAAATGCATACAGAAGTATGAAAGCATCATGTAAACAATTTGACAGAATCACTTGGCTGAATGCAGCTACACAATTACGCTAAAAAATGAGTACTTTGAAACTGTTTTTTTTTCTGGCTTGTCCAATGGGAAATAAGAATTTATCAACTAGTTGGCTTTCTGTAATGCACAAGTATCAACCGTGTCATCTATTTTCCCATCAATATTGATCGATCCTCTCTGAAGCCTAGATATTACTAGCCAGCCAATCAGAAGTGCCCTGATCGACCAAGTGAACCATATCAATAACAATGTCAATCACATGTTTCTCAGCAGATTAGAGTTGGTATACAGAGGATAATCTATTATATTCTTGTGAAGGGAAACAGAAGCACAAATGACTGGATTCTATGTGAATGTGAGGTAAATTGAGGCTGAGAGGACATTCCTTATGGTCTGACAGGCAATGCAGTGTGGGCCTGTTTGGATTACATCCAGACAAGACGCGAGAAGCTTTCCCAGGCGTCCAAATGGGTTCGGATCATCCACTTGCCTGGTTGGGGACTTCAAGCAAACACACCCTCATGACCTAAGCAGGCATTGAACCAAAACCTGGAACTCCAAGGGAGCATGCGCTGCTTATTGCCAAAACTCGATTTACATGCTACAAGATGACACATAACTTTCCATAGAACCACCCCGGAAAAATTTTAGCAAAGAAAAGAACTGCAAGCACAACGCTTAGTGAAGCACGCATAAGAACAATAGCAGTGACATAAGTGCTAGAATTAGTCGCAGCCGCAGGAAGGGCATATTGCATATTAGAATGGCATCTCGTGTTTCCACCGCATGTCCAGCTAAGCCCCCGGAGCATGTTTACCAAGTCTGCCTCCATTAAAAACTAGTAAAGCACGTGAGTCGTGAGGTAAGTTGATTTCCTCGTTCCCCTTTGCTTTGGTCCCCTCGCCAACAAAGCTCCACGACGCGGCCCCAAAGTCAAACTGACCGGGATATGTTAAGATTATCATCGGCTGTCATGTAAGCTAAACTAACCTAGGGTGGAGGACTTTCCCGGGCTCAATTCCATGGGGCTGCGTAAATAATCTCGTCCTATGCATGGAGCAATGCCAAAAACCTGTGACCATGGCATGGGGCACATAAACCAGCAACAGCAAAGTCAGCAAAAATGTAAAAGTAAAGGGTGGGGGTCACGGGATTGTTCCATTTCTACGGCGCACGCCCTGGTCCTCCGTTCAACCCTGCCGCTACGGCCCAAATCTAGCGCGAAGTAGGGGGCGCACAGGTACCACCAATTCGCGGAGACAGGGATAGTGGATCGTGAACGGAAATCCTGTGTCGCGCAGAGAAGCATGCCGAAGATCTGCGCGAGCGACCTAATCTGCTTGGGTAGGTGAAACAAGCACGCGCGGCAGATGAATCAACCAACCGACAAACAAAAGTACAAAACAAACAAGCAGCTAGCGAGGCCAGCAAATTCGCGATGCGATTGTAAACCCCCCTCACCGCAGCGAGCAGATCCGCGCGAGGCGGGGGGCAGGGATGGCGGCGCGCACGAGAGCGCGAGGTGGGAGAGCGGAGTAAACAAACAAAGGGGGCGAGAGGAAGAGGAGGCTTTCGCTGGTTGGCCTTGCCTGGGGATGGGGTGGGCGTTGGCGCCGTAGAGGTCCCAGAGCTCCTGGACCTGGCCGACGAGCTGGCGCAGCGCGGCCACCTCCCCCATCGCCGGGCCGCCGGCGCCGCGAGCGCGCGCCGCCGCCGGCCTCCTCCTCGCAGCGCCCCTCTGTGTCTCTCTCTCTCTCTCTCTCTCTCTCCTCCTCTCCTCCTGCTGCTGTTCCGGGTCGGGTCGGGTCGGGGGTTCCCCTCGGCTCGGCTCGCGCCTCCTCCCTTTCCGCGCTCGGCTAAATGGACCCGAACGGCAGCGGAGCGGAGCGGAGCAGGTGACGGCGTGAGGGCGCCGCGTGCATCGCGCGTGCCGTGTGCGTGCGCTCCTTGGCTTCGCGCGCTCGCAGTCGCAGGCGTGTTGGTGCGGTTTGCTTTTGCTTGCTGGCTGGGGTTTATAGGTAGTGTCATCGGTTGGCGGTTGCTTGGTTGGGTGTGGTGCGGTTTAAGTAAGCATCAATGATGCCTCTTGTTTATGGCTTATGGAATGGGATTGGATTGGATTGGATTGTGTGGAGGGTCAGAGAGGAGTAGTGTTGGAAGAGATGTGCGTGGTTGAGTGTGTGTGTTGGCCATATAGGTTTATAATAATTATAGACAATGCCATTCTTTAGGGTGTTATGGTACCATGGTTTATATAGATAATAAAATACATATGGTTGATGATAGGTGTAGTGTGGCAATGTGTTACAAGATAGGATTAATATATTCTAGTGTCAAAACTCTCGAGGATTCAACATAGGTAGAGACATGCTATAACACAAAATCTGAGAACGATTAATACGATGTTTTCCTTTTCTATCAAAAATAGTATCATAAAAAGGTAACAACAGTTATGCCAAAACAGCCAGCCTCAGGTCAATCACTTGTAAAATGTTTTTTTTCTCCTCTTAAAACAATGATACGCTCTTGCATGTTTGAGGAAGAAAAATGTTATACCAAAACCTCAAAACAGTATAAAAAACACAATACTAATTGGTACGGAATCTTCTTGTTGCCCATCCAAGTATAACCAAAGGTATAGTGAAATAAAAACATATATAATATATTAGAGGGATATATTTTTTAAAAAAATAAATGCAAGAGCTCTGTCATTCAATTACGACGAATGAATTTATGTAGAAGAAAGTGAGACAAAGGAGATGCCCACGGAGCACTAGAGTAGCTAACCACCCCACACGACGCGATTGAGCACTAATACGACACACTACCATGGGTCATCGTTGTCGAGCATGAAAACAAAGCTACGCGCAGCTCCGACTTCTAGTGGCAGGCCACCCACAAGCAACTTACTAATGTGTCCAAAGCATGAGACCGCAACCAGCCATCGTTGCTAAGCTCAAACAAGAGTGGCTCTGACTTCTTGTCACGAACCCGCACCTTGCCCTCTTAGCGAATGCAGACCCTTCGTAGAGCCCTAGACAACGATGAAAAGGGGCCCGCCACATGTCAGCGTTGTCAAGCCATATCCCCCCGCTTCAACAACTTTGACTTCATGTTGCAAGAACCACCTCCACCGGGCGCCGAGAAGCGCAAACGGCGAATGAGACATCAAAGTAGCATTGATGGGGTCCAAATGCAACGCCTTCAGGGAGGGAGCAATGCCAACTGCGCCACTGTTGCACGTCCATAGTAGACCGGGTTTTCACCCTTGGATGACAATGCTAGATGGAAAGACACAACACCCCCAACAGGGAAAGCGGCGCCCACTGACGTCGTCGTCATCATCAAGCTTTCGTCCAAGGAACTCTCTAGCACGAACTTCGGGCCAAGAAGCTAGACCCCATACCCGCCAGCATGGCCCTCGCCATTGTCCATTAGAGGGATATAAAATTCAGGGTATGCATAGTTACTAACCAAGAAATGAAAAAAAATGTGCTTGCAAAAAGAGAAAAGAAAAGAAATGGTCAGATGACATGATTAAGAATGTTGATGCCCGGATGGACCGGTGGACAGCATTATGGAAGGTGGCAACCCGGGCGGCCCATGCCTGCCAAATCTTTGGTTGCGTAGCTTTAGGTGCTTTGGATCGACTGAGCTGATGAGCAGATTCGATCCCCGTGGCGATCGAATTGTCTCCATCCACCCGGATTCGTTGATCTTGAATTCTTGATAATCTGCCCGGCCGCGCCTAATCACCATCATGTATATTCAGGACCATCAGCGAATCAAATTGCATTGGATGCAATGATCGCGTAAAGCCAATGCAAGTAGTAGCTAGCGTCCCCGTTTCAAATCACAAATCGTTTCATCTTTGTCCTAAGTCAAATTTATCAGACTTTACTTTCGCCAAAAAAAAATAAAACAAAAAAATACAGTCATACAAAAACACGCACTTATTACTACACCAAAGACTTCGTCGATTGTTTTTTCACTTGCTAATGCTAATAATAAATAACTGCAGGCAGGAACGAGGAGCGATCGAGGTGGTTGATGATCAGTTTATTTGTAGCTGGCTTGCAAGTGAGCTTTCCATGATGAGGGAAAGCGATCGAGAGCGGCAGTCATCAGTCATCAGCCTGCCGTGGTTGGGGAAGGATCGGCCGGGTTTACTCATTATTCGCCATCATGGGCGGTTGGAATGGAAAGAACCCGCAGTGGTAACTTCCCTCTACCTCAAAGTAATCATCAACCCCCTCCTCCTTCGATCTGCCCATCCATTCATGCATGCATATACCATCCGTCACGCAACCACGATAAGTATGGCCTTGTTTAGTTTAGTTTTTTTTTTGCAAAATGAATATTGTAGTACTTTCGTTCGTATTTGATAAATATTATCCAAATATGGATTAACAAGGCTCAAAAGGCTCTTCTCGCAAATTACAACTAAACTATGTAATTAGTTATTATTTTTATTTATATGTATGCGCCGCAAGATTTGATTTAATGTGACAAGAAGAAATCTGAATTTCCTTGTAAATTTTTTTGGAAACTAAACAAGGTCTATGTATATATGCGACATGCACTAGTTTTTGCGTACGTACATACTCCTACGTAGCACAAACAAATATGCACCTGCAACAAACACTCCATACATGCACTCGATACATATAGTTGCGGCAGCTGTAGTGGTTTCCAAGATACACATATATACATGTCATTGTCATCATAATCTATATTGTTTTCTAATAAAAACATAATAATGACGCTCCCACGGATCTCGGCTCACTATCTACCACCGAACGGAAAATAGGAGTAACTAGCAAAAATGTGACGAGCAAGCGATATCCAAAATTTTCTAAATATTTCGACCCAATCCTGGCCTTTTAGGGATTGAAACAGTTGGAATGACAGGATCCTTATACACTGAAAACAGTGTTATAATCTATTTATGGTGGAATCTATGGAAAGAATAAAACTGAAGAACGTCTAAGAACAAGTCGCTGGACAGCAGGGGTGGATGTACGGCCCGTGCTGCCCGGGCTATTGCACTGGGCGAAGCTCAATAGCAGTGGAGAATTGTTTCATAAAAAACACATAAAAAGGCTATTAGACCCATCAGCCCATTAGTATCTGTTATTATTTAGCCTCCCTGTACTTTGTTTTTGGATCCGCCACTGCTGGGCAGCCTAGACAGGTGGCACAAAGAGGGTCAGTTTTTTTTTTTACCGCCACACAGCCGTAGCCGCAACCTAAAGACGAAGCTGCCGCGAACAGGGTCAGTTATTACTTATTAGCTCCAACCGGCCTATGATCTCTTTTTTAGAGTCCTCGACAGATTATTCGTGGAAATTAAAAGGCAGAATTTAGGACGAGGAGGCATCGATCGCAAAGCAAAAAGGGCGTGGTGGTTCCGCACGGTGGCCCTCACACGTGTGGAGGCCCGACGACGCGACGAGGACGGGGAGCGCACGAGCCATCAGCATCAGCTAGCTCTGTGACTGTGAGCTGCCTGCCTGACACTGAGCCTCAGTACGAGAGAGACCTTTAATTTCCTAGCTCGCTTTATTCTCTTCAAAAATTTCAATTCGACACTCACACGCCCCACCATGCATGGCGGTTGAATCATCAGGTAACATGATTTCTTCCTTTCCTTTCTTTCACCGTGCATGCATATGCATTGCCACCTAGCCAATTACTATTACTGCTACTAGTACTACTAATCAGTAATCACCCAAAGATTACTTTCCCCAAAGCCTTCTTCTTTTCGTTCCTCAATGCATGCCTTTTCATTTTCTTTTTTTTTTCTTTTCTTTCTCTCCATCTTTTTCTTTCTTTTTCTTTTTTCTTGCTCCGGTAGATAGATCTAACAGCTGAGGGGAGGTGGTAGCTTTGGATGGCAGGGATCATTGCATTGTTGAACGGTTAGCTCTTAGCTCTCACTCACTCTCATGGCCAGCTATCATTTTCTTTACCCACCTTTATTTCCTCTTCATTCAACAGTTGTTTCTTCCCTCCCCTTTTCTTTCCCCCTTTGATGATCTACCATGCATGCCGTCTCCAGCTCCTTGGATCATTGCATTCTTGAAGGGTTTGGCTTGGTCTCCCCGTGGTAATAATTAGCAATGATAATTATTCTCCTCACCCCTACTGCTTTTACTAAAGCACTTCTTTCACACAGGGCATAATAAGTCTTCATGACGCATTATTGCCATTGGAAAGACGGTTACTAAAGCCATAGGGATTATTTTTATCATGTTATGACCGGAGTTTTACTTCCTTCCTTGAAAAGAAGTTGGCTGGTACATTTTTTATCTCATGGCGTCTAACTTTTTTTATATATAATAGAGGGTTTTTGGTTTCATAAATCTTCTAGTGAATACGTATCAGATCATAATTATTATAAAGAGGTAGCACACACCTCCCGACAATGAAACACGTAGCTAAGACATAAAACTATGATATACAAAATAAAAACAACAATACGAAGGAAAGGAATAAATCAATATCTTCAAGTTGCGGCTTAAGTAATCCTCCTCTCATGGTTTTTGTTCCGTAATGCTGGCATAAGTCAAATAATCGAACATAGGGGAAGAGAAATAACTTCATCTACTGCTTGAAGCTCTTACCACGAAACTAAGAGCACTGGTCATTCGACTAGAAAACATAGATGTTTTGACCGCCAGCATACGAGATTAGCTTCCCAATGCAAATCCAAAATTGTTAGGATAAGCAGGGGAGTCTAAGGCTACCAAGCAACCTAACAGTGAAGGGGTGAGCATCGACATCGCATGGGTTGTTAGGAATGCCATTGGACATGATTGGTGGAGAACATCCAAATGTGAAGGGACGATGAAGAGTTAATTGACTATTTGGACTCAAGAAAGATGAAGAAAAATCTTTCCTTAGCCCTTTTAGATTCGAAGTTACCTACTTATATTAGCCTCAAATCCAACTTTCCTTCCTTATATGGCTCTTTGTCATATTTGTCCACTTATGGTTTTAGTGGGGGATGAAATGACAATTTTTACATTTGAGCGAAGTAGGCAAGTTTGCTTTTCATAATTTTCATCTTGAGGATCATTTAGACTATTTTCATATGGTTTCAAGTCACCGTAATTGTTTCAAGTCATCCAAGAACGCCACTGGCTATAGGTGACAAAAGATATCCAAATGGTAAACGAGTTATGGCAAAGGTAGTGGTGATATAGGTGAACATGGGAGTGGTCGACTAATAGGTGCAAGAAGGCAGGCAAAGGAGCAATGGTCGTTGGCATGTTATATAGGATAAAGAATTCATTTAGTATTTTGAGTCAAGAAAGAAGATAGTATTTTGAGTCAAGAAAGAAGAAAACACGGAGAGGTAGACGATGACCACGACATATCTGACTGTCTAATCGAACACTTCTAATTCGCAACTAAAATAAAATCTTTGAAATAAAAACATCCGTCTAGAGTATAGCAACTACCTCTTCCCCGCTCCCCTTTTCTTTACATTCACGTGTTTCACCAAACATATATCAAAGCCCTTCTACCATATGCATATGTAGTCTCCTCATTTATGTAGCTTCCTAACCGGCGGTGGGTTGAGACCGGCCAGAAAAAAGTTGGGTTGGGCGAAACCCAACCACGAAAACACAAGGCTAGTAGAGTCGTCGATCGTGTGGCAAATTAAAGCAAATAGCAATGCCCGCACGCAGCTGCGGCGGCGGTTGTTGCAACCCATTCTCCTTCTAGTTTGTAGGTAGCCGTGTGTGTATCGATCAGATATGATGAAGAATCATCATGATTGCCAATGCCCGAATGCCATGCCAACAAAAGCACTCCACTATATCCTCCGCTAGACACGCTAGTACTCTCCATAAACCCATCCAAGCCTAAAATAAATAAAGGGAGAAAAAAAACACATGGTGGAGCTGTGGTCTCGGTAGGTAATTTTGTCATATGGACACGGAACCGCACCGCATTTGGTGCACAGCTAGCGCCATCATCCTTTGGTGGTCATAGAGAATCGCTGCTGGAGTAGCGTTGAACCTGACTCTGGACAAAATCGGAGGCGTGATCCGGCCAATCCAACGAAGGCATGTAATACCCGCCGGATATGCACCATATATGAGTCTTAGAAGCCAAATCTTACATATAGCTACAAATAAGAGGTAATATCAAAAGACAATGCATAAATATATAATGTACTTAGTATAAAAGAGATAACCTTTGATAGCAAACAGCGGATAGACAACTCCAAACTCCGGGTATTAACTTCTCTCTCCAGGATCCAACTGACTGGTTGATCACAAGCCTAAAATCTCCTAAAGTTTGGGAGAAATAGCAAGAGTGAGTCCATGTCGAACTCAACAAGTATAGCATTGTATATATCCCACAATCTCATGATCAATGTGACATAAATAATGTAGAGTATTAAATAATAAATAATGAGCATATTTAACACACAGGAATCATCACCGTCGATGCAAGAATCCCCAAGGCCGCTCTTGACCGTGAGCACGGCTAGTATACCAGTTTTTAACACTCTGCAGAGGTTGTACATCTTTACCCATGAGTCATGATTTACCCTTTCGCCCGAGG
>Ga0182004_10000724_pt1 | contig 21623 bp, 19 predicted proteins | sample Sormic07211540_1_FD_120479 | JGI IMG/M metagenome (GOLD analysis project Ga0182004, IMG submission 120479) | Endophyte microbial communities from Sorghum bicolor roots, Mead, Nebraska, USA - 072115-40_1 MetaG | ecosystem: Host-associated > Plants > Roots > Unclassified | place: USA: Nebraska...
AATTATAGACTAACTAGGCTTAAAAGATTCGTCTCGTCAATTCCGACCAAACTGTGCAATTAGTTTTTATTTTCGTTTATGTTTAATACTTCATGCATGCGTCTAAAGATTTGATGTGACGGAGAATGTGAAAAATTTTGCAAAATTTTTGGGAACTAAACAAGGCCTTATTCTATTCGCGCCTTCCTGGGCCCACACAGCACGGCCAACCTGGGCCGTGACGGACTGCCTGGCATGTCAGGCATTGTGTGTTTCTCATCAAAAAAAAAAAGAGTCAGGCGTTGTGTTCTTGTGTCACTGCCCTCCCGGCCCCACTGGGACACCATGTGCGCGCCGTCGTTACAAAATTAATTCCCCACCGTACCTGAACACGTCGTAGAAAATTGTCCGTGCATACGGTCCCGTCCTTTCGGGCGCCGTACCGTACAGGTACAGTTCATGCCGCTGGAATCTCCTGTCGATCCAGAGTCATGCGTGCCCCTGCTATTTCTGCAGATGATAATGGTGGTGCTAGTACCAAGATACAGTTTGATAAAAACGTTTTCTCAGTGGTCCAAACAATGGTTGGTGCGCTAGACCGAGACAGCACATTTCGATCCTAGAAAAAACCTCTGGTCGAACTGAATCTCGGCGGTTTGCATCGTGCAGACTGCAATTCGCAATTTGCAAATTTGCATGAGATGTGGATCTCTATCCCACGCCGCAGCAGCCTGCAGCACCAACACCATTACACCAACAACAGCATGCCTTGCGAGTTGCAAATTGCAATCGTGCCAACACCAACTACAGCAGCGTGTCGTTGGTAAGGCAATAATGCAATGCAAGCAAAGGAAGCACGCAGGAAAACACAACGGCAAACTGCACCGCTTTTTTTTTTCCTTATTTCAGTTTATGGTACAGTACAGGAGGGTTGTTGCACAACTCTTCTGCATCTTTCTTGTGCGAGGCTGCTGCTTTTCACAAAAGCACGCGAGGTGACAGACAGAGGGGTGAGTGCTGCTTTGCGCTGTTGCGCATCGGCGTCGGGATCCTTTTATTTTTGGGTTCATCAGGTGGAGGCATCCGGCAGCACGGCAGCGGCAGCGGCAGCGGAGCTCAGTCCTCGTGGTCCCAGACCTCAGATGCGCTCTTGTACGGCCCGTGGGTCTTGTTCACGAAGAGCTCCTCTCCGGTCAGCACGCGCTTCTGCAGATCAGGCAAAAACGGTTCACTATTGGTTTTCTAAAAAAAACGAGTACTTGCTGCTGCAGAGACTGTTTGAGTGAAAAACGGATCAAACGATTCTCTGTGCGTCGATCTCGAAACTCCAATTCTTTTTTGAGTGAAAAATGGCATTATCTCACTATCCTGCAGAGGCTGCTGGGGCATGTTCATTTGGTGCGAAAGTGGCATAACAAGCTCAGTTGATGCCGAGAAGTCTACCATATCAGATAAGCAGATTTTCCGTAGTAGTTTAAGTGGCCATTTTATCTTAGCTTTATAACCTATAGGACATACCAATAACTATAAGTCATGCTAAGTTATTGCTAAACCCCAAAAAAAAAAGTCATGGCAGCACTCACCTCATCTTTGATGCTGCACAAGACCGTGAAGTCCTCCTCAGGGATCTCCCATCCAAACACCTGGATGTTCTCTTTGATTCTTTCGTCCTTGGTCGATTTGGGAATAACGCTTGTCCCTCTTTGGAGGGCCCACTTGATGAGCACCTGCCCTGGGGTCTTGTTCAGTTTGTTGGCTACCTGTGGTTAAATGTCTGGAGTGAGACCTTAGAAACCACATGTAGTTTAGGAGCTTGGGTTTAACTGAAAAAATATGTGCGATGATTGTTCGTTAGATTAGCGAAGGAACCTTTTCGACAACGGGGTCGTGTGCTAGGTTCTTCTCTGAAGAACCCAGTGGAGAGTAAGCCTGGAAAGCAACAAAAAGAGTATACAAGAAGGTAAGTGCCTTTTGTTTTGATATCAAAATATGCTAAGATAGAGAATTACTGATTTTACTTCAAAGATACACATAATATTAGGGAGATCACTTTGTCCTATCTGATTTTCAGAAGAAATCTTACTGTAACATGAATCCCATGCTTTTTGCAGGCCTCAAAAATCTTGTCATTCTTCCAACCAGGGTGCATTTCCATCTGTCAAGAAAAGTATAATTCGAGTTCAATTTTGTCACTTCAACTGTTCAACATGTTGTAGGCTTGTAGCAATTGATCAACTCTGAATAGCTCAAAACCTGGCATACTGCTGGTGGAACATTTGCTGACCGCATCAGACGGTTGAGCTTGGTAACTGTGTAATTGCAAACACCTATATCCTTAACTAGCCCATCTTTCACAAGGCTTTCCATTTCCCTCCACACTCTTTCCATGTCGAATTCCAGCACTTCCCCAGCTTCCGGGGGCATGTGCGCCCCATCTTTTAGTCTGAAGGGCCAATGGATCTGCATGCGTTCATTTGTCAATGAGAGCATAATGGTTCTATCAGAAAGAATATATTGCATTTAAGCATAAAAAGGGCTTAATTTCAAATCACTGCTTAGATAACAGGGCAAGCAGGCTAGTGTAAGCTGAACCTGTAGCTACAGTAACCGTAGGAGAACATGGGCGCTATAAGCATTAATCTGTCCCTCAGCATACAAAATTCAGATAACAGTATGAAAGTTCTAACAATAAAAAATCATTGGTTTTGGCTTCTTACAAGGTAGAGATCCAGGTAATCCAGCTGTAAATCCTTGAGTGTTTTCTGAAGTGCTGGCCGAACCTTATCAGGAGCCAACTCTGTGCACCTGAAGCAGTCAAATATTGATCAAATTTCGCATGTTGGAGTAATATTCACTGATATATAGGTATTCAGCACAACAACTGCATATCAGCATATGAGTACCATAACTTCGACGTTACAAACAAATCTTTCCTATTGATCCCACCCTCCATTGCAGCTTTAAGTCCTTTACCGACCTGGTTGACAGAGGATGTTTTATGACATACTATCACCTGCTACTAGGAAGGCTAATACAGAAACATATGATTACGTTTGATGTGTACCTCTTTTTCTACTCCGTATTGAGCAGCTGTATCCACATGCCTATATCCAGCCTGCAGGTAATCAGACATTCAGATTCCATTGCTGAATTAAAACCAGGCTGTGCGGAATTCAGGTTATACACAGGACTAGTATGGCAAATCCTTCAGCTACAAGCTAGTGCTACAAGTCTACAACAGTGAAGGCTTTTAGGCTGTTCACCTCCATATAAATAAAGACCTTCAGTCTTCAGAAAATATGTACAATTTTAAATTTCTGCTGTTAACTTCTGGTAAAGTTTGAGCAAATTATTGCTTTACCACATCTATCGGTAAGACGGGTAACTTGGGCACTGCTGCCTATGAGTCACTACCCTGTCTAGCATGAATCAGGACGGGATGAAGTGGATTAATCTTTGTTTCTTAAGTCCCAGACCCACAGCAAAAGGACGTAATTCTATACTCAAATACAGAAGATGCAGATAAGATTTATCGATGATTAACACAAACTTTGTGACTAAAATCAGAATTCCACAAATTTACAGCTAATCGTGCTTGTTCTGACCGTAGGACACTATCCTACACAACGTTTACAGCCTTACGGGCAACAAGAATCATGTGCCCTATTTAATAATTTAATCCTTTTCCTAAATATATGTTAGTCATAAAGTTTAGGTAAATAGGAGATGCATGCAGCTATACCTCGGTGATGGCTGTCTGAACAGAGTGAGCGGTATCTGAGCCAGCCCTCCAAGTGCCTAGACCAACAGCTGGAATGGTGTGTCCGCTCTTCAGAACGAAGTGATCTTGTTCTCCTTGCCCCATTGCCTGTGCACTCGCCATTCTTAAACCTCAGTGTAATTCCCTTCTCCTATCTTCTTGAAGAAGTTGCTTGTTGCACAGAAGTGAGATGAGTGCACCTCCTATATATATGTGCAGACAGCTCCAGGAATAGATGCCACGTACATTAGTATCCATGGACACATGGCTAGCCATCACAGCCTGATGACACCTCTTTCTCATGCACGGAGCAGGAGTGCACTGGACGAACATGCTAGAGCCCATAGCTGGCCAATGATACAATAAAGTACAAAACAAAGGAGTTCTTCGAGAAAGAAACTATCTTATTCTTACCTACCATATTTTGGCGGAAGATGACGAGGATAACTTGCTCACTCTCAGACACATCTGGCTCTAGAGAGAACCGTTTGGCGTTTGCAACAGCCGGACCTGCCAACCTTCCTTTAGAGAACTATACTGTCAAACTTTCTAGTATCGCCATTATTCAACCTAGACCAGAATTACGACCATGCAATGCTAAAAGTTACAGCCCTCATTGCTACACATCCATTAGGGGCTAGCTGCAGGAGTTTTTACAGATGTACATGGTACAAACAATATTTACTCTAGGAATAGAAATGAGAACATTATGTTCACTCTAGTGGTAACGCTGAAAAAGGAAATGCACAAATTTTTGTGACTAGTATTTCCTCAAATTTCCACCCTTTGTGATCGCAAGAACAGGGCTCAATCTCTTAGAAGGTGGCCACTTTCACTGTCTATGAACATAGGCCATGTGATCCGCAGCCACCATGAAGTAATCAAATCACTAGCTCGGACCAGTCGATTCATCGGTGTTATTGCTGCTGTCATCAAAATCATGTCCTTCAGTCGTACAACCCTCCAAGTGTGCTGAATCAGGTGGCATAGTGGCCTCAGCAGCAGGAGGCTTTTCCTCACTTTTCTGTAATCCAGTGTACCGCGCAAGATCAACCCATTGCTGCAGTAAAAAGAATAGGCAGTGAGGACTGATGACAGAGAAAATACACTGCTACGTTGTAGCACTACTAACTTGTGTAAAGCATTAAGATTGCAAATGTTTTCAAACCGTCTGATAAACCCTAGTCACCGTGGCACCGATCAGCCCAATTAATCACGAATAATCATCATAGTGCATAACTAATCGCCATGGCACTGATAAGCTAGACTAGTTGTGACTAATCACGATTAGTTGGACAACTGATAACCATTGCATAGAAGCGTTGTGCATATTAAGTATGATAACACATGAACTGAAATTTCCTTCGATTACAATGAGCTGATGACAATTGCCTTATAGAATATCAGAAAATGTTCCAAAGAAAATTGAGCAAGCAGAAGGACTACCTTTAAGTCCAAACCAGTCACTGCTTAGGAAGTTGGTTTTCCTTTCCAAATATTGTCATTTTGTTTATCGTCACATCTTAATTTTTAAGTGGTAAGTGTTAGAAATATGGGCATATGGTGAACAGGAACTGCATAAAAAATTAGAACATCATCACATCTACACTTGTTCTATGTGCATGAAGTTAAAATGATAAGCAAACCAGCAAAAGTACATGAATCATAATGCGGGAAGATTTAACAACCTTACTCTTTGCAAGTTTCATATCTTAACAATCATGATTGTATACTATAAAAAACTTTAAAGAACTACTAAAACATACTCAGCAGAGAACAAAGGAAACGGGAAAAAGTCCAACCTGTGTTCCCCAGTATGAGTTCAGTGTCCTAGCTACAAATGACAACAAACCAGCAATAAGTGGTTGGTTGTAGTATGTAACCAGGCTCTCTCCTAGTCGATACTCCACTAGACCAGCAATAATCTTCAACACAGTTAGCAAAGAAAATTCAGATAAACTGTGAAAACAAAACTACTGTAACATATGATTTGCAAACTAAATTTATTTCCATGATCTGGAGAGTGGAAACAGATCAAATTTTCATGACATGGCCTTTTGATCTATTCCTAGATATATGTCATAGTTTGAACTATAATATGTAAGAGAGATTCTTTTTTTTCAAAAAAAAAAAAGATGAAGTCTTCAACCATGGTGTCAACAGCACAATCTTGTAAATCAAAATTTTAAAAAAATGAGGGGCAGACATCCCATGGTTGAACCAAAAGGAGCTGGGATCACATAAAAATTGGCAAAAATCTGGGTTTGTTTGAAAATGCTGAACATGTCATGCTTCTATGGAATAAATTTAAAGGAGTTAAAAGGTAAAATTACTTGTATGAAGTACCTAAAACCATTGCTAATTGTTAATAAAAATCAGTACAACGTCAATACCATTCGGGTAGAAAGAGTTAGAAAACCTAGGTCTTCATATCAAAAGTTGGTTATTCCATAAACTACCTGATACCGCAAATTTGATGATGTTCCAAGAAAGCAACTGTAAACAGCTGCTGACTTCCATATAGGAGCTCTCTTCCTTCCTGTTTCCACATTTGCTGAAGGTTTCACTATTCCTCGGGCAGCATAGACGAGATCTGAGGAAACCCCAGCCCCAACACTAGAAATGAAACCAACACTGGCAAGTTTCAAACCACCAACCAACACTGCTGCAATTCTTTGCTTGATACTCCAATCCTGGCCCAAGATGTTCTTTTGGAATGCATTATCTGGCAATGATCCTAAAAGGCCTTTGACAAACTCCAAACTCTGACCAGAACCATCATCAGCATACTGAAGGACTGAAATAGTAGGAGCAGGAAGCCACACTGTAAAGAAATCAACAACAGATCCTCTAATAGTATCTGTGAGGACATAGTCAATTTCTTCAAAGAACCTTCCTTTCCGCCTTTCATACTGTGCTAGTAGAGTGGTTGATATTGATATGGCCTCTTCAATGGCTAATCTTTGAAGGAATTTAGGGTCTGCCAACAACCTTTCTCTGAAACCCTGTAGAAGTTGTTTTTAAAAACAAAATTCAGTCTAAGCCATGTTTAGACATCACTAGCTTCCAATAATTATTCGGTTTACAATCAAGAGAAGTGTATGCATCAAGGAGTGTTCAGAAACCTCAACTAATCAAATTGATAGGAGAGATGACTGAGGAGTAAAGTGAAAATGGTGGGATAATCGTACTTGAAATCGATGAATCAGTTCTGTCATAACAGGGTATTTCTCGAGGTCAAAAAAGTTCTGCAATATTTCAGGAGAAACTACACCAAGATCTAGTCCTTTCTGAAGATCCTGCAATGTTGAGTGCAAAAGTTCAATTAGTCAAACTCAATAATATATGCTTCTACCAAGTATGGAAAAATTTTACGAACAGAAGAAAAATATTATTGCAATGATTAAAAGCATTTATATTAGGAGAAAGATTTTACTGTATTAATAATAAGCTACATTTTATTAGCCACTTTTTCTCAAGGCATGATCTCAAAGCATATTCAGGGCCTGCCTTCTACTGGTTCCCAGCACAGATTGATGACCTAATCCTGGATACAAGTGACCAATGAAAACCCTAATACGAACGTACACAAAATATTGCATGCAACCTATTGATTTTCTTCCTGAATCATGGTCAGTATTCCTTGACCCTTATGTTCTCAAATAAAAGGCTAGCATCTATGACAACAAGAAATTTTAAAGCTTCATGGAAACAGAAACTTAGTTTGCAATGAGCCAGAAGAAAGATCAAGCAGCAAACCTGAGGTAAAGCTTCAGGCCTCCTACCAGCAGCATTCATCACTTGAGCAATTTCAGCACGGTCAAAACAATTTCTAGTGCAAGGTTTAGCCCCCGAATACCATAAGAAATCAGCAATAGGGACTTCACCTTCCGTCCTTATAACCTGTCTTTCAGGATCAAGTAGTACCACAACTTGGTCTTTCTTTGGCACCTTTTTAGATATTCTCCCAGGAACACCACTTCCCCGTGGCCCATACATAACATGGCTTGCACCCGTCACAACAATTAGCAACCGTGAAAGATCTCCATCACTAAGTTCTCTCGTAATAACTTGAGAAATGGTATAATCATCAACTACTCTTGCCTGTTCTGATAGATATGACGTAGGGCCAAACAGAGAGTCATCCATTGATGAGAGCTTGTCTATCAATGACCGTCCTGAGCCAAACATGAAACCAGAGATGAATCCTGAGCCTGCTGGAGGGGCATATGCTTCTCTTTCTGCTTTTTTTAGAGCTCTAATCCCATCTGCTTGGACAGTTCTTTTCACCTGCTCAAGAAAGAGACCTTATATTCTACCAAGTTGACTAACGAAAATTGGCATTTGAAGCTCATAAATGCCTAAAACAAAGTATTGAGTTGCATGCACCGACCAACACCCAAAAGCTCCACTTATATTCCAAGACCCCCCCCCCCCCTCACGTGGAGGCTCTATCAGAGATAGATGTGGAATAAGAGCGAGCAGCAAATATATTTTATTTAATTGCGTCAAGTAGAATTCGAACTCAAGACCTCTAGCTTTGATAGCTTATTGAGTTGTATGCACCGACCAGTTCAACCCAAAAACTTAAGCTGATGGGGAGAGTGGGCAATTCACTTATACTCCAACACAAAGTATAGAACAGTAACATGCACATTCAGCAGAATACACATCATGAGTGATGAGTCATAACACTATAACAGAAACTGTATCTTAGTGTGCAAAACAAGGCTTTTTCACTAGTTTGCATGGAGTTTTCTATATACTAGAACCATGCTGATGGCATGCCTGCTAAGCAGCTCTGTGTAGTAACCTGCAGAGAGACAGTATCATGTTATGTAGAATGAAAAATATATAACAAAATATATAGCATTATCTTTCAAGATATACTGGAAAAACTTTGCCAGGAATCAAGCATTTCAAGACTTGAATCACTGGTGTTGTATGCTATTGATAAAAAAGGGTTGTCCACATTATTCACATACTAGCTTACTGACTGTAAAAGTTAAGTAGCTAACAATCACCTCCAGTGGGGTTCCACAAGCAATAAGCTTAATTCCGGTATCATGACAGTAATTCAGAAGAGGTTCATACTGCTGCCATAGATCCTGCGACCAGTGCGATGTGTATAACTTTAAGATTCTGCCATCAATCCTAAATAAAGCATAAGCTTGTCAACATTTGTTGAAAGGAGTCAAGTTCTTACTTAAAATACATTTTCCCTTATAGAATATAACTGTTTGCCAACATCCAATCCAATTAGTTTCAGCTAACCATGAGTGCAAAGAATAGCACCCTTTTTTCATGATAAAAGATCACACTATTAATGAGGCACCAAACATACAATTTATGCTTGTTACAATAATGGTTTCAATGCTATCAATGTGAGTGATAACATACCCATCAGTTTGCTTCATAGTTTCTCGAAACTGATGACCAAGATTTTGGCTAACAGGCTTCCTCCCCGTCTCAACTCTCTGATCTCATCCAATCAAAATGTTTTCATCCGTGGGGGGTGTATAAGCGTATAAGTGTATTCATGATAATTAAATGACGGTTCAGCAAACTATCAAGTTGTTACAGCGGACAAAGGTTCCTAGCCTCTTCCTAAAGTTGGATATTTCAAAAGCATTTGACTCATTTTCATGGTCTTTCTTGTTGGAATTGTTGCATTATTTGGGCTTCGGTTGGCTCGGGTGTAACTTGATTTCAAATCTCCTCACAACCCCATCAGCAAGAACTATTTTGAATGGTGAACCTGGTGAGTCCATTAATCATCAGCAGGGGCTTAGCCAAGGCGATCCATTATCGCCGATGCTTTTCATATTAACTATGGATGTGCTTAATGGTTTATTTCTCAAAAAGGCCGGTGAGGAGAGTTTTCTCCAACCCTTATCAAACCATTCGGCTGGAGATTTGGAGAATGGGTCACTTTATATGCAGACGATGTTGCCATATTCATACAGCCAGTGAAAGAGGAATTACAAATCACCAAAATGGTTCTTGATTGCTTTGGAGAAGCTTCGGGTCTATACACTAATTTGCAGAAAAGCTTTGTGATCCCTATCAGGTGTGATGAAGGTAGCTTTCGAAGTGGTAGGAGATACTTCACATTACCCTACTTCTCAATTTTCTTGCACCATTTGGAGCTTCCAATTTTGAATAAAAATTTTAGGAAAGGTGACTTAATGCCCATAGAAACTAGAAAAGATTGCAGACCGCCTCCCTAGTTGGAAGGACTACTATGGTTCGTTTTTGTTTCTCAGCTATCCCTATCTATTTGTTAGTCATCATGAATATACCTAAATGGGTGAGGCCATAGTAAAATCAGGATAGCTTTTCTATGTAACCTCGGTAGCCTGGGGATCTTAAATCTAAATATTATGACTTAGGATTTGCAGATGACATGGTTGTGGTTGAGGATAACCAGTGTGGACTGACCTAGTATGGGTTTGGACATTCCAATTTAGCCTCAAGTGAGAGCGATGTTTGCCATTTCAGTATCTCTCTGATTATAAATGGTGAAAAAAGTTTCTTCTGGTCCGATCCTTGTCTACTGTTTAGGTATAATAGTAAGGGTATTAGTGTAATCTCCTAGTTTAGGGTTTCCCTCTTGTATCTCTCATATACTCTATATATAGTCTCTACTCCCTATTGGGCCTCAATACTATTGTCCAATTTAGTCTCCATTATTCGTAACGTGGTATCGAAACTCTAGGTTTAGATCCAGGCAACCCCCCTCCTTTTTTATGGATAAATGTATTGAGGTCCAATGGGGACTGTGCATGAGAGACACTAGTTTAGGGTTTCTAAATTATAAGACGTTTTAGCTTTTTCTAGATATATTGCTTTTACTATGTATCTAGACATAGGGTATATCTAAATACATAGTAAAAGCTATGTATCCAGAACAGCCAAAACTTCTTGTAATTACTAATTAGGAATGAAGGAAATAGGAGATTACACTAGCACCCTTACTATTATACTTAACATCTACATGTACATGCCAATGCCTTGGTTGATCTTGCTTCCATGGTGGTAGCTCGTGTCCCAAACAAATGCATCAATACTAAAACAGCTGCCTAGGCCCTTGCTAACCATGACTGGGTAAGAGATATAAAATGTGGGCTTTCCCAGGAAGAATTGTCTCAATTTTTGCAGTTATGGAATATCCTAGGAGACATTGAATTGTCCATGGTCCATGGATCAGGATCGACATATATGGAAGCATGAGGCAAGCGGCTCATTCTCTTCCAAATCAGCTACAAAGCCTTCTTCTATGGTTCAATCACTTTCTAACCCTGGATGAAGAGTATGGAAATCTTGGGTCCCGTCTAAATGCAAAGTGTTCAATTGGCTTGCCATTAAAAATAAATGTTGGGCCGCAGATAGATTAGCAAGAAGAGGTTTTCCACACCCTGATGACTGTGTTCTGTGTGATCAGGAAGATGAAACTGTCCAGCACATTCCTCAAAAAAAAAAACACTGTCCAGCACATTCTTACTTCTTTGTGTTTCTGCCCGACAGTTTTGGCATCCAGTGTTAAATCCTATTGGTTCCTAGACAAAATGAGCAGAATTTGCGGATTATTGGAGGAAGGTCAGCAAACGGGTTGATACTTCACAGAGAACAGGTTTCAACAGCATTGTCATTTTAGGAGCTTGGACCTTACGGAGACAAAGAAACTTGTGTGCCTTTGAGGGTGCTCTTCCTTCAGTCCAAAATGCAAGGCGCCTGTTCTTGGGAGACCTGAAACTTTGGGAATTTGCTGGAGCCCATAAACTCCAGGCTCTTGGTCTAGGTCGGGTTGAGGTGTTAGTTTAAATTTCAAAGAACCCCTTCTTTTGTTGTGTTTTCCTTACCAGTGTTTGTACACTTCAAAGGGGAAAAAGAATGTAACCCATTCTGTTCTCCCGAGTGAGACAAAGTGTTAAACACTCTGTTAATAGAAGGATTGGCGGTTTTCCTGTGTGTGAGAGAGAAAATCCTCACGGGCAGTGGTAGTGGTTTTCTTAGTGGGTATTGGAGAACAAATCCTGGCTGGGAGCATTTAAATGCAAATCGAGACTGAATCCATTTTTTTTGTTTATAAAGTCGACTGAATCCAAATTGATGCACAGTAATGCCTGGAGGAACCGATTCATTGAGAAAAGAAAACCCTCTTGATTGGCATGAGGTGCCACAATATATTCTTTTTTCTTTTGAGACGAGCTGCATCGTGTGTATCAAACCAAAGCTACAACAGAACTTCCCACAATTTCATCAGCATGGTAACAAATAAAGTAAACCGCAGAAGGAGAAGAGCACCGCACCTGCCGTCCATGAACTGGTCGAGCTGCTGCTGTAGGTCGCAGGGGAACGCCTCGAGCGCGAGCGCCAGGCCCCTCCCAGCGTCGGCGCAGCGGGCCGCGAGGCCCCTGACGATCTCGAGCTCGACCACGCGGTCCTCGGGGTCGGACTGGAGCTCGGCCTCGCCGAGGTAAACCACCCTCGCGGCCGCCAGCTTCTCCCACACCCTCCCCCGCGCGTCCCCTGCCAACGCCTCCGGCTCCCCGAGGACCGTCGCGTCGTACACCCTCGACATGGGCGACTCGCTGGGCTCAGGCTTCGTCTCCGCCTCCGCCTCCGCCTCCGCGGCGGGTTGCGGGGACAGGGGCTCTTCTTCGGTGGGCGATGGACGTGGAGCCGGGATTTCGGCGTCATCGGCCTCGGTGGCGGCGGACGCGAGTGGGCGGAGGACGGCGGTTGCGGCGGCGAGCGAGGGTACGAAGAGGAGGAAGCCGCGGCGGGAGGCGGCGGAGGCGGACACGCTGCGGCGGGTTGAGGCGGTGGCGGTGACCGGGAGGTGTTTGGCGCCGAGGCGGGAGCCGGCAGAGGAGGGGCGCGGTTTGAAGAAGGCGGCGGGACTTCGAGACGGCGCGTGGGACAGCATTGCTGGCGGCCTGCTTGGAGCCATGCTGGTCGTGAGAGCCGAAAACTTGAAATCTGTGTCGCGGTCTCGATAAACTGCGAATCGATTCACAGGCAACGACAGAGAGAGGCAAATTCGTAAGGTTTCATGTGAAACGTCCGAGCGTTCTTGACAGGTGGGTAGTACTCCATGCAGATTGCGAAGGATGTGTGGATAAGAAAAGACGACAGCCACAAGCTCTGCTGGAATTGCCCTGTCAGCATCCAGCAATGTGTGGAAAACTGAAACAGTGAAACCTGAAAAGCTGCTTCGTTCTCCATTTGCACTAGTATGCCAGGATACACCCGTGCATTACTGCACAGGATAGGAACACAACAGGATAAGTACACGTGGCGTGATGCTCATGGACATTAACTGTAAGTTATCATCAAAAAAATCTTGTGTAAAATTCTTGTTTGTTGGGGCTTATCTGCCGAATCTGTCATTCAACAGTGTTTTTCTCTTACAACAAATCAACATAAAGTACTTTTAGCCCTGGATTATCAGTCAAGCTAACAGGATTAAAGAAGCTCATCTGTCGGGACCCAATTTCACGACTGCACATAAACGACCGCACATAACTCATGTGGCACTACAACCAACCCAATGTGGCAAAACTGGGGTAGAATAAGAATGGTTGTAGTCGCTGGATGTTGGAGCAAATTAAATGTAGATCAAAATCAACTACTCTACACTCCCTATACGTATATCAGTTGCTCCTGTTTGCATATACTTCTGTTTCCTCTGTTACCTTTGTCCACATATTAGCAAAATGGTCTGAATAAGACACCTGCATAAACAATTGAAGAGCAAAACAATATGTAGTTAACCACGATTATTTCAACTCTTTCGTCAGCAAATGTACAATGTACTCAAAATGGCTTTCTTTGCTGGACACGTAGCCCTCTTACCTGAGTTACCACAAAACCTTTCAGCATCTCGATGAGATCATGGCGTCTTTCCTTGTCAAATCTTTTTATTTCAATCTTGTTGTTTTCCTGCATTGTTAAAGGCAACAAGGTTTCAAATTTCAGTAACAGCCATAATGGCACATTGGCACCTAGCATCCCTAGAGTACTACTCCCATCATCCGTGAATAGAAGACGCAACTCCTTCAGCACTAAGACCAATAAACAATTTAATTTAGGTGTGTTCCGAGGATAACATTTTGAATGCCGCCCATGCGTGCATGCAGGATTCGCCATCCCATTCACTCCACGCCGGCGAAAGAGAACATGAATGCTCTGTAGAACGGTGTGCTGCATGCAGCGTAGGAGGCGAGGAGATTAGCAGACCCAGCGTTAAATGTTGCATGCGCGTTAATGGCCTCAGGCACACGCCTTGTATACAAAAAAGTGGTTACGCCTTGTATTCACGGACGGAGGGAGTATAACTTTCTATATCAAACCCTGAACTCCACAAATATGACTTGATATCCTAATGTTCTCAGAATCAGTCGAATAACCTCACAACATATGCTCAAGCTAAAAGAGAAAAAAAAAAGCTCAATACCACTCCATTTGGATACAGCATCCCCAGGCACCCTTCTAGTTTCCAGGCTTTCAGAAATTAGAATTGCCAGATTTAAAATGATATAATTGGAAGGTAGCATCGTGCCGTTGTCATTGGTACCCATACCCATTCCCCAAATCCACACCTGGTAGTATGGGCCAAGGATGGGGAAAAATTCTTTGCCAGTTGAGAGAAGGGGTATACCCATCAGAACAAGGTTATGAGGAGGGTATCCCCATCTCTGCTCATTGTCCTGTCCCCTTGGACACCCGACGTTCTGGGCGAGCCCTCACCCATCTCCGCCGCCTCTTCCAAGATTGCCCAGTCTCCATAACCTCACCCTCCATGTGTGCACTGATGCAGACACACAAGGCCCCATGCTCCCACCACAGCACACAGACCTCACACAAGGATGTCTCTCCACGTGTGATTCTGTAGCAGGGAACCAAGGTTCTTCTAGGGACTCGGATGATGAGAATCAACCAGTGCGGGGTGTGAGAACAAACAACTGGTGACAGCGAGATGCACTAGGGCAAGAAACAATTGACAAGCTCACAGACACTCAGCAGCCACATTTCCTAGATTACTTCTTGCCTTCTTGGATTTGGTATTGATCTGTCATACTCAGATTCAAGGTTTCTTCAGGGTTTCTTTTGCCCCAAGGGGATGTCTGTTCCTATCTGTTTTTTTCTTTCAATTAGAATTGTCCCTCATGGTTTCTGTTTTTCTAATCCCTATATATAGATCCGTGCATATAAATTTAATAATCATAAGAACAACATTTAATCATGCCAGATTTTGCTAGATGTGCTAATTTGTGTCAAGAGTAAAGCACGGCTCAACTTGCAACGCTAAAAATTAAGAGGTGCACGCTTCTTCGGCACCTAAAACCATGAGGTGTATGTTTAGGTAATTTTCCTAGGTAAGTTCATGCTCCTTAAGTTTTTTTTTGATGGAATATTATTATTTACATTTAATCAGGCAACTTACCTTAATGCTTTCATATTCTCTAAGTGCATCACTTTTGGCTGCTTCCGCTGATCTTATTGTTTCTTTCAACCCCTCTACCTTCTGATATGTTGACCACTCATGCCCCATATCTCTTGCTGATGAAGATTCAAGTCTCCCTGCTCTGGTGTGCAAGGAAAACAAATCTGCTGACAAGCTTTGCACGTAATGTAAAGCATTAGAGCGATCTGTAAACGCATGATGAACTGATATCATCATCTCCAAGTATTCATGGATACTACCCTGCAAAGCCATAAACAATGTTAGTGAGTCAGATAATTCCAGTAAAAGATAAAAACACTTTCCCGGTATTGAGTCCACAATATATTAACATACCAGGTGTTTCACAATTTCAGAGTTTAATTTTATCTGTGACCTGCTCATCTTCAAAACAGAATTTGCAAAACTATGGATTTCACCAGCCCGTCTTCTTAGGGAATTACATGTTGCCTGCTCTCTTTCAAATTTTGCCAGCTTAATCAATGTCATTCCCAAGTGACCTGTAGTTTCTCTAAGATCATCTTGGGCTTTAACAAGCGCTTCTGCCTGCATATATAAAATACAAAAATTAAAGGATTGGCCAGAGCAATTTTGTATTCGTCGCATAATAATATGTATGTATGTATGTAAAAGAGGAAGCATCGTGAGGAACACATGCAACTGAGCTATTTCACAAGATCTGTGAATTGACCAATACCTGCTGCGATGTTGTGGTGAGCTGCTGCTGTAAGTCCTCGAACCTGGCCTTGTGTGCCAGGAACTCTGTGTCTGTCTCCTGCTCCACAGGTGGAGGCTTTGTTGCAACCAGCCCATTCACCAACGTCTGCTTGAGACCCTTAAACATCCCAAACAAGTCCCTCCCAGCTTTCGTTGGCACCAGCGGAGCAGCAGCATTCACCGTGGAAGTCCAGTACCGCGGCGCCTCACCTTGGAAGGCAGGGATGGCACCAGGCTCCGTGAGGAACGTACGGAGATCAGGGCTCTGACCAACAATAGGGTGCGCGGCAAGGCGGCAGAGGTAGCGCTGGAGCGCAGCGCACCGCTGGCTGACGAAGTCGTGGCGCTGTATCACCTGCCCCTCGAGGACGCTCTTGTCGGGCCGGGCCGGGACGAAGAGGCCGCGGTGGGCTGCGGCAAGGCGGTCCGCGAGGGCCACCACGTCGCGGAAGCGCCGCCGCACGCGGACCTCCCCGCCGCCGCCAGCAAAACGGGTGGTGATGAGGTAAGAAAAGTAGCTGCCGGACCCCGGGATCACACCGGCGGCACCCCCGCCGCTGGGCTCCGCGTGCTTCTTGGGATCGGATACGGTGATTTTGGCGAACACTGGAGACGCCGCATCGCCGCGCGCTGCGCGCGGCGGGCGGACGACGCTGGGCGACGGTGTGGTGGAGAAGTCGTCCTCGTCGAGGAAGTCGTCGATGACGAAGTGGTCGTCGCTCGCGGCGGTCGGGGAGGTAGGTGGCCGGAGGAGGGGGTCGGTAGAGGCGGAGGCGGTAGCGGCGGCGGACGACGAGGATGAGTCGAGGGCGAGGGTTTCGAGGTCGTCAGCGGCGGTGGAGGGAACCGACGGCGAGGGCTCCGCTGCCATCATCGCTGGTTGAGAAGGGTGGGTAGGGTTTGGGCTTGGGATTGAGTGGGATCTGACTAGGGGGAGGCCGCGAACAATCGATCGGTCGACTCGATGGGCGGAAGGAAGGAGGCGGCGGCGGCGAGGTGGATGCTGTCGCGTGTCCCCGCCGCGGTTATGCCTTATGCGTAAGCAAGGGGAACAGCCGGAGAGCGTTTTGGAGAGGTGGGGCCTCGAGTTACAATAGTACTACTACTACTACCTCGTCGCAAGTTAAAATTAATTTAAGTTTGATTGAAGTTAATTAAAAATTTAAAAGTAGTATAAATAGTATATTATAAAAATATATCCAATAATAAATTTAATTATACTTAATTAATGTAATATTAGCAAACATGCTTATGCGTTGCGACGAAACATATACTTTGTTTCATGATTATGTTTCAATATATGCTGAAATCAGAATCTGTACTGTCATTGGACGCATAAAATTTATGTTATGAATTTTGACTCTTTAATATTAAGCTAGCAAACGTATTTGTATGTTGCATTGAACCCTAATACATATAAGAATAAGACTTCGTAACATTGTTTAACATAGGTTGTTTTAACTTATACGAACATAGGTCATGGGTTCGATTTAATTATATACAAATGAATCAATATATATTAGAATTGGACTCCATATTCAGCATCCATCAATGCTAGATCATGAGTCTGGCGGGTCACAAACGAGATAGGAAGGAAACTTTACAATATCAAAGTAGTTAAGAGGAGATGGACGAAAAAATAGGTGAAGATCAATACGGATTAGATGATGATTTCTTCATCAACAACACCAGTGTTCTCACTCCGACTGATCTCACTCCCAATGACAACACAACCTTCGACAGCCTAAACTATGTAGACTTATCGTCCCACAGCTAGCAGCCATTGTTAGTAACCCGACACAACTTTCCTCTCTTATGGTGGCCCTCGTCGTCAGCCCCCCATGACTCTCCTATTCTAGCGATTAACCTCATCGACAGCTCATCACGACACTCGTCCTGCGGTGACTACTCGAGTGTTCTTTTTTAACCATGGCGAGGTAAGTAGGCGATGGCGAGTATGATTGCTAACCGGCTCTAGTGCCAACTATTTGGTTGCCGGTTGGAGCCTCCGAGTTAAAAAACTAGCAGCTACTATTAAATTATAATACTTTTTCAAAATATAAATAATTTAGACTGTGTATTTAAACACTGTGTATATATAGAATTAGTACTTTACTAGAGCGTATGCATGTAGAAATTCTAATTTTTCTGTTGCACACTCCAAGGAACAAATTATTTTGGTTGCCAAAAAAAGAAAAAAGCAGAGCTTATCTTTTCTTCCCAACCCTGGCACCCCTCGCCCCTATCGCCGGCCACCGCCCTGCCATGCCCTAGCGCCCATGATAGCCACCCTCTTTCCTTCCCCCACCGCCGCCATGTTCTCCAGCTCTGGCGAGCCTTCCCGCCCCGAACTGACCCGCCCGCCCCTACCGTTGCCCGCTCCCCTAAGCCACCCATCGACCATTCCCAATCCCACCTCTTAGTCTACCTGCCTCCCCCCGACCAACCATTCTATAGTCCACCAGTGTTGGGGAAGATAGGGAAGATCTCGTTGAAACCCTAGAAAGCAGATCCAGGAGGAGAGGGGAGAGAGAGAGAGAGAGAGAGAGAGAGAGGAGGAGGAGGAGGAGGAGGAGGAGGAGGAAGAGAGGCCTACCTGCCCCGTGGATCCGGTAGATCCGACGTCGCTGCATCAGCCATGATCGCGCGCGTGGGAGGTGGTAGGAGGCAACGGGGGCGCGAACACAGGGAGGAGGGCACGAGGGAGATGCTCGTCCAACGTCAGTGAGGATGTCACCAGAGAGAGAGAGAGAGGAGAGATATGGCAAAGGGGAAAGAGGGAGCAACCACATAGGGCTAGGTGGTGGCATGGGCGCAGGTGGCCACCGCCAGGAGGAGGTCATCGAAGTTGGAGCTCCACGACTGTCGGGAAAACCTCACGCGAAGATTTGTTTGTGTGTGTAAGAGAGAGAGGGGGGAGGGAGGTGAAAGACGAAAACAGCTTTGGCAAGCATAAGTGGGAGAAAGGGCCGCTATAGCGATGGGTGCCTTTTTTTCTAAAATGATGGTGGGTGCAGAAGCGGGATCGAACCGTGGGAGCACGAGCGGGATTGATCGAACAACGGGTGAAATGTGCATGCCACAATTTCAGGGCTTGCACGCTCGTAATAAATCATTTCCGATTGAATTATTGATGCATAACAAAATATACGCACCTAGACTAGATACACCAAAACGATTGGGACCGAGAAAGTAAAAGCGATCAAAATTGACCCTCTATTCCAGATGCTGTCTATACAACCACCACAATTCATGTTCCCAGCATAACCAAAACCAAGCATAGCACAAGTATCCACCAAAACAAAAAGAGCACAAGCTTGCAAGAAAGCAAGCTCAGAAAATTATTTTGTCATAAATCACATACTGAGGTCACGTTCAATAAGCGAAAGGGTTGTTCGGCTTATGGTTTCTGCGACTACTATTAATGTTGATGTTGAGATGTTATCAGAGGAAAACACTATTCCATGACTAAAAAGTAATGCTGATTCTGACTGAAAAATGTGTTCATTACCGACAAACATCACAAGACAGCGCTGCTGCAAAATTGTGCCATTTTGCATCTTTCGTTAAATATTATGCAAATCATATCAATGTGCCGCAGATTAATTACTTGCAGCGGGTAGTATGATTTTCAGCAGCAAACTTAACATAATACTGTTAGCAAGATACTACACGCCACCAGTTCCATCTAAGCAAACCCAGTCATCAGTATCTTGCATAGTCAACATGAAAAATACAGACCACCTTGATATATCTGGAGGCCGACAGTGAGACAATCTACCATGCAAATGCAAATGCAAATGCAGTAGAAACTCCAATCTTAATAACAATGGGTAGGAATATTTACCCCATAACAAGGTTCTTGGCACCAAAATGTTAGTTGATAAACTCTGGATGTAATTTTCTGAAACAAGAAATCTGTTATTTTGCGATAAGTCGAGATCAACTAGAACTGTTTGTCAATTGCTATGGGCTAAAGATCAAGTGGTCATAAAAAACTGAGTAATGCACTACTGCTCCTTCATCTCTTAAGCCCTAAACAATAAAGGACAGTACCAAGTAAAGTTAGCAAGTTCATAACTCCAAGGAGAATAAACAAAAGATAATATACATACAGCTCATAATTTCAGAAACCATCTGTCAAAAGTTTCCTGGACATCTCCGGTGAAAGTAAACATAAGATAACAGGTATACAGCTATAACCAGATTTCAGAAACAGGAAACCAGTAACTGGTCCGATCCCAGTAAGGCCTTGTTTGGATGTTGTCGGATTCACCTCAATCCACATGTGTTCCACTCCAATCCACTCCAACACATGTGGATTGATGCGAATCCGACTACATCCAAACAAGGCCTAAAAGTTTATTATCTTTCTCGTTTTGATCTTAAAATTTCAACAATTTTCCCACTTAGAACAAAATCTGATAGTGGTGTGAATCAATAAAAGACCAGCTCAAAAGGATTGCCACACCAGTGTTTCTTTGTCTAATGATGGGATTCTATAATTTTTTTTAAAAAGAAAAAACCAGGGCACTATCACAAAAATACTATGGAACTGATTGTCCATTCTTTAAAATCTTTCAGACAACATCAGCAGTTAACAAGACAAAGTTCAAGCAATAGTAGATGATCAAACAATTTCTCATACTCTAGCATGATTTTAAAGCAAAGACATACAGTAGCTAACAACATATATCATACCACATGCCACCCCGCAGCACTCATGGTCAGAAATTGTCACAAGTTTCCACAAGCATATATCAAGTATAGCACAAAGAAATACTAATGGAACAACTGAACGAGTGAAGCATATTAACGTATCATCACTGTGTGAGAAATGAAGATACAATACAATCCATATTAAAAGTCTGACACCACAAACTCATATTACTCAAATACTTGGCACTAAACTCAACCACAGGGTGAAATTCTCGATAAATTTGCTGATCTGCGCAGAAGCCGGTGCATCAATCGAAACCATCACTAAGCCAGTAGATCTGAAGGTACACACGAAGAGGAACAGGGGAAGCAATAAGCTACTGCTACAAGACTAGATCCACACAATTTCCAGCTTAATACGAACTCGTCGAGCCCAAAAAGCCTACCGGATCTTGCCGTCCGCCGCCTCAAACCCCAGATCCGGGTGCGCCAAGGAATGACAGCAGCCCTTGGGCCGCGCTGTTGCCGGTGGCCGCGTTGGGCTCGTCGAGGAAGAGGTCCTCGGGCACCCGGAACGCGCCGTGCGCCGCGACGAGGGCCCCGCCGACGAGCAGGCCGGAGATGATGAGCGACGCGACGGAGGTGAAGAAGAGCAGGACGAAGGAGGCGCCGACGAGCCCCAGCAGCGTCTCGCGGTCGGAGAAGGTCCGGCCGAAGAGGACGACGGGCTGGTCGGAGGCGCGGAAGAGGTAGAGGAAGCACCAGGCGGCGAGGAGGCCCAGGAGGATGAGGAGCGAGAAGGGGTGCGCCAGGAGGGAGGCCCCCAGCGCGAAGGCTACCACGGCGGCGTAGTTGACGCGGAAGTAGGCGAGGTTGCGGCGCAGGCGGGAGGTGGCGTCGGAGACGGAGTCCGGCTTCGAGAACGCCGAGCGGTCGAGGAGCTCCCCCCACGGCCGGCGATCGGACAGCGAGCGCCGCGCCGAGTCGGAGAGCCGGCTCAGGAAGAGCCGGAAAGCCGGCGTGGCGATCGGCGCATCG
>Ga0182004_10000725_pt1 | contig 21600 bp, 18 predicted proteins | sample Sormic07211540_1_FD_120479 | JGI IMG/M metagenome (GOLD analysis project Ga0182004, IMG submission 120479) | Endophyte microbial communities from Sorghum bicolor roots, Mead, Nebraska, USA - 072115-40_1 MetaG | ecosystem: Host-associated > Plants > Roots > Unclassified | place: USA: Nebraska...
ACTTTCATTGATTTGCAGTGAAGTTATCAGAGACCCAATGTTCTGGGTTGTTGCAACAGCTAGTGGTTTGCTAGGTCTAGCCATCAGCTTCTCATCAGTGTGGTTTTTGCATCGGACTGGTCCAACAACGTACAGGTGAGACGACAGTACTAATCTGTGGTGCCCACAAAAATGTTTACATACAAAAAGAGAATAGATCTGCACTCCTGTGAGCAGAGAAGTCCTTATCATTTTGTTTTATCCTTTTCAGTCTTGTTGGTTCTCTGAACAAGATACCCATTTCGATTGCTGGTATTTTGCTGTTCAATGTCCCTGTAAGCGTCGAAAATTTATGTAGCATAGTTTTTGGTAAGTATTTACTTCGCCCATGATATTTTTCTAATGTCCTTTTTATCCATGTTACCCTAACGATTTCTGCATGTTCTCACCAGGTCTTTTTGCTGGGATATTCTTTGCAAAGGCAAAAATGTCGTCCTAACTGTCATGTCCCTGTGTCTGTGTGGTTGTAAAGCTGTAACATGAAAAGTTTCTGCGGCAGCTCTGCCTCTGTACAGAGATATGATCAGAGTCTATCAACTGTACAGAGATATGATCAGAGTTCATAAATTTTTTACATCCTTTCCCTTCATTCACAAAGGGTACAGCATGTGTGTTTGTGTGCCCTCAGTTTTGTAACATGACAATGCCAAGGCAGAAGGAACTCTGCAAGGCGAATCAGCAATTGGAACTCTGCTAATCTGATCAAGAAATTGAGCAGAAGGATTATACTACACAATAAAGGAAGGACTTAGTGTTTCCGACTTGGTTGTCATTTGTCAACCAGTCCTCTTCAGGAATTCATGGCAAAAACATCACCGATCAATTCGGTTTGTGCCTATTATCTCTCTCAAAGAGAGGTAATTCTATTTATCTGAGACTTAGTATACAATATCTAGATTCAGTGGTGTCCATAATTCCCAAACTGTAAATTGGCGCAGCAAAGCCAAACGATACTTGTTCTCGAGTAACTATTGCTATACCAAGATTAAAGTAAGATGGGAGACAAATCAAACATGATCACCTAAGTAGCTTGACCATTTTAATAACCCATTTGTCATATACTTAGCTGGAAAAAAAAAGAATCACAGGTGCAGCGGGAAGTAAAAATATATCACATTATATGACATCAAAGATGACTTGAGTTTTTGGGGGAGCGAGAGTAACCTCACACCACCACACGTATATATGCGCAGCCAATTTTTTTCCCCCTCAAAGCCAAATCCAGCTTTGAGTTCGACAATCCGTAAACCACGCACACTGGACACGTTCAGCTGCTTTTCTTGGCGAAGAACCCGCCGAGGCCGGGGAGGTTGAACCCGCCGCCGCTGCCGCCGTCGTCGGCAGCGGCAGCCTTCTTGCCGGAGGTGGTAGCGGCGCCCCGCGGCGGCGGCTTGGCGCGGGAGGATGCGGCGGCTGACGCGCCGGCGACCTTGTTGAGGAGCGGGTCAGTCTCCACCAGCTGGTCCTTCTTGAAGATGAAGCCGAAGATGATCTCGCCGAGCCCCTTCTCCTCCTTGGCCGGCGCCGGGCCGCCCCTGGTGGCGGCTGGCGGCACGGCCAGCACGGACCGCCGCGCTGGCCGCGTCCTCCCCGAGGTCGGCGCCACGGCCGCCGCCACGGTGCTGCCGAACGCCACTGACGCCATGCTAAAAGCTAGCTTCTTTGCGAGCGATCGGGAGTTCGGGATGAAATGAAACAATGGCTGCCTTCTTTTTTTTTCTCCTCCGTGAGGCGGCGAGAGGTGGGCATATAAGCGGGCGTGGTGACTGTGCAGGTGGTGGTCGTGATGGGGAGGGCGAGGCGGCCACAAGCGGCTTATCCGCTGTGGGGTGGGGGTGCGGGCAGGCGCAGCGGACGTGGTGAGGTGAGGTCGGCGCGCGCGCGCGTTGCTTGCTGCCGGCTGCCGCTGCGAGAGGAGCCGATCGGGCCGCGGAAACAGCGGAGGTGGACGTGGCTGGACCACGGGCACAGGTGCGGCGGGCCAAGTGGCCGGGGCGCGCGAGAGGACCGTGTGCGACGCACGTACGTAGTCTTGTCTTGGCCTCTTTGGGGCGATTCGTCTTGCTCCCAACTTTTTTTTTTGACAAGTTTTTCAAATTATGAATACGATTCATATTGAATACGAATTCGTTCGTGCCATAGCTATGTATGAGGATAGAGGAGTCTCATGGATTTTGATCATCAGACTTCGTAGTGCAAGAGAAATACGAGCAACCACTTTAAGCCTTTTCTCTTTAGTAGTTAGAAAGGAGGTTGTTGACTGGTTGTCTTGATATGTATCTTTAATCCGAGATTCTATGTTGCTTAAAGCATACTAGGTCGCATTCTTCTTTCCTTATTTCTTTTGCAATAGTTGTGTGTAGGGTCTTTGTTATAGTAATGAGAACTTTTTTTAAAAAAAAACTGCCTTCACCTAAAAAAACATACAGTAAAAATAAAACTTTTTTCTAACAAGGGGATCTCCCCATTTCCATAGCAACAGGAACGAAAAATACATCAAGAGTTTTCAGAGTTGTTTAGGAAGGCAAAAAAGACTAAACGGAGCAAGGACGATTCAAAGTCACAAGCTTGCATGTGAAACACTTTTGTTTAGCCATCAACCAAAGGAATATCTTAATTTTTTGGAGAAATTCTTCCTTTCCAAATGTACTTGAATGAAGAGGCACTCTCAGAACACGTCAAAGCATTATATGTAGATTTCACAGGAAATTTGCTTCTAATTTCCGGTTTCTAGGCAATTCTGTCCCGATCCAAGAGGTGACATCAATGTGAATGTATTCCTTGCAAAATACAGGTTAGTCATAAACACTTGTATTCATCAATCAAAAAACCCAAATTTGAAAATGGGGCCTAGATCTATTCAACCTTGTAAATTATGAGGCTGAGAAATGCTACGAGATCTAATCAATCAATTGATGTTATATATAAGAATATAAACTTTATATTGATCTATATATATAGGTGACTTCATGCTATCTCTTCTATCAAAAGGCTAGTGAACTTCTTGACTTGTCTGATATCACATACCTCAAAATTTAGTCAATGTTTCACCATAAAACCCTAAAGAATGGATGAAAAGTACTTATCACAAGCAATAATTTTTTTACATCATAAGTAGTAAAGTTTAATATCACAAACATTGATATTATATACAACTTTACAGTGACATCACTCAAAGATGATCCTTTATACAACAAAACATGTGACCACCCAAAACCACTACAAATGAATTATGTACACCCGCCCACATGATTTGGCTTACATAAAGTCATTGAAGTTGTAACATATAATCTTAGGGGAGGAGGTTTGATGGTAAAGGTTAGAGATGTCCAACGGGCCGTGCCGGGCCAGCTCAACGTTGTGTCGTGCCGTGCCACAGATCGCTGGGCCGCTACGGGCCATCGTGCCTAGCGGGCCGTGCCTCTACGGGCTTCGTGTCTAGTCTTCAGCCCAAGGCACGACCCGCGAACCAGTTCCCGTCAAGCACGTCGTGTCGTGCCAGCCCACAGTCCATCAAACCGATAATAGCTCATGTTTATCAATATTTTCACCAAATGCTAAAATATTTCATCATTTTTACCAATTATTTATCATTTTCACCAATATAACAATTAACAGCATATATATACAAGTCATAACTACACCAACAGTTCATGTTCATCGGGCTGCTATCGGGCCGACCGCTGGAACGGGCCATGCCGCGTGCCTTGATGGCGGCCCAGGCATGGCCTAGTCCCTCAGGCCGGGTCGGGCCAGGCCCGGTGGCCACCGTGCCATGCCATGCTCGGGCCGGACCAAATCACCGGGCCATGGGCCACATGGCCATGTATGGTAAAGGTTCTTTTCTTTTAATAAAGTGTATACTTCCCATACATTTCTCTTTACAAATATGGTGTCCCATTATAAAAGGACAAGAAGAATGTATAGTTGTTGCTTTTGAATAATTAGTTTTGATTATTTTTTTATCAATGCATTCGTCCTTCCATTCATAGTCAACCTCATCTTTAGGCTAAATGTATAGCTTTTCAATACATTCTTTACGACATTCATAACTATTCTCATCTTTAGACTAAGTGTATAACTTTTTCATACATTCTTTAAGTCATTCGTAATTGTCCACATCTTTAGACTAAATGTATACCTTTTCAATAAACTCTTTAAGCCATTCTTAACCATCCTCATCTTTTGACTAAGTGCTATTGATGTATGGTCCAAATAGTTAGCAGCAATTATTAACATCGTAAGGCTCACTACCTTGTGCTATTGATGTGTGGTCCAAATAGTTTGTAGTTGTATGTTACAATTTAGGTGACAAAGATTACCCTCGTAAGATGTCATATATTACTACGAGTTTGATATTAAGTAGCATAACATAGGATTGTTATGAGATTTCTAAATCTTGACCAAGGGGAATAATATTAAACTTTGCATAAAGTGACCTTAACAATTCAACAAAATTTTAACAAGGACGGGACAATAATATACTTTGTCAGTATACTTCAAATACACATATACACAAAAATATTAAACTTTGTCAACAACACTTGATATGGATAAAAAGATTAACTACTTATTGTAATTTATTCATCTCCTTAACATAGTTTTTAAGAGAGAGACACCACAATACATGTTCAATCTAGTGGTGATATTTATGATAAAAATGTTGCAAATAATCATAGTAGGTATATTTATTTGCGAATTCCATCATGTCTCTTCCATTAAAAGATCATAAAAACTTAAATCATGTCTACCGCTAAAACACTCATTTATTTTAACAACCAAGCGACAATGTATTTCAGTACCACCTAACTTTAAATGCTTGTGTATCTTAATTCCAAAATGTGATTGTCTTTATGAGCTTTACAACACTGACTATATCGAAAACATGATCGGCTTTGCATCATTGACTGTATCCAAAACGCGACCAACTCATGGTTGGATGTTGTGGTTTTATTTATGTCTCCAACAAATTCTTAGAAATCCAATAGACCAAGTGGCGACATCAATGGTACAAGCAGCATCCTATTAAGGTATATTTCTTCGATAATTTATTTATTTATCATATCTCTTTTTATCAAAAAATGCCAAAAACTAAACTTATGTGATATCACGTGAGCGGCTCTACAAGCTTATAGCATTAACTATATCGAAAATGTGACTACCTTTACAGGCTTTACAACGTTGGCAGTATCCAAAACATGGCCGACTCGTGGACCATATATCGACATCTATGGTTGGCTGGTGTGGTTTTGTTAATCTACCCTATAAATTTTCAGAAATTTGACCAAACAAACGGCGACATCAATGATATAAGCAACCATCCTATTAATCACTATAGATATATTTACTTGGCAAAAAAATCTCTCTGTCACATCTCTTTTATAAAAAAAAATCACCGAAAAATTGGACTCACGTGATATCCAACACTATCAAAATGTAACTGGCTATATCGAAAACATGACTGGCTTTATAGCATTAGCGTATCCAAAACGCGACTAACTCATTGACCATAGACCAACATTCATGGTCTTGGTTTTATTAGTCTGTCCAATAAATTCTTAGAAATCTGACCAAACAAGTGGTTGGCTGCCGTGGTTTTATTAACCTGCCCTACAAATTTTTAGAAATCCAACCAAACAAGCAGCTGGTCGTCGTGGTTTTATTAATCTATCCTATAAATTCTTTGAAATCTGATCAAACAAGTAGCGACATTAGTAGTATAGGCAACCGTCCTATTAATCACTCTAGGTATATTAATTTGGAAAATAATCTCTTTATCATATTTCTTTTATAAAAAAATTCATTAAAAAACTAGAATGTGATATCTAACACCACCAACGTGACCGTCTCTACGAGCTTTATAGCATTTACTATATCGAAAACGTGACCGGCTTTACAGGCTTCATAGCATTGTCTGTACTCCAAACGTGACTCACTCATTGACCATAGACCAACATTCATTGTTGGCCGTCGTGGTTTTATTAATCCGCCCTATAAATCTCTAGAAATCCAACCAAAGAAGTTGTTGGCCGCCGTTGTTTTATTAATCTGGCCTATACATTCTTAGAAATCCGACCAAACAAGCGGTGGGCCGTCGTTGTTTTATTAATCTGGCCTATACATTCTTAGAAATCTGACCAAACAAGTGGCAGCATCAGTGGTATAAGCAGCCGTCTTATTAATCACTCTAGATATATTATTTGGCAAAATATTTCCTCATCCTACCTCTTTTTATCAAAAAGTCATCGAAAAACTAGACTCATGTGAAATCAAACACCACCAAAATTAGAAAGGGCTAGATCATTTCCACCATAGAACCCTTAGGAAGAGGGTGGAGGTACTTATCATGACTCATGTTCATGCCAAAGGCGCATTCACAAGGTGAGGTTGCCGATTTAGGAAGGCAGCGCAGCCAGCCGGCAGCCACCGCTAGAGGCGGCGTCCCTCACAAAAACCCACTCCATCCCCCTACAAAGACAACGGCAAGCCAAAAAGAGAGCGGGACACCAACCCGGGCGCCAAAAGCTCCTCTCCAAAACCACGCCGCGCCGCCGCATTCCAGCAAACACCTCGCCGGCGGAGGCGGCGCCCCGGATGGTCGGGTCCGACGTCCCTCCCGGCGGCTCCGGCGCGCCCCCGGGGTCGCCGGAGCGTCCCAGGAAGCGTAAGAGCGGCGCCGAGGTCGCGGCCGCGGCCGAGGACGCGTCGCCCAGGCGCACGACGCGGAGCTCAGCGTCGTCGTCGGCGCAGGTGGACGTGAAAGGCGCGGTGGCGTGGGCGCGGCGCGTGGCCGCGGGGGAGCTGTGGGCGGTGCGCGGGCGCAACCGTGGCATCGACGTCGACTTGGAGCCGCTCGGGGCGGTGATCCTGGCGGTGCGGCACGTGCGCTCCAAGCTCGACCCCGACGACCCCGACACGCCGTACTACAAGGTGACGCTCTTTCCAGGCCGACCCGCGGGGTTTTTCTCTCGACGCGTTCGAATTCTTGGGATTTGCGTGCACGAGGATCGCCGTCTTCGCGGCTCTCTTGTCTAGTTTTGTTCTAAAATGGATCAAATACTGCCGGTGTTTTCAGGCTTGCCGAAGTTCCGATCCGTTCGGGAAAGAAAATGTTTCGTTCGGTGTACGTCTTTCACTCGTCACCATTGCATGACGCTGTATTTGTTAGGACACGGAATTATCAGGTGTTGTCTCTCCATGCGTCTCGCTTCCTGAAACCGTTGCTTCAGAGCGAGATTCTCGGCTGTCTGGATGGCAATTAGTTCGTCTGCATCTTTCATTTCTCGTGTCAGATTCTGTGTCCGAATCCGAATAGTACGTGGCCAAGATTGTCCGTATCTTTCATTTCTCGTGCCTTTTATTCTTGTTAGTGATTCTGTTATTGTTTGATATGATTAATTCTGCCTCTTGAGCATGTTTAAGATGATCAAATGGAGAGTGGTGCTATTAATTTTTCACATCATTGTGATGGAATCATCTTGGTCATGGTTTCCATGTCAAGATTATGTCACATTGATGGATGGTGGTTTTATTGATGAAATTATTGGCTGGAGTTGTGTGTTTGTGAAAGATATCGTTAAATTGTTGCCATCATCGTCAAGTTCTGCTGCTGCCTTGTCATTAACGTTTTTTCACTGTTTCCTTGTTTCATTATTTCCTTAATTGAGATTTTCTGATTTTGTGACATGATATGCTTAGTTAGTATATATACTGGAAAACTGCATTGCTAGTTTACCACTCTCATTGTCGATGTTGCAATTTGTAAAAGGTCTACTGTGACTTCGTAGGAGGAATATTTTTTGCTTAATTACATTATTGTTATGGCTAGATTTTCACTGATTATGTAGGAAAAGGATTAGGGCAAGGCGTTGTTCCTTTATGTTTTATTCTATCACCTATCATGTGTCCTCCGATGGTTATCTATGATAAAGGAAGAAAGAATACAAGGAGCCATGACCTGCGCTGTCCGATGTTAGTCAAATCAGATGATTTAACAAAATAACAAGTGCAAGTGCTTGTGTATCTCCCTTTCAGATGTTAGTTCATAATAATTTATTTTTGGTCATGGTTCAGGAAATAAGGTATCATAGTTGTAGATATGTGCTCCTGGTCATGCATGAGTAGATTGGTTCTTAGGTTTGCTAAATTGTCATATATCAAAGGGTCTCAATACCCCAGTTCTCTAGTAATAGTAAGTAGAAATGTGTGTGAAAATTGTTTGCCATAAGACTGAACATTTTTTGTGCCCATCTCTGCTGTCAATGAAAAATATATATCGCCGATCCTGCTTCCAATGGCAGTCTTGATAAATATTTGTTGTTATTACTGTTTGGTGCCTTCCAATTTTTCATCTACCATTTTTAAGTTTTGTTCAAGTCATTGTCTAATTCAATTCTGCATGCTGACAGAAACAGAGAAGACATCACAAACAAGACACAAGGAGTTCTGGAAGGAGAGCTGGTGAACTGGGTCACTTATCTAGTTTTCTTGAATCAACGAGGAAACGTATTGGGATAGACCCTGTGACATGTCAAGCTGCTATCCCTGAGTATAATGACCCATCTGAGGAATCTAACGCTAACTACAGAAATGATAAAGATACCTTACAAAGGATGGGCACGGTGGTCAGGCTGCCACCCATTGTGGAGCCACCGAGGACAAGGAAATGTTCTCATCCTGTATCTGAGGATGACAATTGTAAATGTTCTCATCCTGGATCTGAGGCCTGCGTAGAAGTTCATGTAAGAGAGGCCTGGAAGAGGGTCAAGTATCAACTGGGTGATCAGGCTTTCAGAAACTGCGGGTTCGATGCAATGGGTGAGCGAGTTCTGAAGTTATGGACTGCAGAAGAGAAGAAAAAACTTGCTGATATTGAGAAATTGATTCCTCAGAGTAAGAGTTCTGATGAAGACTTCATGAAGGTTGCCTTGGAGCAGTTTAGCTCAGAGAGAACAACAGATTTGGCTAAGTATTACTACAACGTTTTTCTTCCAAGAAGGTTGGCCAGCCTGAATAGAACAGAAGCTACAAACTCCATAGATGCGAGTCCAGATAATGAAGGCAACAATCAAGATGATGACAACAAAGTGCATCGCTCTGAAGAGAAGAGTAAAGGCTCTGGATCATCTTCCAAAAGGTAGCAATATCACTTATGCCTTGAAAACCATTTTACTTTGTGCAACATAGTCCTACCAATCATATGCTATCATTTTCACAAAATATTTTCTGACTAAGGAGCAAAGTAATTTCTGTCATTTATTAGGGTGTATGTCAACCTTGTTCATTGGGTTTTCCATAATGATATTGCTGTGTTGCATCTGTAAATTTCCAAACAGAGACACTACCTGCACTATAATAATAATATCAGTGACCATTTTGGAAACTGGTAAAGGTCCTTGTTAGTAATATATACATTTAATCAATTAAGGGTTTGTACGTCCCTGAAAAATGAAAAAGGGTTTATAACTACATGGAGGTTGGCTATTGCTTTCTACTTATAATGCTAAACCCGCATCAAATTACAATTTGATACTTCTAAAAGGGGATGAGTAATCCAATTTTTTGTATTGATATCCTCAAATGACTTTGAAAGTTTTGTGTATCCTGTCTGTGTACATAACAATTGGTTATGTGTGATTCTTATAGTGATTTTTCTTGCTGAAAACAGCAGTCAATTGTGACAGTACTTTATGTCTCTTCCACTTGCGAGTTGAACATGTCTTTTCTCCTTGCTATTGTGCTAATTGCATTCAGCTTTCTTTGGCAGGTCCTTGGGGTAGGAGAAATGCCATACATGCGGGTGACATTTTGCTGTGGAGGAAGAGGAAGTAGGAAAAACCTGAAATACCTTAATTGCTTTGGACAATTGACCATTCTTTTTTTCAAGTGGACTGGGGTAGTCTTCAAGGTTACATATCTCTGGCTATATGCAGTTGGAGTTGGAGTAGAAAAATATCACTTTTGCAGTGCTTGAAAGTGAATGGTTATTAGGTATCAAACTTAAATCAGCTACCAGTGAGTAGACACTGGAGTAAACATATGCTGATGAGTTAGTCTAACCTTTTTTCTCCTCGAGAGAGCGTATATGTTCATGCATCGTGCCATTTTGCATGGACGCACATAATAGCAAATCGAGAAAAAAGACATGGTATAGAGATGCAGAGAGTTTACCAGATATGTTGGTCACCATTTATGGATTGTTATGACATACATCCTGGTAGCGAAATTTTGCTCAGCCAGTTTGATGGTTGTTGGAAAATCTCATGTTTTTCTCTCTGCTCCTTGATGAGTTGCTTTCTTATAACTTGTCATGCCTATTGGCAGACTAATGTGGTATGCTGGCACAGAGATATCATTATGGAAAACTCACTGATGCCACTGGGTATCCAAATACAATAACAGTACCCATCCAGTGATCCAATACACAAACAACTCATACTTGCGGACATCTCAGAAATGAGTAAATGCAAGTAACTTTCTCTAGTAAATGGTTGAAATTGGTGTACCTAGTAACTATACTACAAGAGAGGCCTGGCAAGCAAGTAATTACTCCATTGGTTTCAACTTACAAGGTGTTTCGGTTTTTCTAGATATATTGTTTTTGCTATGTATCTGGACATAGTGTATATCTAAATACATAGAAAAACTATGTATCTAGAAAAAGTCAAAACACCTTATAATTTATGGAGGGAGTACTATTCAGTGTACTAATTAAAAGTGTTAACATGTAGAACTCAAAATGACAAGCAACATCTTAACAAATTGTAATTTCTTGTCTAGTAATCGCTAGACATTGAGCAACTCCTAGAAGCACTACAGTCTGCTACACACTACGATATTAATACCAGCGATAAAATAGAGTGCTACAATAGGTCATGCTACCCAATACAACATAATTAATCGGACAAAAGACCACCTCTCTTGCGCAAAACAGTAGCCACAAGTAGAAACATTCCATTATACAAAAATCAAGTGAACTCCATGTTCTGCAATACTTGCTCACTTCATAAACCAGAATCAATCCATTATATAGTGCCCATTTCATGCTTTTGAGCCAGACAACAATTCAAGCTGTCGTTAGCACACATTTGTTTGATTAAACTCACAAGGTAAAGCTAGTTTGTTCAATAAGGAGAGGTACGACCATTGTATGACAGTACAAATTAGGACATTAGTTGAATGTCTTTTTTTTGTGATCACAGGGAGGAAAAAGATTTAGAGAAATTCTTATGTGACTAGTGAGTACAGTACATCTGGGATGCAATAGTGATATCCAATATTGAATATTAAGTATGAAATTTCCAGACAATAGAGAGAAATATCTTGAAGTTGAATTGTCTTAGTAGATAAAGGGCCATTGAATTCTGACTAGAAGACAACTGCAATAGGTTGAACTCGATCAATGAGACATAAAGGATTGATACAACAATTGGCTAGAGTTCTAGAATCCCAATACTATTCTAGTGGGAACAATGTAACATAGCGTTTGGTTGGGAGATAAGATGGAGTGAGATGGCTTAGAGCCCAAATAAATCAGAAATTCTTCATGGAAATTATTATTCTCCTTTGCTGGGCCATCTGGATGAGCAGATATAATCTCATCTTCAGAAAAACTCCTTCCACTCAAGGTTGCAAGGCCATCTTCAAAAATGAGATACAGCTGATGCTATGCAGAGCAAAGGAGAAGTACTTCCCCAAAATTCAGGAATGGATAAACCATTTAGAGTAATTTGGAGGCCCCCTATTTACTACCTAATATAAAAGTCAGGGGACACAACATACTATTAGAGCTAAAATGTCAATGTAGTAAGGGCATCCTAGAAAACTTCAAGAAAATTTTACTTTTAATTGGCTAGACAAATTGTCCATTTCATTCAAAACAATGGCAGACAGAAAAAATTGTCCATGTCATTTACATGTGCATGTTTGTATGAGCAAATAAAAGTGTGCTTCAGAAAAAAAGGATCGGCATGTAGATGTCAATTAATATCCTGTAAACCATGCAGGAGGTGGTGTCCAGAAACCACAGTGGCCTTATATGCCTGCCTCATGCTCCAGTATAAACCATCTGTTTACACTCTCATAACTCCTGTTTTCCTTTCTTTGCTATTAGATCTGTGTCTTAATCCATCTCTCTAATCCTGATTCTTGAGTTTTTGATGCACTGCATTACAGGATGTCATATAGATTGAAATTTTTGGCAGTTCTTGATTGGCCTGGTGTCCTATAGCTCTTGTAAATTATAGAAGCATCCACCAACACTCACTACCTTTCTTCTCCTCTTTGTCTGTGGACACATACATAGGCTTTGCAAATCTGTCAAGTGTGTTGACAAGAAGCTTGGACAGATCAGCCTCACCAGTGAAAGTGAAATCATCTTCCTTGATAGCCTCCTCATCTGCAACTGCTACCTTGTCAGAAGCATCTGCTGCATTGGGCTTGGACACAACGCCAAGGATTGGTGAATCCACCAGTTTTGGCAGGGAAGCAAACGGCCGAACATTACTGATTTGCTCTCGTTCTTCTGTGGTTTATGGCAAAGATGCATTAAGATGTACAATTAGTTGACAAAAAGGTTCATCAAAGCACACAGTTCAGGAAATCACAAAGTTGAGAGAGAGAGGGAAAAAGCAAAGAGCAAAATCTATGGATTTAGTGACTGCCTGACCGGCGAGGCATCTCACCTTCATTGGGCTTTGTTGGCCCTTCCTCCACTACCTGAACCACCTGCTCTTCCTTAGGATCATCACTTACTGTAGGCTCGTTGACTGCATCAGAAGAATCAGCTGCACATTCAGAAACAATCAGCATCTGTGTCCCCACAAAATCTACAATTCGATAACAGCAAATGAAGGAATACAAAAACCAGCATTTAAATATGTATTCAAGCAATAAGGGGCTGTTTAGTTCCCAAAAATTTTGCAAAATTTTTCAAGATTCTCGGTCACATCGAATCTTGCGGCACATGCATGGAGCATTAAATATAGATAAAAAAATAACTAATTGCAAGGTTTGACTGTAATTTGCAAGACGAATTTTTGAGCCTAGTTAGTCCAAGATTGAACAATAATTGTCAAATACAAACGAAAATGCTACAGTAGCCATTTTGCAAAAATTTTCTGCAACTAAACAGGGGCTAACAAAAAATACATGAGTTAATCAGGAGAAGCGACTTGACCTCACCTTTCTGGTCCTTACATGCCGCCACCCTCACCTTGGATCTTGTTGGCCTCCTTCTCTTTCTCTTTGCCGTGGCCACTTCTTCTGCCTCCACAGCTGCTATAGCCTCTGGTGCCACTGTCACCTGGCCTGGCTGCACCTCCTCCTGTGCCTTATACACTGTGACCTTCCTTGTCTCATTCTCGCCTTCCTGTGGTTTTGCGGCCTCCTCCACCTTGGGAACAACTTCATGCTCATTAGGATCAACTTCAGACCCTATGGTTGTGTCAGAAGAATCAGCTGCACATTCAGAAATTAGCAGATAGCTCACGAACAATATCAAGTCTACAACAACATACTACTAATAATTCAGCATCAAAATCATAACTAAGCAATCGAAGTTAATCAGGGGAGGCGAGAAGTTGTCCTCACCTTTCTGCCCCTTCCGTGCTGCTGTTGTAACCTTGGATCTTGTGGACCTTCTCGTCCTTTTCTTCGCCATGGCCACCTCTTCCGCCGGCCTCTGATCTTGCTGCAAATCCTCATGTGTCTTATGTGGTGCGGCTCTCCTCGTCACGTTTTGACCTTCCTGTGGCACAGCTGCCATAGCCTCTGGTGCTATTGTCACCTGGCCTGGCTGCACCTCCTCTCGTGCCTTGTACACTGTGGCCTTCCTTGTCTCATTCTTGCCTTCCTGTGGTTTTGTGCACTCCTCCACCTTGGGAACAACTTCGTCCTCTTTAGGATCAACTTCAGGCCCAACGGTTGTGTCAGAAGAATCAGCTGCACATTCAGAAATTAGCAGATAGCTCACAAATAATATCATTCTACAATTTCAAATCACAGCATACTACTAATAATTCAGCATCAAAATCAGAACTAAACAATCTGAGTTAATCAGGGGAGGCGAGAACTTGTCCTCACCTTTCTGCCCCTTGCGTGCTGCCGCTGCTACCTTGGATTTTGTGGACCTTCTCGTCCTTTTCTTCGCCGCAGCCACCTCTTTCACCATCCTCTGATCCTGCTGCAAATCCTCATGTGTCTTATATGGTGCAGCTCTCTTCGTCATGTTTTGACCTTCCTGTGTCTTTGCGACCTCTTCTTCCACCGCAATGACTACTGCATGCTCTTCAGAATAACCGCACCTCTTATCTGAAACTACTGCAGACGCAATGGCCCCTACAGTATTCAGAAAATTAGTTTTAGGGACTGTTGACCAGCATTAGCAAAATTAACCTTTTCACAAAGTATGGTAACGAAGGACTCTTAAAGGCAAATTACAAGAAATCAGCACGAAGATCAATGGATACAAGTTACAACGGGGAAGCGTGGACTTGTCCTAACCTTTGTGCTCCTTCCGGACTGCCGCTTGTACGTCCTCCTCTTTCTGATCCAACACGATCTTCACCTTGGATCTCGCTGACCTTCTCATCCTCATTCCTACGGCCACCTCTTCCGCATCCACAGATGCCGCGGCAGCCTCCTCTGCCACCGTCCTCTTGTTCCCCGGCAAGGTGTTTGGGGCCGGCACCACGTCCTTCTCCTCCTCCGTCTTACGTGCCCCGGCCTTCCTTGTCTTCCCCCGTGCACGGCCACCGCGAGGGCGCCCGTGCTCCTGCTCCTCTCTGATCACCTCTGCCGTTTCCGGGGGCACCGCAGCCTTCCGTGCCACCGTCCTCTGGCACCCCTGCAAGGTTAAGCTGGCTTGGTCTGCCACATCCTCTTCCGTATTACCCGCTGCGACCATCCTTGTTTTGGCTCGCGCACGGCCGCCCCGGGGGAGCAGAGACCCGTGCGTCTGCTCCTCCATATTAGTCACCTCCTTCATCGCCGACATCGGCGGCGGCGGCGGCGGCGGCACCGTCCTCCCGATCTCGTCGGTCCTGTCCACCTAATCAACACAGCAAACAACCTCCACGTGCATCAAATCGACAACCCCAGCTGCTCCCAAACGCCCCACGAACACGCATGGGAATAGTCCACAGAGATTCACCCCGAACAGAAGGAATAGAACTGGGGATGCTCACCGAGGGGAGACACCGAAGCGCTTCCGCCATGGCCGCGTTGGACATGTTCGCACGGATGCCATTGCTCTTGCAGAGCGCCTGGAGCTCTCGGCGAGGGAGGGAATCGAAATCCATGGCCGCCGCCGCCGCCTCTTCTCTCGCGTTTCCCCTTCCGTTTAGTGCGTTCTCATCCGGGCTCCTCTCGATCCACTGCTCGTTTCAAATATTTGAACGTTAGAAGAGGAGATGCTGCTCAGCGTGGGCCGGGCCCTCACGGCGGCGTTATGTAACCTTCCGGGGCCGCTGCATGTGGGCCAACTCCAGGTCGCCTGCTTTGCCGTCAGTCGGCCTGGGCCCTGGGCCAAACGGACGGCCGCGATGCGAGGGCAACTTCACATGGCAGTGGCACACCTGCACACATCTTCCTACACGAAGAGAGTTTGTTGTATCCGGCTAAGGCCTTGTTTTCATTCAAAAATCCAAAAACTTTACTTCTCACCATATCGAATCTTACAACATATACATAAAGTGTTAAATATAGACAAAAAAAGTTATACAGTTTATCTGTAATTTGCGAGATAAATCTTTTAAGTCTATTTAGTCCACGATTAGACAATAATTGCCAAATACAAACAAAAGTGCTACGGTTGTCAAATCCAAAAAAAATTTTGAATCTAAACCAGGCCTAATAAAATTATTAATTGTTAGTTGGATCTCTATAATAACTATCTCACTAGTTGGAGACCCTCTTCAAATCTCTATAGATACTAATAATTATGTGCTAATAATTATATCTTTAGAATCCAAACAACATAGATAATAGACTAACTAATTGTTAGTTGGAACCTTATATAACGACCATCCCACCAGTTGGACCAAATCAGATAATACCAAACATGACTGATAATAATAATAACTAATAGTTGTCCTACTAATATTTTTATTAGCTATGCATCCAAACGCCTCCGGCTAATAGTTAGCTAGCTAATATTAGCAGATAGTGAGAATCCAAACAGAGTCTACGTGGTGGCAAGCAAAGCGCGTCCTCAAGCAAAATCAATGGGCGTTGGCGACAGCAAATCACGATTGAGTACGTAGAGAGCTAACAAAAGTTCCTCATTCTTGTGTCCCCTTGTTGTTTCTTCACTAATAAATTTTGATTACGAGTCCGTTGAATTGGACCGGAAAAGCAGGCACTTCTTTGTCATATCCGAAAACTTGATTGAAGTATATACAAGATAACAAAGTTTTACATACAAATCTATCAGCTGCATTAAAGATTTGTGCTAATCTGACCAAGTCTGATTGCTACTTCCGTTCCAACCAAACCGTGACAGCGCAGGACGTTCTTCTTCTTCTTCCTACCTGATCAGCGTTTCATATTTTTCTTTTTTCATTTCAGACGTTCTTCCATTCCCTAAAAAAATGGCATGGCTCACATGCGTATCCTTCCTGGGCAACATTATTTCATTCCAAAATACAGTAGTTCACATAACAATTGTATAATTGACGGTCAGTCTGGTAGCTTCTCAAGAAACCATTGGTGCTCACCTCGCAAGAAATGGACCATTGGTGCTCAGCAATAATGTGCAAGGCCATTCCTCTGGCCTCTGCATGCGGGGTCCGTTGACCCAGCGGCCGGACGGCGACAGCAACCACGCCCCGTTCCGCTGAACAGAGTCGAGTCGTCGCCCCCATATCAACGCCCTCGCAGCGCCGGAGATGGAGCGCAGCCGGCACCAGATGAGAGCTGACTCCCCACATGGCGTCATGGCCAGCAGCGTCAAGGAGGCAGTCCAGCAGCAGCAGCAGCAGCAGGAAAAGTGCCGAGCTTTCGGGCGCCAGAGCTCAAAGCCACAGCCACCATGGCCGGGCGGCCTCCTCCCCTGCCGCCTACGGCTACGGCCGGCAGCTCTCGTCCTACAGCACCCGCTCCTCCCAGGTCAGCAGCAGCAGTAGCGGCTCCTTCAGTGCGCGGGTCGCCGGCGCCTTCACGAGCTGCTTCGTGCCGCGGAGGCAGGTCACAACCGAGGAAGAGGAGGAGGAGAAGAAGAAGAGCCGGCGCTCAGAGTGCCATGTCTCCATAGATTCAGGTATCGGTGCAGTCATGTTTCCTCTTTCCCCTCTTCTTCAGTAGCAGTAGGTTCATATAATCATACCAATCCCGTGGAATTCTGTCATGGCTCCAATCCCGTGGAATTCTGTCATGGCTTAAAATTGGCACCAAACAAGCATTAAACTTTCGAATTACGAAATCTGAGCGTGTGGAAACTTGGCAAATTTCGAGTGCAGCAGGGTCATGGCAGGAAGGCAAGGCTCTCACAATTGCTGACGTGTCCAAGGCAACATCAAACTTCAGTGAAAAGAACATGATAAGGCAGGGACGCTCAAGCACCATGTACAGAGGAAAGCTCAAGGATGGGTCTCAGATCGCTGTCAAATGTGTCAAGAAGGTTAGTAACCGAAGATCATCCATGTTTTTGGATTGCTCATAGAGCAGGTGGATTGCAGTAATGTAATGTTACTAATTAGCTCTCCTCTTCTGTTGCCTCAGCTGAATGGTCAGAATCTGACAGCTGAACTCTGGAGGGAGCTTGAGACTCTTGAGAAGATTGAGCATAGGAATCTGGCGAGGCTCTTCGGATTCTTTGAGCGCGTAGCTGACTGTGTCGTCGTAGTTGAGTATGTCAGCAATGGTTCCTTGAGGGAACATTTGGATGGTATGCAGTGTTGCTATGGATCATTGCTAGTTTTTCAATTTTCATCCTCATTTAGCCAGTAGACTACTGTTTTAATATAAACGGTTCTGTTCTATTCTATACTTCTATCATAGAACATGCATCCATAATCATTGTTGTTTTTCTTACCGCCGGATGCTAGAACTGTAATAATGAATGGTCGAGTGCATAACTCGTGCAAAGGTTGGAATAGAAGTTCCCGTTTCTAAACATTAGAAAAACAGAATCTGCATTGAACTAGTATTGTCACTCTAGGTGGATAGTATACTAATCCATTTTGCGGTGCGAAAATACCTGCAGAATCCTGTGGAAATGGTTTAGAACTCTCGCAACGGCTCAACATCGCGATCGACGTTGCTCAGGGCATCACCTACCTGCACGAGTACAAAGGTAAGAAGCTGATTCAGCATATGTTCTTCAGATCAAATTGTGATGTGATTGTTGCAACGCATGGTGAAACATAGATAAACTGGTTTCTTAGAACAAGAAATGGGACCTGTCTGATTATCTGAAACTCACAAGGTATCATGGTGAGTTGCAGAGCATCCGATCATCCACGGAGGCATCCGGTCGTCGGGCGTGCTGCTGACAGACGCACTGACGGCGAAGGTGGCCGGCTTTGCGCTGGCCGGGACGGCGGCCTCGGGCTCGGGATCAGGCTCAGGCTCGGATGCAACGCCGGCGAAGGGCGCCGCCGGGTACGTGGACCCAGAGTACCTGAGCACGTACCAGCTGACCGACAAGAGCGACGTGTACGCCTTCGGCGTCCTCCTCGTCGAGCTAGTGACCGGCCGGCCGCCCATCGAGCGCAGCCGCGGCGGCGAGGCCCGGCTCACCACCAAATGGGTAAGAAAAGAGAAGAAAAAATGTATATGGAAGCGCAGAGCTGCGATGCTCACAGCCGTGGCGTGGCCATGCCATGCAGGCGTTGCAGAGGTGCAAGGCGGGGGAAGCCGTGGTGGCCATGGACCCCAGGATGCGGCGGAGCCCGGCGTCGGTGGCCGCGGTGGAGAGGATGCTGGCGCTGGCAGCGCAGTGCGTCGCGACGGCCAGGGATGACCGGCCATCGATGCGGCGGTGCAGCGAGCTGCTGTGGGCCATCCGGAGAGACTACCACCGCCAGGAGGAGCCGCGCTGCGCCGCCGTCGCGGAGGAACGAAGCGACGAGTGGGTCGTCAGGTAGCTTCAGTTTGTAAAATCATTCAGAGGCTACAAGTCGGATGAGATGATGCGTGCTTTGGATCGATTGGTATGGAAGTGTAACTAGCCTGTAACTTTTTTTTTCCTTTTTTCTTTTGGGACTGCCTGCCAAATGGGGAACTGCTCATATAAAAATTATGCTCTCACTATACAGTAGATTTCTCATGCGTTTGGAGTATGTGCATGTAAAATTTTAGAAACTCATGCAATGACAGTTTTTTATGGTGCCAGGGAGTATACATGAACTAAAGCTGCAGATTTTTAAATACAACTTCTATGATAATTATCAAATAATCTAGTCATTGCAATACATATATAAAACTCAAGTGTCTTGCAGTCTCAGACATCAAGCTGCATTCGGACAAAAATGGGACAAAAGTACAGCACACATGTTGTTGATCAACAGACCAAGGCAACAAAATACCGTTTCCAAGGCTACTCGAAGCTCAGTATAGTGACAGTACGCTTGTTCTTCGGGTGAGCCAATATAGTGCATACCAGTTTGAAAATGGCTCAAGGTGTGTACAAAATTCTTCTGCAGAACTAAATGGGTCTATTGTAAAACTAAAACTATAATCCTTGAACGGTTAAATGTCGGGAGTAATACATTGCATGTTTTCTATATAGATTAAAATCCCCCAGTATATCACAGTGTGAATAAGACATTTAAGTCATGGAGATGTTGGGAACTCTAACTTAAGTCACTTTGTCTGCTTCAATGGCCCCCCGGCATTTCACCACGTGAAGCACTAGTCAACATTCTGTGAAAATGTTGGGGATACTCTGAGTTGCTTTCTCAGCTTCTCAATGGGTCGCCGGCATTTCACCACATGAGTCACTAGTCAACATTCCGTGAAAACGATGGCAGTGGTGCACCTTCTTGGGGGCGCAAGATGACAAGAACACCAAACATTCCAAGCATTGGCAGTAGCAGAAGCCATTTCAGCAGCTTATAGTAATGCATGTGGAAGGTGAGTGAGAACTCATCGGAGAAATACAGTCCATTTTTATCAACCATCTCCACGACAACAGTTCCAGTAGTTCTAACAGGAACAGTGGGAAGCATCATTCGTTGCTTCCCTGGTTGATGATACAAACCACTGACCACAATGCGCCTATCTCCTTGATAATTCCCTGGAACAAGTAAAGTTACCTGAACCATAAAACAAAGGTAGTTGAAGTTAGTGTATATATTTTAGCTCATTCCTCACTCACGTTGGGAGGTGAGAATATACCGTCACGTTATAAGGAGCTTGATTCCCATAGGGCACTCTGTACTTGTCAACGATTTCAAACTCTACCCAGAAATTCTTGCCCTCTTCATCACGGAAGGTCCTGGAACCATGCTTAACATAAATACCTTCACGGTTGTACTGATATGCAGCATTATTCCTTCCTTGGTTTGATGACCTCCATTCCTGCCATCAAATTTTAGAATGAGAAGTTTGGTTTTGGGGAAAAATTATAGAATGAGAAATTCTCTCTATCATGCTAACCACGTGTTTTACAAAGTTTAAACATCCAAAAATCGAAAGAATAAAAATCTTAAAGCAGATATGTGATTCTGAAGTTCAAACAAGGTTCAAGCATAGGTTGCAAAGGGTTAACTGAGAGACCAATGCTCTATCCGAGATGAGTCAAATAATGTAAAGTAAAATTAAGACCTACAGAAACGGATTGCCAACCTTAAGTGGATGGTGTGGTGACTGCGTGGAAAAGCAGAAGACGTTTCCATTCATAGTGGTAACAATAAGATCAAGGTCATCTCCACCATCCACATTGTCAGCCAAAACCATAGTGTACCTGCCAGTCAAAGTGCAACAATCAACTAACTTTATTGAAGTGCAGTACATAATCCCCAACAGTGATATCAAACATCTAGCAAAGCAAAGATATGGCATACGAGGTCTCTCCAATGTCAACAACATCAGCACAGCCACTTGATCCCTCAATCAGATATAAATAACCATCAAAGGATGTTGTAGCAAGAGTTAGCCCTTTTGCATTTTCTCCATGTTTACTCATGTCGAGCAATAGAACAGGACTCATGATTCTTCCATGTGTTCTATATGGGAAAGGTTGGATTTTTGAGCCATCCTTCCCACTGAGAACATAGATGTTTCCTGACACAGTTGGGACCACAACATCAGTGTGGCCATCTCCATTGACATCACCAACAGTAGGTCTCTGTCATCATATGATAATAATCAGACTGCAGTATAAAAATCGTAGCCAAGTAATAACAAAAGGAATATAAAGTAAATGAAATGGTGGGGTCAAGTATATAGGATATCTTCTTTTGGACTGAAACTGAGTTATAATGTTCTGTCAGCCTCAAAATAGCGTTGACCCCATTTGGGGGGGGGGGGGGGGGGGTCTTTGTTTTTGGGGTCTCTCTGGGGGAAAAAAAACCCCCAAAAAAAGGGGCAAAAAAAAAATAAAAAAAAAAAGGGGGAAAA
>Ga0182004_10000726_pt1 | contig 21599 bp, 19 predicted proteins | sample Sormic07211540_1_FD_120479 | JGI IMG/M metagenome (GOLD analysis project Ga0182004, IMG submission 120479) | Endophyte microbial communities from Sorghum bicolor roots, Mead, Nebraska, USA - 072115-40_1 MetaG | ecosystem: Host-associated > Plants > Roots > Unclassified | place: USA: Nebraska...
GATTGAGGAAAATTGCGCGGCACGTAATTATCTCGTTGTAAACATGACATGTGGGCCTTCTCTCCATATTCTCTGATAACCCCCTGCAGAAATAGATAAACACCAAAGCTCGTGAAATTCTGTTAGATAAAACCCTAATTCTAGATGTTTGATGCATATTGATCCTTTTCCATGTTTATTTAATTATTAATTTTAGTACTTAAGGACCGTCAACACTCCCTATATTTGCATTCTGTTTACACACATATGTCATTTTTTTACCGAATTAGTAGGGGAATCCCCAATCTATTTTTTAAAATTAAATGAAAGTATGATGTTTACATTTACATGTTGAAAGTAACACCTTTAATTTAAAGTAATTTAATTTGTATCTAAACCATTGACCCATTCTGAAAAAAATAAACAAACAAAAATCTCCCATTGACATATAAGTACAAATATAAGATAGTATATAAATAAATTAATGTCGATCAAATATGCCATATATTTCTTTATTACACATCCTACACCACTACATTGAAAGTAAGCAAAATATATGCCGCCTCTATTAAAAAAAATACTATATGCCACCATGTAGACCAAGTACATATGCATTGATGATGTTAAATGATGTTTATTTTAATCGCTATCAAGCGTGCAAAAATGTTCCCTTGACAAACCACACATCAATGAGGCTGATAATTTATTTTAAGTTACATTAGTACTCCATGAACAATTGCTTAACATATGGTTGAAAACTTGTGATAACTAATAAGATCAAAAGTTGAAAGCCACTATATAAATTCATGATGACACATAAAGGGATGTAACAACTAGGTTCCAACTAAATACATATCGCACTAGAAATAAAAATAAGACACCCTAGAAACTCTAACTAGAGGTCTTTAATTGAGCCTCTACATCAATTTAGATGTTTCATCAATCATGAAAATTATTCCTTAATGACTCATATATGAATGATACAACAAACTGTCTAAAGCTATATTCAAGACACATAATTTATATATATATTAATTTTAGATAAATTTATTTTAACCAAAACATTTGACAAATCATATTGATAGTACAATTGTAAATCATTATATTTTATAGTAAAGCAATATTAAATAAATATGATTCTTTGATAAGGAAATGCAAACATCTTGAGATCTTGAGAAAAATCGAGGAAGGTTATTGGAGACCAAAGGCTGCTATCATTTCCTGGTTTTTAATATTTCTTTGGAGTAGGTAGTGATCATAAGGCACAAATTATGCTCTTAAGGTTAGCACCGATATGCATCTTAGATCTCACTTGAAGCTTTACCATTGATCTCGAACAATGTGATGTCAGTTTAAATGGCCATTTATGTTATCACGCTATAGTTAAGAGTGCAGTTTGTAACCTAGTTTTAGCAAACTACAAAAGGAGAGTTAATAAAGATGCAATAAGCACAAGAGTTCCAACTTAACCCAAGGATTGAAAAAACTATAGCAACTAATAATATCAAGATTTGAAAATCAAAATCTAGATTCATAACGATATAAGACTATGTCTTTTAAATTCCTAGCCTGTGTGGGAGCACTTTGTTAATGAATAGTGTTGTGCTAATTTCGCTGAATCTGATAATGTGCTTCTTGCATTTATGTGTTGCCTAGCTACCTCTTTGACTTCCCTTTCCTTGGAGATGACAGCACTATCACTGTGGATGACAACCATGTCAATCCACTATACAAGCATGTTTTCCCACCGGAAGTGGCACCTCAACTGTCCTTCATTGGATTGCCATTGAAGGTCAGTTTTTCTGCAAAATGTCATTCCCCACCGGTTTACACATGCATGCACGCACACAGGCACATGCGCTCGTGCACACACGCACACATTTTGTGGTGCTCTCTAAGATCTGAAACCTTAATTTGTTCCAACCAGGCTATTCCTTTTCCACTAGTTGAACTCCAAAGTAAGTGGGTTGCTGGAGTTCTATCTGGATGGATCAAGCTTCCATCTAAAGAAGAAATGATGGAAGATGTGAAAGCTTTTTATTCAAAACTGGAAGCACGTGGATGGCCTAAGAGATACACACATAACTTATCACATTGTCAGGTAGATGTCTATGAATACTTGGTTAAACTCTGTGACATGATCACTATCCTGAGTTCTATTGACATTTCATAGTGTACATTTGAATTTTGGGTCATACGCATGTTTTATATATGTAGTTTGAGTATGATGATTGGCTTGCTGAGCAATGTGGCCATCCACCGATCGAAGAATGGAGGAAGCAGATGTTCACTATTAATTTAAAGAACAAGATAGCTCGTCCTGAGAGTTTTCGTGATGAGTGGGATGACTATCATCTAGTGGCCGAAGCAAATGAAGATTTCAAGAAATTCTTGTAAAATCTTTTCCACTAATGTAAAGACCCTAAGAAGGCATTGTCTGGGTTCTTGAGCTCTCCCTGTCAGAGAAAGACAAAGAGCACGCATCACTAGTAAAATTGAAGATTGTTGGAGTGTCTAGTTGATTCGACCATCTCAAGTCTAGTGCTCACATTGGAGCCTACCTTGAGGATTAGTCCTAAGTTTGTGGGCTTTAGAGTAAGAGAGAGAGAGGAGCGACACTTCTAGCACTCGCCTCAACATGGATTAAGTGATCGACAAGTCAATAAACCACAGAAAAACATTATATGTCATTCTCTACTTTGTGGTTTACATATCTCAACACTAGCTTCTCACTAGTACTAATCTTGTGCTTGTGTAGTTGCTCTTCTGCTAATGTAGTTGCTTACTAGTATAGCTTGTAGTTAGCATTTAGCGTTTGCTCACCACTATGAGTATGTGTAGAGGAGCTCCCTGTGCTTCCCACCAGCTCAACACCCTAGTTGGTTACTAGTTTACTCTTTTGTTAGGGTGCTAGGAAATGGTTAGAGAGGTCTAGTCATAGCTAGATCATTACTTCACTTCCACAATTAAATTGCCTAGTCTTTACAATTAAGTTTTAGAAATAACTATTCACCCCCTCTAGTCGACCGCCTTGGTCCTACAAGGCATTTAAAGAGCATGTTGCAAGGAGCTTGATGTAAAGTATGTATGGTCGATATGTGTGGATATTGCCTTTAGAACTGCATACGGACGATGTATTCTATTTGTATTGTACTTAAAATAGTTTGGTCTTAGAGTGTTTTTAGGCTAGAAAGCTTCTCTTTAAACAGGGCAGGATATGCTACGAACAAAACTAACTCACTATGGGTTCACTAGGAAATCAGGCTAAGCCTAGGTATAATGTTGGCTAAGGCGCTTTTGTCCAGTTCAAGTAGGAACCAAAGATTTGTAAAGAATTTGAGTTGCAATAATCTATAAATGATCTACAAACTACATAAGACCAACCCTACCAAATATAAAGGCCAATACTGATTTAGGGCACCCACTCGATCAAAAATAAAATTAATCTACCATTTATTATCTTTAGTTTCTACCTTAGAACAAGAACCAAGAATCAATCTTGTTTCAAGGGTGTTTTAGGTAGCTTGCCGACCTTAGAACAACCCTAGATGCCCCTTTTGATAGTAGGGTTGGCACTTTTATACTGAGAACCAACAATCTGAATCGAATTATGTTGAACTGAGTCAAATTCTCAGTTTTTAACTTTAGCTTCACTTCCTGGTTCTTCAAACCTCGATTCTTGGCTATAGTTTTGGTTTTAACCCAAACTAATCCGAGGAACCGTTTAGACCAAGGGATGTGATGACCACCGAACCAACATGGCAACAACCTGTCGACGCATCCCCGTCCCTATGGTGGGTGCATGGAGTGGCTACAGGCGGCGGTGGGTGCATGGAGGAGTGGCAAGAGGGCAGTGACGCGCACACAGGGGGAGACGCTAGAAGGCGTGGGTGTTGGCATGGCTCATAGTCATAGGTGGGAGGCGCGACGCCCAATGGCTCAGCGAGATCTTTTACTATACAAGTCCGCACCATCTACTCTAGCCTCTCATTTTGCCATGTCACCTGTTATTTTTCACCGTACAACCTTTATCACACCGTCAAAAAGCGGACAATACAACTACCCTTTCTAGAGCCTTGGTTCCTGCGCCGCATGAGCTGATCCTGAGGATCCCACCTCCCTTCGACGTGCAGGGGCACCGAAAACCGAGAGCAGGGCGAGTGCCCCCGCTCCCTTCTCATTTTCCGTGTCCCGTAACCCTCCTTTTCTCCACATCGCGTAGTAGTGGTTGTGCTGCACCAGCAGAGGAAGGAAGATGAGATATGATGGATATACACGACATGAGGACCTAGCAGCGGCAGCCCGGTGGCGCATGCCGCGCACCTCCACCATGCGGCGGCCTTGCCCCGACTCACTCACCAGCATGGAGCTTCGCCCAGACACCAAGCTTGGCACTGGCAGTTGGCACATCACCCAAGTGGCTTACCTGCTCGGCCCAACACCTTCGGGGGCCACTCTTCTCGGTTTAGTTTTAACCCAAAAACTATAGTATAAAACAAAAACCGAATAAGTTAGTTTCTAGTTCTGAAAAACAGACCGCCTCTTTATTGTTGAAAACAGAAGTTTCTAGAAACTGATCAAAAGAAACCGAACTTTCAGTTTAAATCAATTGCCCAGTCGTACCTGACAGGCTCCATCCAAAGACACATTCTTAGGCTTTCCCATAGACTGAAAAAACTGGGTTGGCTGGGTTTTGATTATCAAGCAATTGGTCCATGCTAGCACCTGTGGTGTGCGTCCAATCTTTACATCGACATCTAGTTAATTTGTTACATATAATTTTTGAATCATTGGGAGTAGCTAGCATGCAAATGATTGGATGAAAGCAAAAGAGGAGGAAATCAACCTAATTCCGAGGACTAAGGCAAGTATGACTTGTACATCATCAGGGCATGCAGACTTTGACTTCGTTTCAAATGACAATTTGCTGGTTTAATCACAGGTCGTGGCTCATCATCAGTGCCACATTTGCCAAAAATGTATTCTAGCAGGCACATGCTTTTTAGAAGACAGAATCTTCAGTGCCACTTTCTGTTGAGACGTGTTCTTGCAATTGACAATCCTATACAAATCTAGAGCTGATCTATCTGTGCTAATTCTGTTATTAGAAATGTTCCTTGTGGAACACAAATCTCGTGAATGTTCTCATATTCACTTTGTGGCAGAGCTTCTCCAGTTGTCTTCCCAAATCGTCTGGACCACAGTAGAAAACCCCTGTCAATGCATTCAAGCTCAATTTAGGAGGAACACAGAAGCAAATGTTTCTTCTTATAAGCTTCTTTTGCTAGGTTGCCCTAATACAGATTACAGAATAAGAAAATTGCTGAGTGGGTAGGAGCAAATTTCTGCAGCTCCTTGGGACATGAAGATGAATGAGAATATTGGCATGTAACGGACTAGCAATTATACTTGAAACGTTACGGCCAAACAAAGTCACTAAATAGATAAAGAATGCACTTTATTTGCCTTCCTCATCTCTAAGTTTCATTCCATTTTCAGGCAGGGAAATACTTAGTTTCTAGGCATGAACAAGACAGTACTCTTACCTATCCTCTCCCCGATATGCCTTCTTGCAAGACCATGGAGCACTCTAGGCCAGTTTGGCCTCGAAAAGTGCGTACGAACCTACAAATTGAACAACTCTGTTTAACGTTCCACATTCTACAATCAAAGATATTAGGCGCATATATGACACTTGTCATGCGTAGTTGCCTTGGAAAGTAGATACACTTACCGGAGTTTTAGAGATGATATCAATGCCATGGCGTGCAAAATGAAGTGCTTGAATCACACTTATTAGCATCGACCGCTTATCACCTTCTTGGTAGACACTTGTCAGATAGTTATACATTTCTATCACACCCTACAAGCACATGAGTGATGTGGTCACATGGAGTACTATTTCTGAAGAAGATATGGTCGCTGTTTAATTAAAGTGGTTATAAAAGTGAACCTGCTTGCTATCTAGAACTGAAACCTCTTTCATGATATCCCTGAACCACTCAAAGGATCCCTGCTCTCTTGTCACCCAATAAAAGTAGGCCTTCTTCAGTCGGTCGGAGTGATAATTTAGGCTGCCATGTCCCTGAGATAGTTCAGATAATAAATATGATAAATCTTCAGCTGATAGAAGTATATGAAATTACATACCATGCAGGTGCAGTCATTACCTTATCTAATCCATTGGCAATGTCTTTAAGAACACTTATGAAAGGCGTTGCTCCTATTCCAAGCCCAATTAACAAGATAATTTCATATTTGGAGTGATCCTGTGATGCTGCACCGTAGGGACCATCAAATAATATTTTGGGCAGGCTGGAGTTGCTGGAAAGCAGTGCCTACAAACCTCAAAACATATATTTTAAGTATCACTGTAAACTTGCAAATAATAGCATTATGAATAATTATTGTTTCAAGAGTGTCTGAGAAAAAAAAATAGTTGTTTCATTGAAGAGTGGGTAAAGAACTGGTGCTTTACCTGTTGGAAGACATTATACATTTGGTAGCTCCAATCACCAAGAGATCTTATGTGGATGCTCAAGTGATCATCATCTGGAGCAGATGTAAGGGAAAATGGGTGCCTGAGACAGTTTGATAAAGTAAATCTAGAATTAGTAGAGGTAAGAAGGATGCATTTCATTCAAGTGACAGCAGGAAATTAACTAAACATTGGTGCAGCACACAGTGACTATATAATCAGTAGCGATCTATCTTCTCACCATTCAAACTTTGATACTTCTGGACATTGGACAAATACATACATTCCACTTCGATATTGAAAACCTGGAGGCTTTGTCACCTTGAGGGCAAGTACCTTCCCTGGATAAGTTGTTGCCTGTAAAGGAACAGAAAACGAAAAAACAAAACTAAGATTGAATTGACATAACAGCTCATATTTTCATTGAAAAAAATAGTATTTGTTGCAGATTATCACACATTGAGGATCTTGACATCAAACACCATAGATCTGACCATCCTGTAGAATCGTTCTCCAACGTAGATCACCACAGGAATTGCGACATACATCCATGTCTGATACATGCATTTTTGTGGCAATCAGAGGGGCATAAGCATACTGAGCTTGATTTATTTATTTAATGAGCAGTATTATATTACCGTCTTCTCTGCGACATCCTTTGCTAGGAAGAGGAACATGGAATGCACGATGAGGAGAACATAGACGGCAATGAACACATGGTGTGAGTACCAGAAGGAATTGAACCCAGCAAACTGTCTGACAAGAGGCGGCAGCGTTCCTGGATTCCTTCTCCAAGGACTACTAGCAAGCAAGAATGCGATCAACATTAGGACCACCATTGCTATACCAGTTATCCCCTCGGTTGATGCCACTATCTCCAGGTAGGATGGCTGGTGGTACCCAAAGTCAGAAGCAATTGTACGTCCAAAGAAGGTCTTTTCTGCTCTTGCAATCCTTGGGAAGTCACATGCCAGGTGGATGCCTCCATGAAGGATTATACCGATCACAATACCCGCCGCAACAAGCTAAATTAAAAGATGAGCGTTAAACTCAGATCATCAGACCAGTAAAGCATGACACAACACAGTTGAAAAAGGATTACACACACACACACACACACACACACACACACACACACACACACACACCTTGTGGAAGTTAATGTTGTCATTAAATGGGATGGCCGAGTTGATAACACGGCTTCTCCTGAGCCAAGTGACTGTGTTGCGGCAAACAGGTAGGAGCACAATGGCCATGTTGAGCTTGAGTGTCTCTGCGGCCCCCTTGGCCGTCGACAGGCAGTACCCCATTACCTCAAAAGCCAACCGCTGTCTATACTGCATGAACTTCCATGTGAAGAGTGCAGCACATGCCATGAGCCACAAGAAAACCACAAATATACGCCTCCATTGAGCTTGGAAGAAGACTATGGTTGCAGTTAGTATCTGTTGGCTGCATTTTATTGGCAATGGTATTGCCCAGCAAGTTGGTTGGAGATCCCTTGACAGGCCCTTCCTCATGACATTCATCTGTAAATTGAATTTGAAGACACACGTCTTAATTTGCTATCACCAAATTCCAAACTTTTGTATATGCCATCAATTGTATTTACTAACATGGGGTTCCGTACCGACATAATGATGATAGTAGCATAATTATACATGGTTATGCATGAAGAACTGTTTGTTTTAAATTACTAGGAAGTCACCTGAATGACTCCTTGGCCTGTCTGGAGCTCTTCTAGGATCAAGTTTGTGTATTCAGTGGCCTCATCTTGGTTTAATGTGAGCTTGTTCAGAGAGGCACTGAACATAATTGCCTGGTAAATTACAAGCACATATGGAGACGTGTTAGGCTCACAACAATAACAAGTAAATTTTCATCATAGATGACTTCTACCTGCTTAATATGCTTTTCTGTGATTCTGCTAGTTGAGTTTCTGTCGCAGCTGCAAAGATATGCTTGTGTAAACATTTCTGGTTGATCAGCGTACTGTAAAGAGTTGGGGATCACAGTTCAGGAAGAATACCTATCCATTGCTATTCTGATGCCATGACTAGGAGATCGACCGATCGACCTACTGGAGTTGATATTTAGATTGACCGGGAGAGGATATACGGATGAACTGTTAGATTCACTCTCACCTACAGAAGCAAGTAAATTGTTTGAATGAAGATCCAGGCCTTGTTTAGTTCCGAAAAGATTTCGGATTTCGGTACTATAGCACTTTCGTTTGTTTGTGACAAATATTATCCAATTATGGACTAACTAGGATCAAAAGATTCGTCTCGCGATTTCCAGGTAAACTGTGTAATTAGTTTTTGCTTTCATTTATATTTAATGCTTCATGCATGTGCCGCAAGATTCGATGTGACGGGAATCTTAAAAACTTTTTGCTTTTTGGGTGAACTAAACAAGGCGCCAGTAAAAACAGGCGGCTGCGTACTCTCTTCCCGTGCCCCCTGCTCCACGCCTCCACCTACCCCCGCCGGAGAGATGTCCGCTGCCCCAGCTAGACCCAGCAGTAGCCGCCACTTCCTCGATCAAAGGTCAGTCCCTAGTGGCGCTCGTCGTCGTCAACGGCGAGGAGAGGGATGGCGCGGCGACAGGGACTAGGGACTAGGGAGAGGGGGCAGAACCGCAGAAGCCGGCGACTCGCCGTGCTTGACCCTAGCGACGGCAGCAGCAATCTTGGTCCCACGCAACATCAAGGCTGGGGATTTCGGGTCGGTGACCGCAGGCTCTAGCCGCACCCACCGGCCACCGCGGACACCTACGCCCTCGCCGCCTCTATCCATGACGAACAACGGCTAGTCGTCCGTGGGTCGGCGGTGCTCGAGCCGCCAGTGACGAGCACTACCACAAACTTCTTCTTCTTTTTTACAGAAGAGTCAAAAACGGTTTTGACTTTTAAAAATTATTTAAAGTCATAAAAATAAATTTTAATATGGTCTAAGGTCTGTTTGGTTGACACTAGTAAAGTTTAATCCCATCACATCGAATATTTGGACATATGTATGGAGTATTAAATATAAACTATTTACAAAATTAAAAACACAGAGTAATTTGCGAGACGAATCTTTTAAGTCTAATTAGTCCATAATTGCAACTAACTACCAAATAAAACAAAAGTTTATACCTATTAAACTTTAACACTCTTAACCAAACACCTCCTAATACCTATAGCACTGAGGACTAGTGGACCACGCAAGTTTAGCCACGAGAATTTGAACGCACGGATCCATTTTCTTCTACCACCACAATATAGTCACTTATGGATATTTATATGATTATGTAATTTTGTATTAATACGTATGAATTTCATAACTAATATTTTAACTCAAAAACGATCTGTCCACATCAAGGCTTATGTAAAAAATTAAAAAAATATGAGAACTTAATGTATAAATTTGGGTTCGTAAATGATCTAAAATAACATCGACTCTAAAGTTTTAGATCTCATGGAACGCTACAATTTTGATATAACTATTGTCTTCGTCTAACTCTTTTTAAAAAGATTATTTTTTTAACGTTATGAGTTTATATGTGTTATAGCTATTTTTAAGGGTGCTTCTAGTGGTTGACTTCGTCATCCATCCTTGAAAAATGATTTCTAAAGGATGCCGCTTAGAAGTCATATACGGTTGACATAAGCAAATGTCTCCGAAAATTATTCCTGGAGGTAATTCTCTAAGTCCCAAATATAAAATCTCTCCAAAAGCATATCCCGAGTAGTAATACTCCCCCATTTATTTATCAGAGTTATCTTACCGAAAAAAATTCTCAAAAAATTAGAGTAATCTAAGCTAGGGACCACTATTTTCATCTTTTACCAAGCACATGCGGCTCCTCTCGCTTGTCTAATTAATTTAACCGTCTGCATATAGTTCCATTCATTGGCCGAATTAATTTTTCCTTAGTCACTGCGCACGACTCTATAAGAACTATGGAGTAATCAAGAAAGAGGTATGGGGCAGCCCCATTATCCACTCTTTGCCTGTGTTGAGATTACTTTTGGCAGCATTAAGAGCCATCATCCAGTGGAGAATCCAGCCAGAGAAATGACGCAGGGTGAATTTTTACTATGAAACTTTAAGTAACCAACGACAACATCCACGTTAAGGCCATAAAACAGCCAATAAGAATCAACGTTACTTTTTAATATCAGAATTATCAATAATACATGTTTTTATGGAGAAATACAATATAGAACCTGTCAATTTTGAAGCTATTGTTTGAACAACTTAGGGTATTTACAATGCAGACTTTATCATAGAGTCTAAAGTTATTTATTACCTCGAACAATATGGATTTAGAGTCTAAATAAGACTTGAAGTGTTATTTTTTTCTACCTCTTTCTTCAATAAATATGTTTACATATCAGCAAAATACCATAAAATAATATGTAATTAATTGTCTTAGACTCTGTGACAGAGTCTTGTATTGTGAGTGTCCTTAGATCAACCACAATAAATATAGACTAAGCAGTTCGCTTTTGTGTCAATGGACAAAACGAGAGCCTAGGCACGGGTGGGGCAGCCAGCTGCGAGCCACGCCACTGTGGGAAGCAAGCGGCCGCAAGAGCTCTGATCGGCCAGGGCTCTAGGGCAGTGGGGCCTGGTCACTGAGCACCCAGGGAATGGCCAAACGAGATACGAGGATGGTGAGGGCGACTCGGCGAGTGCGAGCAGTGAAGCCACGATGTCGCGTCGTTCTCTGTTTGCGTTAGGAGCTAGAACCATGGAGCGGCACAACAGGTGAGTGCTGCCACCTAGGTACTTGGCGCATGCCCTAGTCCTTAGGACTGCCTAAGTCTGTTGGGCTTGGGCATTGGAAATGGTCGTGGCCTATGATGCTCTTTAGTCTCCACTTTTGAATAGTCAAACTGAACCAAAGCAAGCAACCAGCGTCACCGTTGTATTCAACCTCGTCGCACCCGAGTGCTCGGCCACAGGGACCTAGGGCGGCCGCCCTAGCTCGCTCCACTGGTGGTTCCGCCACTGCCATCATCTACGTTCCTTTGAACAAAAAAAGAGCCATAATCTACCTGAGCAAACTCGTTTTTGTTGAGGATTAATTATTAAGATGATACTGTTTAATGAAAGCCAATTTTATATAAAACGGACATAGAAAGAAGCCCTTTACTCAAGGAGTTAAGGGCATTTGCATAAGCACGTCTTTTATGTGGATATCCTACTATTTATTATATTAATTTGTCTTAAATTTCTATAATAATATATGTATTCGTGGATGGAGTGAGTAGCTCATTTTTATTTTTTGTGTGTAAAAGTACGTCTAAAGAAAGACAAAAAAGGGTCAAAGCAAATAGAATACAAACTTATAAAAAAAGAGGCTCTCTGTCAAAAGAACTAACCAGCGTTAAAGGATGTTTGGTCGGGGGTGATAAAATTTAACAAACGGACCTTTTTGAGTAGTGTTCAATTATAGACTAATTAGGCTCAAAAGATTCGTCTCTCAAATTATTCTCTAGTTATTGTTTTAGTTTTGTAAATAATATATATTTAGTACTTCATGCATGTGTTCAAACATTCAATTTGATGGGTGATAAAAATAATCCCAACAGCGAACCCAAAAAAACATATTCTTCCACATCTCCTGCCTTCGCCTTCCCTCCCGCGCTCGCACAAGCATGAGGCTGGCCGGATCCCACCGCGTGCCGTCTAACCGCTACTGCTCGCCTCCCTCCCCGCCTCGCATCATCGGACGTCGGGTCCACCTCGCCATTGTCCCTGCGCGTTCGGCGAGGTCCCTCCCATACACGGCCTTCTAGATCCCGCCGTGCGCCGTCCAACCGCAGTCGCTCGCCTCCCTCCCTACCCTGTCGTCGTCGTCCTGGGGTAGAACTACCGTCATCGGGTCAACCTCCCTCCCCGCCTCGTTATCGTCAGTTCCACCTCCCTTTCCCTCTTCGCCATTGTCGGATGTCAGGCCCACCTCGTCGTCGTTCCCTGTGCAGCCAACGAGGTCCCTCCCACTATGAGATCGCCTCGCTGAGCCGGCCAAGCCCCACCGCGTCGTCGCATGCCCACCTTGCTCCGCCAGAGAATGCATCGAGAGAGAGGAGATGCATTTTTGCATTCCGTCGCGGCTCGTATTAAAAATGGGGGAGTCATATGCGTCTTCCATCGGAGCTTGGATTTGGATAGGAAAACCACTATACATGACACATTTTGGGTGTGTTTTGTTTCCTAGCTAATTTGTAGCTTGGCTAGAATCTTGGCCTAGGTAGCTTTAGCCTGTTCGCATCAAGCCAACCTCTGTTTGTTTGGTTGTTTGTACTGTATCAACATGACTAGTCTCAGTCTCTCAGAATATGTTTGGTTGCTTAGTTTATTTTGATATAGTCACCTCTTCTCTAAATTGGAAAGGTTATCCCTTTGGGTGATATTTGGATAGTGAGTAGGATTGAGAAATGGATATATGTTAGGTTATTCAGTAGTGGGTTAAGGATCAGAAAATTAGCGTTATTGTGTTGGGTTAAGGTTTGGGTTTAAGTGGGCCCCATATTCTTTCAATGAAAAAAAAGAAAACAAAGGCTATTGCCTGGCCTTATCCATTACCCTGCTCATAGCTAGGCGGGGACAGGTAAGCAGACAGACCATGCACCAATCAAGCTATATGGAAGTAATTGATTGTGTTTGATTTCACGAGCTCCTCATCGGCCTACACTGCAAGGCGAGCGCGGGAGTGAGATGGGAGCTGAGCAGGTCTGGTGAGCGCGGGGTGTGCGATGGGAAGTGAGGAGAAGCGGAGCAGATGCATGAGCGATGCAACGACGCGAGCTGGTGGTGTTGTGGCCGGGTGGCGGCAAGTAAATGGATGCAACATCGTGAGCTGATGCATCGGTGATGCAGCGACGAGGATGAGGACCGCGACACGGCTGTGCCTGCCTGCTGCCCCCGCCTCCCCATCTACCACGCCCACGCCGTGCCTGCCAACTACTGCGTGGCCGTGGCGGAGCCGTAAGTCGGCACAAGTCAGCACACTCTCTTCGTCTCCATCAGCGGACCGAGCCGCCGTTGTGGAGAGCGCGAGGTGATGCGCAGGCGAGCGGTCCATACTCCAGAGGAACATCGGCGGGGACGGTGCACGGGTGACTGCAAGGGACGTGAGTGGAACAGCAAAAAATGACCCTCCCTACGTTCTTCTAGAGCCTTCAAAGTTGCTAATCTGGGCCTAGCTAGAGACTATCAAACACCCGAGAGGTGACTTGCTAGAGCCTGATTGAGAGTTAGATTGAGAGTTAGGCATACAACTAAACAGACTCTTGTGTTTGGGTCATGTTTTGGGTAAGCTGTTGAAGATATTCTTATATGGACATCCTTCTATTTATTGTATCTTAAAATTTCTATAATAATACATGTATTTATGGATGGAGTGAGTAGCTCATTTTCTTTTTTATGTGTAAAAAAGTCTAAAGAAAGCAAAAAAGAGAGGGAAAGCAAATAGAAAACAAACTTATCTCCCACAACTAAAAAGAACAAAACGTGGATACTTTTTTGTGCGATAAAATTTTGGTTCGTCCGTCTGTCTACTTACGGTCCCGCGACTCCGTGCTCTGTGCGCCGATAGGTGGGACGTGCAATCACCCCCAATCACCGGCAATCACTCTGCATAGCACGCGCCAGCCTGGGTACTTTTTAACCGCAAACCAAACCGAACCGAATTATCGGTTTATTCGGTTTTCAGTTTCGATTTCGGTTTTTGGTTCTGCATTGTTCGGTGTTCGGTTTCGGCCGAACAAACCGAGATATATGAAACAGACCAGAAATGCACAGCACTCCGTCGCTACCCACTTCCCAGACCCCAGCCCGCCAGCCCACCAAGGCCCATCAAGGCATCAGCCAATTCCTGCGAATCTCCAAGGCCCCACGCCCCACCCCATCCGTCCGGCCATCCGCTGCCCATCCCGCCGCCCGGCAACACGGCAGCACCAAAACGAAACCCTAAATCCTCGTCCTCGTCCAGGCGACAGGCAAGGCCGCGGCACCCAGCACCGCGTCGGCGGACGGCCCAGCACGGCAGCATCTCCGCGCGCCATGGCCTCATCCCGGAACCCCGATGCACTGGCGGCGCCGGCGCTGACTCCGGCGCCCGCGGCGGTGGCGCAGGCCCAAAACCCTAGCATTGCCCCCGGCGACCCGCCGTCGCCGGAGATGGAGACCACGGCGGAGGCTCTCACGCGGGAGGAGGTCCTCCGGCGGCGCCGGCGCCGCGCGGCCCGGCTAGCCGGTGTATACCGCCGGCTCTACTGGGCCATGGCCGAGGAGGTGCGCGCGCGGCACCGGCAGTACGTCTGGGACCTCGCCCGGAGCCCACTGGAGGCAGAGCAGCCGCCAGCCCCTCCCGGGGTGCCCATCCCGGCGGCTGGGGAGCCGCCGAGGCCGGCGCCGGTGCCGAGGAGGAAGAAGTGCGGATTCACAGGGTGCAAGGTGCGGGCCATGGCCACGACCCGCTTCTGCCACTCCCACGTCCTCTCCGATCCCAAACAGCTGCTGTACAAGCCCTGCGCGTACATCACTAAGAGGTTCGTCTCTTCTCCCTACACTACAAGTGATTTGGAAGAAGGTATTCGTGGATCTTGGTCTGATTAGGGTTACTGATTCCGTCGCCTTTGCTAGTCTGGATCTGGCCAGCTAGTCATTCAGGTTTATTGTTTCTGAAAGGGGATGCAACCTCTATATCTCCGTTGTGGGTTGAATTGCCATGCTTCTCTGGAGAAATCTTTGAGATGACCCCCCATTTGTGCGTTTTTGTATATGTTAATGACTGATTGAGACAGATGGGGCCATTAAAGATGCTACTGTATTTGTGGTGTTTTATGTGTCATTTTGTGATTTTATTTCGAGGGAATGTGCTTTTTGAATTTCATTCAATAGTGCTAAATAGGATGTGTAGGCTCCAGATCAGTTGTTCCATATGGACACTCTGACACGTCCCTCGTATCTGTTCATTGCTGCATAGACAAGTGTTTTCATTGTAGGTGTTGCCTAAATTTGTTCAAGTTGTGCAGCATAAATTTGTGTGCTTGTCTTTTCAGTTCTAGCTTATCTCTTATGGATAGCTGATGTTGCATTTCATAGAGTTCTCCCAGTGCACTATACGAACCTTACTTTTAATAGCAAGCTATTTTATAATTTAGCAGAGTTGGATCGATCAGTTTCAGCAAATAATGTAATGACACAAGCAAATAATGTATATGGTTGTTTTTCTCTGTCTAAGTGAGTGATACATGTTTGCTAATGAAATATGATTTCCTATCATCATCATCATCATCAAGTTCCATCTAAAATAGGTTGTGATTTTGAGTAAGCACCTCAAATTGGACGTGCTTTAATGTGGTTGTATACTTCATTCAGATTTTACTGTTTGTGGGTTTTTATTTGCATCGCTTAACCTAATTATAATTTGAAAGCTCTGTTTCAAAGGCGTCCCCTAGGCGTCCATGCATACCCAGCTTGCCTTGGGGGGGGGGGAGGGTCTTATTATGCCTTTCTGCTTATTTTTACTTAGACCACCAATAGCATAGTAATTTTTTGATATAAGTTACTAATTCATGAAGTTTTCTTCGCCTTAATTGATTTTATCATGAATGTTCTAACTCTTGCCCCTGTTTTTCCAGTGGGCTACAGGGTGGGCTTGTCACCTGTGGTAGGCCAATCATAAAGTCTGCAGCTCCCTCCCTCTGTAATATTCACTTGCAAAGATGTCAGAAAAGCATTGCACAAGCTTATAGGAAGGTTGGCTTTAACCCACCCCTTACAGGCAAGGTCACCCCAAAGTTTAGTGTTTTGGTTGCTGAATGTGTTCGTCAGATCCAAGACAAAAGGAGAAAATCACTGAAACCTACAGCACGACAGAAATGTCCTAAAGATGGAAATGTTGACTGAACCATACCTCGATGTACATGTGTGCACAAACTTCATGAGATTATTGTTCTGAGGTTTATACAAAGCAATGATAACGTACTCTGCCAGATTACTACAGTCAGTCCTGGTTGAATGATATGAATAATGGAAGCTTGCATGGTATGCATGAGTTGAAGGTTTAAGTGTCATTGGAAGAATGGATGTCATGGGAATTGTTGTCAGTAGCATAGTTGAAATGAAAATTGAATGAACAAGCTCGTGGGAGAATCAAGTATCAACTGCGAGAGTGTGCAGCGTGCAGTAATAGAATCTTGAGGAGTTCTATGTTCTATTATTTAGCAGGCAGTCTTTTATCATGAGTTTTTGTGAGTTGCTGAACATGCAGCAAGACTGCATGGTTGATATGGTGGTGTGTTGAACATCATCGGCTTGTTGGTAGTATTATGCAGCCTGCATGAGAACTGGTGATTGCCAGCATCAAACCTACCTACATGGGCTCATATGAAAAACTTGACCACTCCTAGGATATCACTGTTCACATGTTGATATTCCATTTTGGAGTTACACAGATCCAAATTGCAACCCGTATAGGTAGCTCGGAGGGAAATTGCGCATATTCTGGAGGAAACAGTTGCCAAATTGAGATTCAGTACAGGCGCTTATTGTGTGCTTTGCAGAGAGATGTATGAATGCAAGATTTGTACTTCCATGGCTAATGGACTTTGCACAATATGAGATGCTACTTACTGAGAATGTCGCGCATCATGCACCAAAGTTAGAGGTTATGAGGATACTGCAGTACACATTTATGTTTATAGAATTTCATGGTGTTGCACAAATAATTACCCTTTGTGGCTTTATGGATTGTAGCTGATAAAAAATTAAAATCTCGCTACAATGTATAGGTGTATTAGATTATTTGGTTGCAGTTAAATGGCTGTAAGAACTCAGGTCTGATAAGGGCTAAGGCGACATAAGAGCATTTTTCCAGACATCATATTTTTGCTGTTTCCTGTTAGATGTTGCAATATGTAAATCAGTGAATGGCATTTGAGTTTACTTCTTGCAGTTAAATCAGTGATGTTGCAATATGCCCACAGACCCGCACCCGTGGAGGAGTACGCCATGGCGGAGCAGGCAGAGGCACAAGTCCGCTGGCTGCGCCTGCACTAACAAATCGAGGTGAGTTCTCATGCACACACTTGAATGGACACTTTTTGGTGCGATAAAATTTTGGTTCGTCCGTCTGCCTACCTGCGGTTCTGTGACTCCGTGCTCCATGCGCCGGCAGGTGGGACGTGCAATCACCCCCAATCACTGGCAATCACTCTGCATCGCACGCGCGACTCTCCTTTCTCCCCAATTGTCACGCAGGTGGGCTCCAAACTCGCGCCGCCAGCCGGCGTCCACAACCACATCCGCCTCCACGGCCTGCACCCCACCGCCTCCGTCCGACTCGCTCTAAGTCGCAGGCTGCAAGGAATTGGCCTTCCTCAGACGTCGCCAGGCTTCAACGCAGCCACCGTTCGACATCCGCAACCGGCCGTGTCTCCGCGATCTCCCTCGCTGGTCATCGAGTCCGAGGCTCCACGTGCCCCATCCCTCCTATGGCATTGTCTCCTCAAAACCTCAGGCAGGCAGCGGCAGCTACATGGAAACCCTAGCCACCGCCGCACTCCAGTCATCGTCATGCACAGGCCCAAGGGGAGCAGCGGCAAGTCCACGTTCTCCCTCCAGTTGGTGCGGGGGCGTCCTGCACTCCTGCCTCCTGGAGCACCGGTCGCTGCAGGTCCCCAAGGCGCCTCTTGGGCCACCAAGCCAGCCCCGCCGGCAACTAAGGCCGCCTCGCATGGCCACTGCCGGTCGTCCACGCCACTGCAGGCCCGCCCTCGTGGAGGAGTACGGCCTTCGGTGACAATGAGGCGAAGAACAGGTCACAGTAGAGCGATACCGACGAGCCCGAGGCCAAGCGCTGGTACAAAAGCCCCAGATTTCGCTACTCATTCAATCACAAGTTGAGCCGTATTTTCTTGTTTCTGGAGCTCATATACATGTATCTGCCTGATCTGGAAGGAGGACGGTGCATCTGTGCCCAGATGGACAGCGATGCACGCTCTCCTTCGATTTGGCGCCTGTGCAGAACTGCAGATGGGTTACTGCTATTTGTCTCTTTACGAGTTGATTGTCAATATGTGTTTGCACTTACTTCTGCACTACCTACTTATAAAAATGCTCAATCTCTGTTAATTCACATCAATGCGTTTTTAACTGAAGTAATTTTTTTATTAATTTGATGAATTTGGGTTTAAATTTACACTGCAGGATGGAATTTATGCAAGTTAACATATTCTCTTTAGCATGTTTCAGAGCAAAATGATGACCATGAGACAGGATATTCGATTGATTGGCCATGAAATTTGACATGACTGGAAAAATAAAAATCTAGCTGGTCCGTAGATCTGAGCAAACGATATGAATAATTACTTTCCTACAACATATATAGATGATCTCTTTGTGTACATGTTCATGCCCTGGGCATTGAGATATAGAAGGTATGACTGGCAGTTTGCTTATTCTCCTTATGAATACATACGTCGGTTTATTTCCAATTGTGTCAACAAGGGTGTCATTCTGCTTTTATTTTTCCATGGGTCTCATTCAGCTTCTAATTTTCCATGAAATTAGCTTTTAGCGCTATGCCGCTATGGTCATCTTATATGTCTTATGTATCTTTAGCATGTTTTTATGCATGGTTATGAGATGAACTTGTCCCGATTTCACATTGGACATGGGGTGCTCAATTATGTTAGTGCCAATTCCAGCTTTGTCTTAGATAGAAGCATTCATTTTATTTTATTTTTCTAATTACTGTTCAATATTCTTCCTAGCTTACGTGTTCCAAATAGATCAACCTATTCTGCTGTGAATTTATCCTTTTTAAATTTTGCACGAAAATTGCCTTCTGTTTAAATGACGCACAGCTTGACCAGTATTGTTGAGTCCATAGCATGGCAACACGACAGATTGATGGTGATGGAGGGACCCGTTTCATTTTGCCATGGACGTCTGCGATTGCCTTCCAAACTCTATCCTGCTGGCTTTTGGAAGAGCGGAGATCTTGGAGTTGTTTTGCAGTAGTATGAATCCTCACTATGCAGCAAAGTGCCGTGTTGCAGCTGCAGTCCACTATGCATCAAAGTGTCGTGTTGCAGCTGCAGCCTACTCGATCCACTCCCTCCGGTGGGTCCCAAACCATTAATGCTTATGGGTTGGATTTGAGATATTATTATGTGCTCGAACTATTATTCAAACTCAGGGATTCCCAAAGGCATCGCTCTATTGCGACCCATTCTTCGCCTCATTGTCACCGAAGGCTGTAGTCCTCCACGATCTCTGCTCTTTGCTGCATAGTAGAGCCGGCAGTATACACTGGCTAGCTGGGCCGCGCGGCGCTGGCATCGCCGGATGACCTCCTCCCGCGTGAGGGCCTCCGCCGTGGTCTCCATCTTTGGTGACGGCGGGTCGTCGGGGTCAATGCTAGGGTTTTGGGCATGCGCCTCCAGCGCCACCGCCGCGGGCGTCGGAGTTAGCGCCGGCGCCGCCAGTGCATTGGGGTTCCGATATGAGGCCATGGCGCGCGGAGATTCGTATAGGCAGGGGCGCAATTTGGGGGTGGTTTCTTCGGATGTAGGGGATGGATTCTTTGTGGCTTGGTGGAGGGGTGAATGCTTCGACAGCCGACGATATGAGATCCACGTGAGGTGGGGTGTCGAAGTAAAAATTAGGCCTTGTTTAGTAAAAAAAATATGCAATTTTTTTCAAACTTTTTATCACATCAAATCTTACACACGTGCATGGAACATTCAATATAGATAAAAAATAACTAATTACATAGTTTGTCTTAGAATATGTTTTGTTGTTTGGTTTATTTTGATACAGTTACCTCTTCTCTGAATTAGAAAGGTTATCTCTTTGGATGATATTTGGATAGTGAGGAGGATTGAGAAATGGATATATGCTAGGTTATATAGTAGTGGGTTAACGGTAATGATATAGACAGGGTGTCTGAACGCGTCGAACGCCCCACCTACTCTTTCGGTGCCATCCACTTTTCACGATATCTGTCTACTCGTTTCCTCTCTCCTTCAGTCTTTCTTCTCCGCTTGTATCGCCTCGTTCTCTCTGTCACTCCCCTTGCTCTTTCCACCGCTCCGCCTCGCTTGTTTTATGTTGCTCTTCTGCGCCGTCATCGGGACACAGAGGCAGCATGCCTATGCACCCGTTAACTCGAAGCGCGCCCCACGCTGCCTGTGCAGACTTTTCTCATATTCTCTCGCGCCACCGCGCTCTCCACGTACCCACCAGAGAGGAGGACGACGACGGCGGCTCCGGCGAGGTAGGTGACACATGGATGTGGATCTAAGGCCTTCTTTCTTCTCTGGATCTAGATCTGAGGCCTTTTTCCTCTTCTAGATCTGCATTTGAGCCCTCCCCCTAACTCCTTCCTCATCATCCCCTGCTGCTCCTCCTCTCCCGTTTGGATCTAAGAGATGTGGTGGCGTCTAAGGTTCCAGTGAACTCTTGATGTTCAGCTCTCGTGTTCGTCGAAATGGTTTTTTTCCAGTGTTGCAACAGGCGATTTGGGAATGTTGCAGTGGTATTTTTTCTGTTGCAAAATAGAAAATTCTTTTTCTGATGTTTCGTTAGTAATGCTTTGAGATGTTTACAGTTGTTGCAACATCATTTTTTCGATGTTGCAGTGGATGTTTTTTAATGTTGCAGATAGATTTTTTTTATGTTGCAGTGCATACTTTTCGGTTGTTGTATTATATGTTTTTTGATGTTGCAATAGCTTTTTTTTTTGTATCAGCAGTTTTTTTTATTGTTGTAGCAAATTTTTTCGTTTGTCGCATTAGATGTTTTCCAATGTTGAAATAGCTTTTTTTCGTTTGTTGCAGCTGCTGGACGGGCCGTGGGCTATGGGGTACGACCTAGTGGTGGACGGAGATGCTGGGGGTCGACGAGGTTGACGGTGGGCAGATCTGTGCGCGTGGGGGGCAGGGGCGTGTCCCTGGCGTGGCGAGTGGGAAAAGGACCGGTTTTCTTTCTTCCTATAGGGCGGCGAAGGTGCTGGAGGGTCGGCGAGATTGAGGACGGGCGGATATGTGCGCGTGGGGGGGGGGGGGGGGGGGGGGGGGGGGGGGGGGAGGCGGGGGGACCCCGCGGCAGGAGGGGGGGGGAGGGGGATCTGC
>Ga0182004_10000727_pt1 | contig 21598 bp, 18 predicted proteins | sample Sormic07211540_1_FD_120479 | JGI IMG/M metagenome (GOLD analysis project Ga0182004, IMG submission 120479) | Endophyte microbial communities from Sorghum bicolor roots, Mead, Nebraska, USA - 072115-40_1 MetaG | ecosystem: Host-associated > Plants > Roots > Unclassified | place: USA: Nebraska...
ATAGCTTCAAAACCGAGCAAGCAGCATTTAATGACCCCTTCCTCATAGTGACATGAAAATCAATAACAGTGGCTCCTGAGCACACACATATATTCAATAAATAAATAAATAAATAAATAAATATGCAGTCTGTAAATACCATGCATAAAGCACACGTGAGTTGTATTAGCAGACCACTTTCATTAACTGAATAGAGGTAAGTTACGTTCGATCACAGGGAAGTGGAATCAGTGAGGTGAGCGAGTGTAGGGAAGGAGAGAGAGAGAAGGGGAGATAGTGCACGCCAGAGGTTAGAGTTTGGCCCATCCGCCATCGTACCTAGGGTTTCACTGATAGAAGGAACTCATGTGCCTCGGTGGAAGGAGGCATTCGAGGCGACCGCACGAAGGATGAGGGAGAAAGAGGGGGCCTTCGGACCCCACCAGCGCTGCCGCGCCCGCGCCCGCGCCGCCGCACAGCCGCTGCCTGCATGCTGCGCCACTGCTGCTCGCCGCGCCGCCGCCCCGGGAGGAGGGAGGCAGGGAGAGAGGGAGGGAGGAGGAGGAGGGCAGCCACGGCGCACCGCTCGCGACCGGTGCCGTCGCCACCACCCTCACCTGCAGGCTGCGCCGTCGCCTGGCGCCCCGCCGCCGTCGCTTGAGGGAAAGGGAGGGCGGGAGGAGGAGGAGGAGGAGAGAGAAGGAGGAGGAGGGCGGCCGCAGCGCTCCGCTCGTGCCCAACGCCGTCGTGGTCGCCCCTGGTGGCGGCGTCGGGAGGAGGGAGGAAGCGAAGAGAGAAGCGACGGGAGGGAGACCGAGATTTTTTTCGTGGAGGAGGCAATCCGGGCGATTTTCGTGGAGGAGGCTATCCGGGCGACGTGGCCGGTTCGTGTCCAAGGGTGGGAATCAAGCTGAGGTGGACGAATCGGAGGAGGAGAAGGTGAGATGGCGCAGAAGTGGACCAATGGGAGATTTAGGGGCGACGTGTACATCTTCCCTGCGCAGGAGTGAACTTGCGTTTGTAGAGATAATAAAATAAAATAAAATAAAATAAAATAAAATAAAATAAAATAAAATAAAATCCCAACTTCAAAGGGTAAAATCTATTCATGACCCCATCATCAGGAATACAAATAATTTCAGAATCATTTAACAACAATAATTTCAGAATCATTTAACAAATTCGGAGGCTGTAATAACAATGCATTCCAATTCCAATTCCAATACCTTGATTCCTTTGAATTATTTTCATGCTACACATACCACTCAACAATCAAGTAAAAAAATGTATGTATTCAGAACAAATACCTCCACTTTTGAAAAGCATGTTCCTATCATCATTTAATAACTTTTATACAATTCTGAAGATTCCCAAGTTACCAGTCTACCGTTAACATCGCAGATGCATAATCAACTATTTTATTTTGTCCTAGCTTTTGCTGAGGCTGACAATATTATAATAGTTTATTCAGATGATCAAACATCCTAGCAGATTTGAGGACCACAATGACATGAACAAATCTTCCATCTACTTTATCCCCTGCTCCCATCGCAAGACAACATTTAAGCCATGAGCAAATTTCCCCTTCTACTTTACATCCTTGAACTGATATCTACTATCAATACGACAATACCTCCATATAAAGCAGCAAATCTAACAAACAAACAAGAACAATTAGCATACATCCAGAGTGAGCATTACCTTGGTTATCAACTCAAAAATACCAGGATCCTCTCTGCAACAATGTCAGAAATGAACTTGATCAGCGAGCAGAGCCCGCCCAGGAAGTTGTCGTCAATCATCCCATCACCCTCGAACCACGCCTTGAGCTGGCGCAGCTGTGACAAGACTCCCCCTTGCCGCCGTACACCGCCGCGGCGAGCGCGCGCGCAGTCCATCCACTCGTCGGCAACGGATGACGCGTAACGCCGGAGCACGCACGCCGGCGGTGTCCAGGGCCTGCCTTCACCTCCGGGCGCTCCGTCCGCCACACGGCGCCGCCGCCGGGGCCGACGACCCGGACGCCGGAGACGCGGAACCCGAGGAGAACGCTCGTAGTCCCGCGCGGGTCCTTGGCGACTCACGTAGGCTCCGTCGAGCTCGGCGGCCACGCCGGAGATGCGGCTCCTCGGGCTGCGCCATGTTCAAAGTCGCGTGCCGTGGAATGGAACCGCGGGAAGGTCCGGGCCGGGACGGCGACTTGGCCGCGTGGGCGGAGAACGTCAGTCGTGCCTCACCGGACACGGCAACTACCGGGAAACCGACCCGATTCCAGTGGCTCAGATGTAAATTGGACCCAAAAAGGCGTGCCTCATGCCGCACCCACCCTATCCCGCTATTAAAATCTCACCGGTCTCTCTCCTCGCCGGCAATCCTCCTCCTTCCTTCCTCCCATCGCCGCTCCTCCCCAATCCTCCTGCATCCTCTCATCCCTTCGCCGTTCCCAAGTCCCAATCTTTTCCTTCTCGGCCCTCGCCGCCGGCCAGCCAACATGATGCACATGACCTTCTACTGGGGCAAGTCGGCCACGATCCTCTTCGACGGCTGGCGCACCTCCACGTGGTTCGACTACCTCCTCTCCCTCGCGGCCCTGCTCCTCGCCGCCGCCTTCTACCAGTACCTCGAGGCCCTGCGAGTCCGCGTGAAGCTCGCCGCGGAAGGAGGAGGAGGAGGCGGCGCCGCCGCTAAGGCTAAGCCAGCCTCCTCCATCCCGCCACCCGCCAGCGACGACCCGCGGGCGCCACTCCTCGTGGCCGTCGCCGGGCGCCGCTGGCCGGCGCGTGTGGCCGTGGCCGCCATGGTCGGGGTCAACTCCGGCCTCGGCTACCTGCTCATGCTCGCCGTCATGTCGTTCAACGGCGGCGTGTTCATCGCCGTCGTCGTGGGCCTCGCGCTCGGCTACCTCGCGTTCCGCAGCAGCGACGGCGAGGATCTCGTCGTCGTCGACAACCCCTGCGCCTGCGCCTAAGGGTATGTATGGGGTCGCCGGATTTGCCTTGTCCCCAGGTTTGCTGCCTTCCTTGTTGCTGCTGCTGTTGTATAGCACAGGTATCATTTCATAATAAAAATCATGTACAGATCCAATTGTGCGTTTGGAGGATTTGCAGAAGTGTTGTTTGGGGGACATTGTTGTAGGGTAAAGAATCAGAAATATTGTATCTATTGTCTTATTCCGATCCATTAGATGGATCTTAAGCAGTCACTTAACTGATTGACTTCATTTGAGATCAAATTTGACAACTTCTAGAATGGACATTTGTTTGCTTTGCTACTAATCCAAGAAACGGAAAGATCAACTGCATGAAGCATAGCCACCACACCTGTTGGAAGAATTTGAAGCTAGCTAGCTTAGATCTAATCACTGGAAAGTGAAGGCTTGTCCTCTATGTATTGTACTCCGTAGCTATATGTCATCTGATCACTGGAAAGTGAAGGCTTGTCCTCTATGAATTGTACTGTGTAGCTATATGTCCCTACGACTGTGAGTGCAAGATGTACAGGGTAATGGATGGGGAAACCATTGTTACTGTTTGTTGTAAAAGTGTACTATCTAGTTCTTAAAGAGAGCAGATTGATATGAACCAGACTTATTTACAAACCGCAGTAAAAGATTTAGGTTGTATCATCATGCTCGTTCGTTCATGGTTTGCTATCTTTATGTTGAGCTAATGTAGTTTAGCTTGCCTGAATTGTGAAATGTATGAGTTCATTGATCCTTCGACATGGACTAGCTGTGGGCGTTGACTATTGACATAGGCAGGCCATTGCTGCCGTATCGCAGACGCCGCCCTCGTCCATGACTTCGGAATTAGGCCTTGTTTACTTTTCAAAAAAATTTGCAAAATTTTTCAAATTCCCCGTCACATCAAGTCTTTAGACCCATACATGAAGTATTAAATATAGACGAAAATATAAACTAATTGCACAGTTTGGTCGGAATTGACGAGACAAATCTTTTGAGTCTACTTAGTAGACGATTGGATAATATTTGTCAAATACAAACGAAAGTGGTACTATTCCTATTTTGCAAAATTTTTTGGAACTAAACAAGGCCTAAGGGGCTGTTTTTCTCAAAAATTTTGCAAAAAAAAATTCAAAATTTCCCGTCACATCGAATATTACGGCACATACATGAAGCATTAAATATAAATAAAAATAACAAATTATACAGTTTGCCTATAATTTATGAGACGAATTTTTTGAGCCTAGTTAGTCTAAGTTAAACAATAATTGTCAAATACAAACAAAAATACTATAATAGGCATTTTGTTTTTTGTTTTTTTTCAGCTAAACAGGGCCTGATAAGTTCGGATATGACGGGGCGCCTCCTTTTTCATTTTCAGCAGGGATAGTGACTCCCTTCGCCACTGTCCTATGTCGTGTGGTATATAAACTCTTTTTGCCGGATAATAGCTAATCAGATTAGTTGTCCATCAGACTAGTGTTGCAAAATGAACTCAAACAGAGGGCATGCCATTTATTTTTTTTAAAAAAAAACAGAGGGCATGCCATTTGACATGGATTTGTTTTTCTGATATGTAGTAGGTAGATTGTCTGCTCAAATAGTAGGTAGCTAGTTTTTATTGTAACATTTGAATTTTTTAGTTGTAGATATTCTTTTATACATAGTTTTGTTTATTCGTTTTATTGTGATTGTTCTCTCTTCATGCGTTCTTCCATGTAGATATCATCAATCAATAAAACGAGTTCGTCATGTGTTCTTCCATGTAGCTATCACCAATCAATAAAATGAGTTCTTCGTGTGTACTTCCATGTAGCTATCATCAATCAATAAAACGAGTTCTTCATGTATTCTTCCATAAAGAGAGCACATACTATTTATAAAAGAATATTTACAACTAAAAACCCCAAATATTATAATAAAAACTAGTTACCTACGTTACGCTATTTGGGCAGACAATCTTATACTAATTATATGTCAGAAAAAATAAATCTAGAGGGTCTCGCTGCGTAGGGCTCTGTTTGAATTCATAGCACTAACAACTGGTTTGACTAATTTTAATTCCTATAAAAATCTAAGGGCTTGTTTGGATTAGAGGAATTTCATATAAATTTCAAAGGAATCCAATTCCTATATTTTGCTTACATCACATGGTATTTGAAATGTAGGAATGAATTTTTCCTTTCCTACGGAAAGGCTTGCTTTCCTTCATGAAATGAAGGAAATAAAACATCCACTCTACGCTCCTGGAAAATTTTCCTACACGTGAACGAAGAGATGAGCAAGCCCTTGTTCACTAGAATGGAGGAATAAACATGTCCTTATATTCCTGTGTTCCAAACATCAATTCCTATAAAATTCATGTGTTTTCAATCCTCTGTTTTTCTACCTTCACTCATTTCCTGTTCATGTGTTTTGTTCTTTTGCTCTGTTTTACATTCCAAAGCTGTAGCAGGTATAGAAACAATCGGTAATTCAACTGCCGACAGATCTGTGATGTAAGACTGGCACAACTTACCAGCAGTTCAATAGCCCGTAACGGCGTAACCTGCTATCGATGATACAGTGGTCGATTAAAAAATCTTGCCCAATCCCATTGATGCCTGGAACAAGCTGGTGCTGAATTTGCTGCTCAAATTTCAAAAACTATGCCAGTTCATTTTCTGTTATCCGAATACCTACCCAAAGTCCAATATGAAATGTGTTTTTTTTCCTTTAACAAACTGTTTAGATTATAGCGTCATAGCACTGCTTGGCAGAACTAGAATATTTATACGCTTTCAACCGGCAGAGCTTCATTCAGCTACTACACCTTACCAAAAGAATAATAGACCTAACAGTCACTGTGCGTTCAAAAAGATGGCCAAAAGTACTAGTTACTAATATCACAACATGAACCATGTACAGAACCAAGTGCATTATCATGTAGACCGCATCGGACAAAGAAACTGGGGAAAACATATATTCGGATGACCAGCACGAATGGATGTTGTCTCTTTGAATCTGTGGAGCCAGAACGAGGGGGAGAAAAGAATAGAACAAGATACCTGATGCTGATGCAAGGCCAATCGCTCTTATGATTTATGTGCTCTTTAATTGACAATATAGAACAAGATACCTGATGCTGATGCAAGGCCAATAGTGCTCTTTAATTGACAATACAGATTCCCGTCATTTCAGTCTGCTAGGGTCATTTCTTGCCTGACCGATGCTGCAAAATATATGAATACAGAAGTTTAAGTGCTAGGAAATACTCTTAAGAACGATGATGCAGATCTAATAATACAGGAAATGAGTGCTCCGTGCACAAGCTCTTTGTTCCCACTTGTTTTTGGATGCAACAGATGTCAGAATAAAGTTCAGAGTACCAAAGAATTCCCTGATAACTCACGTTACCACTCACAAGCAAACCGGTGTTTTATATGTTATATTTTTATATACATTCATATACACCTTAATTTTACCACTGGATGAACCCAACTAATCCAGCAAGGTATTGTTCCCAAAAAAAAAAAAATCCAGCAAGGTATTAAATTTTGGAACACAAGATTTAAACAATCAAGACACTACATATTTGTACCTATGTCCATTCAAGAATCATTTATTGCCTCATGGTTGTTATTTAGTCATATCCTTGGCATGATCCAGTATTCCAGTGTATCTATCTATTTCTAATCAAAGAACCCATCGGGACAAATATCATATATGGTCCCCTCTATATAAGAACCTTGAGACCCATCCAGAGTAGGCCAAACAAAACAGCATCAGCAATGTCCAATTATTGCCATAGGCGTTGTTCTCCTTTGGTCTCCAAGATCAGAAGAGTTGCATTTGTCATCCAATTGTTCTGCCTTGTGCTCGCACAAACATCACTTGCTGATGAGGCTTGCCGATTGCAGGAGTTTTCAAGGTCCAGAATGGAGATGCAACAAGATCGTCTAGACAATGAAATGCTCATGAGTTGGAGCATGGATCATCCAATATATGTGGGTCTGCAAGATGGGTTGAAGAAGGCTGATAAGATCAGTGAGCTTCCTGGGCAGCCAGAGAAGGCCGCCTTTGATCAGTATGCCGGCTATGTCACGGTTGATGCAACATCTGGGAAGGCCCTCTTTTACTACTTCGCAGAGGCTGCTGAAGATCCATCTACCAAGCCATTGGTCCTGTGGCTCAATGGAGGTAAGGAAGCCTACTAATCAATTGTTATGTGGTATGTGGTTTATTTTGCCTTTTCATCATACAAGTGTGCTTCTAAACTCTGCTTGCCTGCTGTTTTATTTGATCTTGTTAGTCTACCAAAAAGGGATGGGAAGATAGGTGCCCTGACCATCCATTTGATACAAGCATGGTTTCAAGGTTCAAAATTGAAAAACAGTTGGAACTTACTACAGATCAGCGCCAGATAGTAGTTTTTTTCTCTCTCCTGCTAGTAGCCTAGCAAATACATCCACAGCCATTTATTGGAAGAACTCATCGTTGATTGCGTTAGTTGCTTGCCCAAAGAGGGGCAGGAAGGACAACAGAAGCTGACAGTCTATCATACCTAGTATCAACCTTAACATGTTGAAATGGAAAAGGAGTTGACTATTAATTCTACAGATTGTTAGGCCAACTGACCTAAGTACGATGTTCAAAGCAGATACTTTGTTGAGCACACTAATCCTTGACGCCGCACAACAGACTTTAATTTTAAGATAGTCCTGACTCCCAACCAGTAAAACCTTAATTGATTTAGTACATATAACTAATTTGGTACCAAAATATCAACAACAGCCCGAAACCTTCATTGCCATTCTTGTGTTCAGTAACTTGAAATTTTGTATTCTTCAATGCATGCTTTTCGATCCCTGCATAAACTCAGGTCATTGTTCAATCATAAGCATCTTCTTTCTTTTTCCCGTTTTCTGATAACTGAATTGCGCACTAATGTATTGGAACATGCTTTTCATCATCTGATATCACTGATAAGGATAATGTGGCATGACAATTAAATGGAGAGGATAAAAAGGTACTTTAAATAGTTGAAGAATAGTGTGGATGAACTATAATCCTTTCATCTGTAGGAAATGATACAAGAGAAGCTTGATTAAAAGGAAGTTATCAAGGCAGGTTGTGTCCATGGTAAAATTAGACAGTTCCTAGTATGAACTAGTTCTCAATGTCTCAACTACTCAACTATAGAAAGTTTCCAATTAATCAAATTATGAACTCGAATCAGTAAGTGAGAAAACCATTTCCACATTTCAGTATGATAAGGTAGGCTAATCTATGATATTTTTAACATCTTGCTTCTGTTGAAGAATAAATAAGCATACCGAAGAACAGTGAAGTTTTGTCAAAGTTTTCTTTTGATTACATACATTTACCCTTCCAGTGGCATGGGAGGGGACAACGACAATTGTGACATGCTAAGGTGACACAAGATGGAGACAAGAGGATGGAGTGGGTGGAGTAGGGAAGCAGCATGGGGACGCAAGGAAGGAGAGGGAGGAGTCAGAAGTAGAGGAAAGGAGGAAGGTAAGCAGGAAACATGCAAGATTAGAGCAGAGAGAGGAAGTGATATTGTAAGATCTCCAATGTTGGCTCAGAGAAATGGCAGAGGCATCAGGTAGGAGGAGAAAAGATGACGCACATCGAATAGGAGTGCAAAGTGGATGAAATCTTTCTAAAGCTAGGGCAACCAAATATCTGTCCATCTAAACTTGATCTGGTCCTGGTGGCACTCTCCCTAGCATCCTTTCCCTCTGCTTTATGTTTTTATGTAAACACTAAGATATCCAGGACATATTTCTGTGCTCCTTACCTAAAGTGGAAGGTTGAGGATTACTCTTCCTAATTGGATAACAGAGTATCTTATCTGTAATAGATCTGCCACACTAAATGCTAAGAATTTCTTCATTAATATGTATATTTCATACTGGGGCTCCTTTGGCTGCTGGTCTTAAGTAATCACAAGTTATCCTTCCCATTAGCTTATTTAGCAAATATGTCCCCGAAAAAAACATATGGCTGACAATTTTATCGCAAGATATTCTTTACAACTAAAAAAGAGTTACCGTGAAATTTCAGGGCCTGGTTGCTCTTCTCTGGGAGGAGCTATGCATGAAATTGGGCCATTCTTCGTCAACAGAGATAACAAGACACTGTCCAAAAACAAATATGCATGGAACAATGGTATATTGATTGCAATTATTTATGACAATTACACTTATAATACCTCTGTGTTACTGATCATTTCTCGATGGCAGTGGCAAACATGCTCTTCCTTGAGAGCCCTGCTGGTGTTGGCTTCTCATACTCGAACAGAACATCAGATTACAATAACACTGGTGACAGGAGCACCGCAGAAGATGCATATACTTTCCTCATCAATTGGCTTGAGAGGTTCCCAGAGTACAAGGGCCACAGCTTCTTTCTAACTGGTGAAAGTTATGGCGGCCACTACATACCACAGCTCGCCAACACTATTCTGTCAAATAATAAAATCATGAACACCACTATGATCAATCTCAAAGGAGTTGCTGTAAGTTTTGGACAATAAAATTTAGTACCTTGTAATGCTTCAAAGGATATTGAGTCAGTGTATACCATATTACATTCTAAGCATTTACTTGTTGGAACAGATTGGGAATGCATACCTGGATGATGACACAAACACAAGAGCAACCATCGATTACTACTGGACCCATGCTATGATCTCCAAAGAAACTCACACCGCAGTCCAGGAAAATTGCGGCTTTAATGGAACATACACAGGACTCTGTAGAACCGCGATAGAAGCAGCTAACAATGAGAAGGGCCTTATCGATGAATCCAACATCTATGCATCGTTCTGCTGGGATGCTTCTGATCCCCAAAAGCAGCATGCCTCGGTATAAGTGTTCTCAGAGATTTTAAACAAGTTCAACTTCTCCCTAACTCACAGTATAGTGTTGCAGGTAAGCAACAATGACCCCTGTGCCAGTTACTATATGCGATCATATCTGAACCGCCAAGAGGTGCAGAGAGCACTTCATGCTAACACCACAAGATTGAAGCAACCATGGTCAGATTGCAGGTGAAATAACATAGCTGATGTTCTTGCAAGTATTTCTTAATAAAATTTAGCCTTAAGTCAGTTAACCAAGTTCTGTATTCTTTCTGAGCAACAGTAATATCATTTCTCCTGAAAATTGGAAAGATGCCCAAGTCTCTATGCTACCATCTATTCAGCAATTAATTTCAAGTGGAGTTAGCACATGGCTGTATAGGTAAGTCCACAAGCATTAAAGTTTAAGCATGGATTTATGCATCATCAAAGAAGAATTATGTCCCTGTTATTAGTGAATGGCTAGGTTCCATATTGTTTGTCTTCTTAGCTTCCCTTTTGTTTTGTTTTCCTTCCTTTTCTGGGTTTTTTCTCTGCTCTGTTCCTGTTCCTGTTCCTGTTCTTTGTATATATAATTGGAAAGATGTCCAAGTCTCTATGTTACCGTCTATTCAGCAATTAACTTCATGTGGAGTTAGCACGTTGCTGTATAGCTAAGTCCACAAGCATTATGAAGTGCCTGTTTGGATATGGGTCATTTGGATCCAAATCCTTAGGATCAGTTCAAACTTTGATGGAAATCCAAAAAATAAGACTAAAGCAATTTCCTTCATGCAAACACTCTAAATGTTTATTTAATCTCTATGTCTGCTGAAACCACCCTACTAAGAAATGATCTATTTTATCTTTCAGTGGTGATATTGATGCCATTTGCCCAGTAACTTCAACGCTGTATTCATTAGACATCCTGGGGCTGGAGATAAATTCATCATGGCGGGCATGGTATTCTGATGATGGTGAGGTATGAACAAACTAAACGACATAGTATAACAATTTATTGCCATATAAGATTCTGAAGTTGTTTCTTTATGAGATGGCAGGTTGGAGGCTATGTTGTTGAGTACAAAGGTCTGATATTTGCAACAGTCCGAGGAGCTGGACATATGGTTCCTACCTACCAACCCCAAAGAGCACTCACCTTGTTCTCGTCATTCCTGAATGGGAAGCTGCCACCTGAGTGATTGAAATTTTACAAGCCTCTACTCTTTTGTTGTTTCTAACAATGAAAGATAGACTAGTGTTTGCAGAAAAAATAATAGAAACATAGTATACTTGCTTCCATTGAGATTATTACAAAGAACCAACACAACATTCTGAATCATCCAATTTCTACAAAATGTCCAACCTAAACAATTCTGATGAAATACTTGTATCGAAATGGTTGCATTTTTTGTGGCAGTTGTGCTCCCAGGATACAGTGGAAGGTGTACTTTTGTGAATGTTTCTCGAGTGGTTTCAATCAATTTTAGTTGGATGAAATGCAGACTTTATCAAGGAGAACAAAGTAGCTAAAAATGTACAATTATTATTAAACAACATTACTGGCATAAGCTAAATATTCCCTTCGATTCAAAAGAAATGATGTTTAGGGCAGTCACACGACAATGTGAAGATCAACTAACAATTTCTTTTGAAATATGGCATTTCAAATATAGATATTTAAACACTAAGTACTTTAGTCATGATGGTCACAGTTAAAAAGTTTGACCTGCAGGAATTCAGAAATGACATACTTTTGAATAAGAGGGACTAGCTTCTTAATTCTTATACTTGGTGCACTAAGGTCTCCCTCACTGCTGTATGTTTCAGCGGACCACAAGATGATTCTCTAACAACATCTAACTCTTTATCCAAGACGTCCATCAAGCAATCAAACAGCAGAGGGTGTCTTGGTTTGCTCAAGAAAAGTATGGGCAGGTTCCTTCCCAATCTGCAACCTACAAAAGTCAAACGGACCAAAAAAGAAATAGTTGACTTTGCCCCTATTGGTGTTGGGGAATCCTTTTTGCATGGCCACTGGAGGATGATTTTCTTTTCTTCTTCTTTTTTTTTTGCAGAGTTAAACTTGACTATATGAGTTTTTCTTTCTTCATAATTGTAAGCATATGAACTCATAAGGGACCAGAATACCAACAGGGGGGGAATTTTCCTTCCTGCCTCGGTAGCCTTGCTCTATTTACATGTTCCTTCCTCTTGCTCACTTCTCTTTGACAATATGTGTTGTCTTGGAAGGTACTTTGCATATGTGCACTACTAGAAAGTGGGATTCCCTTCTAAAGTTGATTCTTCCTGTCCCATCAACTCGTTTTTCAACTCTAAGTCCAAAAAGAGTGGGTCCATTCAGTGCATGACCACCAACTGGAAAGAAAAAACAAAGAAAGATTGAAATGCGCCAACACAATGTTATGATGCCCACACCGATTTAAGCTAAGAGATGCTCTATTCACTGACAGCATAGCAATGTTATGAATTTGGACACAACCAGAAAGAAAAATGACACCAGGAGACTATCCCTTTCCTAAAAGATTTTATTTTTCAGGTTCCCTTTTCCTGAAGAAGAGGGGCTATTGTCGACAGTCAATGCCAGTTTGGTGAAAATAGTTGTTCTATGCTCACAGCTCAAGTTTGGAATCTTTCTTTTCTTCAGGAAAGTTTCAGATGAAAGGGCAGGTTGCTTGAAAGCCACACCACAAGAACAAAATGGAATGTGTGCACACACTTGGAAGGTCGATCAAATAATTCTTTCCAAGATATGTATGAGAAGGAAGCAACATTTAAAAGTTCATTGAAGCGGAAATGACAAGATGTCAACTGCCGATGCTTCAATACAGTGAATGGCGCTGACCAGATGCTATCAACAAGTCACCTCTGAGTAGTGGGTATCAACATGTTTACTTGACTTAGCAATTTGTTGCAACATCATTCTGACTAGCTTCACCTAAACCAATTGATACCAGGAGTTCAAAAATAATCATGAATCCTAATTAAATTCCACAGCTTTTTTATCAACAAAAGTAGAGCCTAAATTTAATAGAATAACAAGTCAAACCACACAGAAACTAGGAAACAACAAATTTCTCTAGGATAATAACCTCACCCAGCTCTCAGGGGTTGCTAGATTATCAAATGTTTTTTTCTTCAAATGTGCTTTTACAGTTTACAGCATTCCTGTTAAAAGGCAGTCAGAACTCAGAAGAAGCAATGGATGCAAGTGCGACCCCTTTGTTTGGACTACAGACCACAGAAGGAAAGCACATCAAAGTAAAGATGCCTGGGAATCTTGGCAGAAAACAATTGAGTAAACAAGAAGCTGATGAGGAGGTAGCAAAATAAAGTCAAAAGATCAAGATACACACAGTACACTTAATCAATGTTGCCATGGATGAGGCACCCTCAATCTGATTTCCGTACCTTTTCCTTTTCCTTCCCATATAGTGATATAATTGAGCCAGAGATAGCTATTGTACCTTTCTAGGAATTTTGCTGACTTTGTTAGGTCGCAGTCCCCAAAAGGAACTAAGAATTTTAAATGAATGTCATTGCCATTACAAATATAGATGCCAAATGAAATGGAATATTAAGACCTTTAAGTCCAACTTGCACGGAAAAAGTCAAAGAATCAACCATATTATGGTTTCCTTGGAGGACTCTTCAACTGTACTGCAAACAGAATGTCCCCTCTATAAATAAAGATTGACCAATGGCAACCTAGCCCAAGACACCAAACACCCATGCACACGCATCCTATCAAGATGAAAAGAGGCCTCCTGATACTTTGGTCCTTGTTCTACTTCAGTGTTGCAAACACAGACACTAGAAACCAGGCCAACCAGCCTCTTGAGTTCAATCAATTGAAAATATCCAGGAAATATGTTCAAGGAAAACAAGATTCAGCTCCCAAGAATGCAACCAGTCCCTCAGTGCATAGAGGCTCAACAAACAATCAACGGGAGCAGGATAAGATTGTATATATGCCAGGGCAAACAGGGGTAGCAGAGTTTGACCAATATGCAGGATATGTGACAGTGGATGCAAAGGCTGGAAGGGCTTTGTTCTACTATTTTGTTGAGGCTCCTCAAGATCCTTCAGACAAACCACTTGTCCTATGGCTGAATGGAGGTATGTGCTGGCTGTGTTCATCGCAATTTCTAGCTAACAGGGGCAGCTCATATGTCTTGTAGAGTTATTTCTTCAACATGCTGTTATAATTCTTTTTAGGTCTATTTACTTGCTATAATGAGGGTCAAAAAACAACTGGAAAAAACACGTACATAATTCTCGAACATACATCATCCATGTTTGCAATGCTACAGCAAGACACCTAGTTTGAAAAGAATAAGATGAAACACTTATATTTGCAGGGCCTGGCTGTTCATCCTTTGGATCTGGGGCCATGCTTGAACTTGGACCTTTCTCTGTCCATAGTGACAACAAGACATTGTACAAGAAAAAGCATGCATGGAACAGAGGTAAAATCCGCTTTACCTTCACTTGATTAATAGTAACTTCCTCCGCTCCAAATTATAGTTCACTTTAGCTTTGTTCTAACTTTGATCGAGTTTTTAGAAAAAATATATTAACATCTACAAGTTCAAATAAATGCACTACCGAGACATATTTAATGGAGAATTTAAGGAAACTAATTTAATACTATAGATGTCGATACATTTTTTCTATCAACTTTGTCAAAATCAAAGCTTAGGACAAAACTAAAGTAAACTATAATTTCAAACAAAGGGAGTAAATAAAGTTAGTTGGATTAACACCCATATTGATATTCCATTGTTCATTCATGAATGCAGTGGCCAACATGTTGTTCATTGAGATCCCAGCTGGTGTTGGATACTCATATTCAAACACTACGTCCGATTATTATAACACTGGTGACCAAAGAACAACAGATGATGCATATACCTTTCTTGTTACTTGGCTAGAGAAATTTCCTGAGTATCGGGACCGTGATTTCTTCATAACTGGTGAGAGTTACGCAGGTCACTATATACCAGAGCTTGCTAATCTGATTCTTTCTAAGAATAGAGCGACCAATGTAACTAGTGTCAAGCTTAAAGGTGTTGCGGTAAGTTTTCAGTCTTAATTGATTTGAAACTTACAATTTGGTAACTTTCTCATCAATGGTAACACTGTAAAGTTCAACAGATTGGAAATGCGGACTTGGATGATAATTTGACTCTAAGAGCATCATATGACTACTATTGGATGCATGCTATGATTTCTGGAAAAGCTTATACAGCCATCAAGGATAAGTGCAGCTTCAATGGCACATACACTAAAGACTGTCTAAATGCCATGAACTTAGCTATCCAGGAAAAAGGAAATGTTGATGACTATGACATCTATGCACCAATATGCCATGATGCCTCAAACCCTTCCAAATCAAGTGACTCGGTATATAACACCAGACATAAATTTCACATCACAGATTGACAGATGGTTTAACTTCCATTTCTATATGAATTTTTGGTATACTAAAACTTTTGTTTACTACTTCAGTTAGTGTTTGGTGATCCATGCACAAACCACTATGTCTCCTCTTACCTAAATCGTCCTGAGGTCCAAAGGGCACTCCATGCAAACACAACAGGGTTAGGCTACCCATGGATGGACTGTAGGTATGTAAGTTGAATATCTTAATATCATATTTCCCTCCAATTTATGTGCACTGTCAGACCATATCTCTTGTGTGACCCTATTAGCAATCTGGTGTTGGTTTCCTAAAGCAATCTGAAAAGGTAGGTGTTTTATGGACAAACAATTTCTTATATACAAAATACTTATGTATCTTCCATCACTCACTTCACAATAGCATTGATTCTAAAAAGGTATCAACAGCCTCTTCTAGCCAACCATCAAAGAGTATGTGAACCACAGTTCCTGATAATTATTCCATTAACACAAAATGGTGTATTAAAAAAGGTATTAGTAAGTCAACACTAAAAGGGGCACAATGTCAAATGATTCTCAAGCTTATATTCTTTTGTTTTCTCAAACACGCCAGAGGGCTGCATACCTTTGTAGTTTTTGTATTGAAAGAAAAGGGCGCAAGAACCCTTACAACACAAACCCTTGTATTCTCAAACCTATATTCTGACCGACCAGCAGTCAACTATTTGAAATCATTGGATATTTAACCCAAAGGCACCCCTGCATATCTACACGATTGAGTATGCACTGAAATGCATGTATGCTGATTCATCCTTGATGGTTTCTATCGAGTGCGAATATGCCGCTAGCGCGTGTCGCATACTCATTCATGTATAAAACTTTAATTGTTGAGAATTTGTTCAGCCTCAAGTAAACCTCTTGCTAGATTAGCAATTAGCACCGGGGGGGAAGTCAACAGTACAACATGTTTATGATTAATTTCTGTTTCCTTCAAGCAGTCAGCATGTATATGATAATTGGAATTGGAAAGATTCGCCGGAGACAATGCTGCCATCAATAAAGAAACTCATTTCAAGTGGCACCAGAATATGGTTGTACAGGTACATATGTTCAGATTTATGTGTGTGAAAATACCTAACTCAGTGTGATACATCATAAGAACATGAATTAAACTATGCCGTTGTGTACCAGTGGTGATATGGATGCAGTGTGTTCGTTCATTTCAACACAATATGTGCTGGACAATCTTGGGCTTCCTATAGAAGCATCTTGGCGTCCATGGCGCATCGACAATGAGGTACATAGCCCAGCATTTATCAGATAAAAGATTGAATATCAGCATTCATGTCAACGGAATCCTTTGGATCAAGTTGTGTATGTGTTTCCTATAAAGAGCAAAAACAAAAGAATGATTCATCATGTTGCTTGGCTGATCTTGTGATGATCCCTAGTCCCCAAAGCAATTTGATAGTCAGGTTACTGAACTCTTAAAACATAAAATGGAAGTTTGAAGATAAATTGGTTATAAGCACGCAATTAACATAAACTGGTTATAGTTGGCACGCAATTGCTGCAAAAGAGTGTGCATGACGAAAACATCATAAATGCATTGTTCCATTTATCAATAGCTGTGGACAAATAACAACATTTCTCCTATTTTTCCATTAATCGGCAGGTTGCTGGCTACGTCATTGGGTATAAAGGGCTGGTCTTCGCAACGGTCAGAGGAGCTGGGCACATGGTGCCATACTACCAGCCTCGCAGGGCATTGGCACTATTCTCGTCATTCCTCGAAGGAAAGCTCCCTCCACACTGATCCATTAAGCTAGCAGGGTTTACGAATGTCATTCACTCAGTATCTTCCACAGCCTATGGAATAATAGGCAGTTCATGAGGCCTTACATACTACATTTGTTGTTCGCCTTTAGTTCAACTTCCCTGCACAAGCACAGAGAATTATGTAATTCTGCTCTGATTGTTTTGAGCGCAACAAGGAGCCCAACTAACTCTGGTTTATCGCTAGCACAAGAAAATAAATTAGGCCTTGTTTAGTTCACCCAAAAACTAAAAACTTTTCAAAATTTTCCATAACATTGAATCTTGCAGCACATGAAGCATTAATATAGTCAAAAAAAACAAAAACTAATTACACAGTTTGTCTGTAAATCGCGAGATGAATCTTTTGAGCCAGTATATAATTGGACAATATTTGTCACAAACAAACGAAAATGCTACAGTGACCGAAAATTTTTCATTTCGCCAACTGAACAAGCCTGACCAAATCCTGAGCAGGTTTTAAGTATGTTAAATTATTTGTACCCCAAACTGAACAATCTCAGTGCTAGCGCTATCATTGAGCCTGGATTGACATCCAGGTAGCCGCGCGTGAAAGGGGAAAAAAAAGGAGGGCGGGGATTCAGAACTTCAGAATAGAGTCCTCACACGAAGCGGTGAAGCAGAGAAGGCGAAGGGCTGGGGAGAGATCTCGGAGTCAGGTCGCATTGGGAGAGTGAGTGAAGGAGGAGGGAGGAGCGAACCTCGGAGAATGGGTCGCGGTAGCAGAAGTGCAGAACGGGCACGGAACGAGCCCGGCAGCCCGCGACGGAGGACGAGGGGTGGCGACCGCGGAAAGGCGCATCGCCCAACCCGTCTCGCCTGTTGACCGGGGTCCGGGACTCCGGTGCACCGTTGGGCCATTTTGGGCCTTCCAAAATATTTTGCAAAATCGACACCGTAGCTTTTCGTTTGTATTCTAATCATGGACTAACTAGTCTTAAAAGATTCGTCTCGTCAATTTCGACCAAACTGTGTAATTAGTTTTTATTTTTATCTATATTTAATACTTTATGCATGTGTCTAAAGATTCGATGTGACGGGGAATCTAAAAAATTTTGCAAAATTTTTTAGAACTAAACAAGGCCTTGGTACAGCTTCGGCCCTATTTGGATCAAGTATTATCTATATAATTTTATATTTTTAAAATAAAAATTAAAGTCTAGTAGGTGTGCTATCTAATCTGCTAAAATAATAAATTTATTATTTCTAAACTTTCGCTTGTTATATATAGCATGTCGTTCTTACTAGCTACTCTACTGCACAAACTTCACTATGGAGCAGCTCAAAAAAACTGGAGTTTGTAAAGTACCTCTTTAGATGCTCTCATAACTCCATATTTTTCTCGAACTGAGTGCATAAAACTAAAACCGTTTAGCTAAAAACGTAAAGCGAGGCTATAAAACGTAGAGCAGAGCAGTCTCAAACACCCTCTTAATAAAAAAGAGTAAAGTTCAATGCCAAGCGCTCTCTATCTCTTGAGTGGTTTCGACGGGGCAATGCAAATATACAATGAAAAAGTATAAAAGCAATTGAGGTGAACTTTTCCTAATAAAACTATTTTCTATCTTTTAGGAACAATATACTAAAAATAGTTAATATATATATATTAAAAATATGCATCCTATTCTGTATTAATATAAAAAAACATTAATTACTATTTATTTATTTTTATAATATGTTACTAATTCTTTTTAGAGAAAAGACTAGTGTTCTAGGAGGCATGACTATCACCTTATCAAAACAAACTTTTTTGCAAATACTCCCTTTGTCCCAAAATGAAAGCACATAGGGTGTGTTTGGTTGGTGGCTAACCCTGGCCATGGCTCGTTGGGGCCAAATTTAGTCTGTTTGGTTGTTTGTTCAGCCTCCGGGGCTAGGCCCAATCTAGCCAGTCGTACGCTCAGGGCCTGGCTAGGGTCGAACAGCCGATTCGGCCGTTCAAGTGGAGCCAGGCCCGAGGCAGCTCCACTTGGTCGTTCCGTCACCGTCTCGGCACCTACCGGTGACTGTCCTTCTCCTTCCGCGTGCTCCCGTGGTGCCGAGCTCCGCCATCTTCCTTCTCCTTCCCATGTTTCCGTGGCGATGTGCCCGTCCAGCTCCCCTAACCACGACGCCGCCGCGCCATGAGGGATGACGACGGCTCCGCGACATCCCGGGCGACGAAGACGAGGAGGAGGAAGCCGGCGCCGACGTCGCCGTCACGCGACCGGCGGCCGCGCGTCGACGGCGGGATGCGCATCGTGGTGCCGCTGCAGGGGGTGGTGCAGGGGCCAGGCGGCCTGGTGCTCGGCTCCAACTACCCCTATCCTCACCGCGAACCGCCGAAGGAATCTTTGGCGATGGCGCCGCCACCCGCTACGGTTGCCGCCGTCCGCCACCACAGCCCGCACCTGCTCCTCCGCCGCGGCGGGGGGGTCTCCTCTTACCACCTTCGCCCCCTCGCCACGCTCCCCTTCACCACGCGGGGTGTGGCCTCCGCGCGCGGCGCGCCTGCGCCAGCCGCCGCCACGGTTCTCGCTAGGCGGCCGGGGTAGACTGCAATTGGGGGAGGCGGGGGTGGGTGATCTACGGCGCTGCTCGGCGAGGTCTTCCCTGCGCGGCAGCGGCAGTGACTGGTGGCGCAGCGGGTGGTGTACGGCCGCTCGCGAAGCTCAGTTACGATGGAGTTGGCCCAGAGGAGCAAGCGCTCGTGAAGCTTAGTGGCGAGCAAGTCACGTGGTGGTCTGCCATGGCGGGCGAGCGGCGGGTCGCGTACGGAGCGCCGCGGGGGCGGCTCATCCTCGCCGAGGTGCGCGCTGACGAGCAAGGCTCAGCTCCAGCTCAGTCGCAGCAAAGGAGACCAGGTGTTCGATGAAATGTCTAAGAGGAGGTGAGCTCACCAGAATAAAGAAGAGGTAATTGTATGCAGTGCAAATCAGACAACCAAACACATCTAGTTGTTGGCCAGGCTTAGTTGATACATGCAACTAAACAAGTCCATCCTGGCTTGTTACAAGCAGGCTTGGGCTAGCCTGGCTTAGTTTTACTAGCCAGGCTTGTGGAGGACACGAACCAAGCACACCCATAGAGTTTAAATTTTATTCCAAATTAAAGTATGTATAATATAAAGATCTTGTGCATGTAGCAATAAATAAATATTTATCAAGGAATAAATACAAACGAAAAAAGGATCATGGAGACTCTAGAAGCTCCCCAAAACGATCGTGCAGCACTACTTATGCTAATGATTTTAGGTGTTGTTTAATTCAGAAAAGAAAATTTTTTAGATATTGTAGCACATTTGTAACTATAATAATTACTATTTAATTATAGACTAACTAAACTTAAAACATTCATCTTGCAAAATAAATTCAAGCTGTATAATTAGTTATTTTTAAATTATATTTAATGTTTCATACATGTGTCTGAATATTTGATGTGATATGACGATTTTTTTAAGTGGGAACTAACGAGTGTTTACTTCCTCACCTATTTTGTAAAATGGACAACATTTCCCGTCACAACGAATCTTGTAGCATGTGTGAAGCATTAAATATATATAAAAAATAACTAATTACACAGTTTGTCTGTAATTTGCGAGACAAATGTTTTGAACCTAATTAGTCCATGATTGGTCAATATTTACCATATACTAACGAAAAGTGCTATAGTGCCTATTTCTCAAGAAATTTTGGAACTAAACAAGACCTAAACAAGGTCTTACTCACTGAATCCTTTTATAAGAGTAGCAGTGTCATTTTTCCTCATGTATAAGTTGTTCTCTTGAAACCGAGTCTTGTTTTGATCTAAAAAGTTTTTGGATTTTCACATTATAGCATTTTTATTTTTATTTGACAAATATTGTCTAATCATAGAGTAACTCAGCTTAAAAATTTTGTCTCGTAATTTTTAGAAAAATTATGGAATTAGTTTTTGTTTTTATCTATATTTAATGCTTCATGCATGTGCTGCAAGATGTGACGGAGAATTATAAAAAGTTTTTGGTTTTTGGGAAACTAAACAAGGCCGTACATGCGCTTTTATGGCTTGTTTGGTTATGGGGGTGAAGGGCCGAGATGGCGGACTAGAGGGGGGTGAATAGTTCTTTCTAAAACTTATCACGCCGGCTAACCGAAACAAATGCGGAATTAAAACTATCGGTCTAGCCAAGACTACACCCTTCTATCTAAATTCTCTAGCACCTTGTAAAAGATCCTAGACAAGCGAACAAGGTGCTACCTTAGCAAGAGCTCACTTAACCAAATCTAGAAGCAAGGTCACACAAACCTATGCAACTAGTACTTTACAAACCGAGGGAGCTCCTACACAAACTAGTGAGGCAAAACGCACAAAGCCTAAGCTCACTAGCAAGCTCAAAAACAAGGCAACTAATGCCAAAATAGAGAGCACAACTTACTTAGCTAAACAAACTAAGCAATGTGACTAATAAGGTTACACAAACCAAATTAGTCACGCAAGGGGAACTACTTCTAGCCACACAAGCAAGAAGGTAACTAGCAAGCTACACAAGCTAACTAATTACAAGAGCAACTACACAAGCACAAGTATAT
>Ga0182004_10000728_pt1 | contig 21577 bp, 15 predicted proteins | sample Sormic07211540_1_FD_120479 | JGI IMG/M metagenome (GOLD analysis project Ga0182004, IMG submission 120479) | Endophyte microbial communities from Sorghum bicolor roots, Mead, Nebraska, USA - 072115-40_1 MetaG | ecosystem: Host-associated > Plants > Roots > Unclassified | place: USA: Nebraska...
GGATGTCGGGAGGGGTTTTTAGAAACTAATAAAAAAACAAATTACATAGCTCGTCAGGAAACTGCAAGACAAATTTATTAAGCATAATTAATCTGTCATTAGCATATGTGGGTTACTGTAGCAATTAAGGCTAATCATGGAGTAACTAGGCTTAAAAGATTCGTCTCGCGATTCTCAACTAAACTGTGTAATTAGTTTATTTTTTATCTATATTTAATGTTTTATGTATGTGTCTAAACAGGGCCTGAGAGCATGAGACTGCCAGAGCCTGACTACTTTCTCAGGAGTACATCGCTTGTCAAAGAAAAATCTCATGCCATCACTTTACCAACCACATTGTCCAACATGCATTTTTCTAGTGACTATAAGATCAGCTTCCACGCTTTTTTATACTAAATAAATAAACCATCCATGGAACTAGCTTATTTTTCTACCACATAACTTGAGTTTTAGCCTAGTGATAAAAATATAGACACACAACTTAGAGCAATTCCAATGAGATCCTAGTTGGGTCTATATCATGTTTTTAGGCACAAAGAGACAAAACACACACATGCACACAAAACTTTATCTATACACTGAAGTATGACAATAAGATTTCTCCTAGGGGCTTTCATTCATGGGGGTGTCCGAGCTCCATCCTCCCCATGGGCATGCCCTGCCCTATAGTCCTCGTGTGCACAACCTCCCTAGCATTTGTCCTTGCGCGCGAACACAATTTGCCCCCCCCCCCCATCCGCTCGAGAGCTCGCCCTTTTTGGTCGGCCCTCCATGTGAGCTTGCTCTTCCTGGCTGCTCAACCTTCGATGTGAGGTCACCTCCCCCGCCGATAGAGCTTTGGACCTCCCCACGAGTTCACCCCCCTAGGCGGACATTACTGTGAGTTTGCCTTCCCCAATAGCTCGAGCTCTAATGCTGATGGTTGTGGTGTCAATGGTTGTGGTGGGTGTGGTCATGCCGGTTGCTATGGGTGGAGGAAATGAAACAAGGGAGAAAAAAAGTTATGTGACTAACAAATGGGTCCCACATAAAGTAAGTACCTTGCTTTGGGGACCTGTTAGAGTTGAGCCTAAAAACACTAAAAAAAAGTAGGAGCCCCAAATAAAAGTAAAGATACTGATTTCATAGCTATGCTAGAGTTGCTCTTAGACTTAGGCTATCTCCAGGAGACTCATTTGAGAACTCAAACCTAAAATGGGTCTCCAACACAATACCTATAACCTCCAACCGAGTACCCATACAGAAGACCCATTTTGGATATCACGAGAGGCATAACCCAAATTTGGGTATCCTCTCTCCTCGAGACCCATTTGCAGAGAGTGTTGTCTTTTAGGTCTTGTTGTTGGAGAAGACCAAAAATAGGTATAAAATGGGTCTTGTATTTTGGGTGACGATTGTTGGAGATAGTCTTAGAAGCTGTTTGGATACAAGGGCTATATAATTGTTAGTTAGCTAAAAAATAGGCAAAATTAGCTCTAGTGCATCCAAAAGGGCTATTTTTTTGTTTTCAACTACTTGTTAGGGTCTCTCCAATTCCAAAAACAATAGTTGGTAAATTAACCACTTTTGTATTTTTTTCTCTCTTGTGCATCTGCGTTAGAACCATATTCCACGTCCTTTTACCTCCGGATTGGTAGATCAATAGGGGCACAGATATTTGCATACGATTGGATTGTTTTCCTCAACTGCAGAAAGATTGGAGTTGAGACAGGGAGCTATAGGAGAGCATTTTTTTTTTCAATTTTGCCAAAAAAAAAAAACTAGATTGCAAGTAGGTTTTAGAAACTCTTGGAGATGCTCTTAACTAGCTAGCTAGCCAATCCCAATTAATTTGGACTAATATTTAGCCAATCCCAATCAAACATACCCTTAGATTTGAGATTGCATTTTCTATAAACCGATATAATATATCTCGGGAGTCGAGACTGAACCTAATGCAAGGAAGTGAGGTTTACGCCGGAAACATTTTTAGAGTCAGATAATCAGGAGTCCATCCACTCTGCTGGACCTAGGAAATGTGCATCCACTTCGCGTCTTCGCAGCAAAACTCAACGGCAAAGAACCAGCCTAAAGTAGCATGAAGCTGATGTAAACACCATCTCAGAAAGAGAAATCAGGACGCAGGTATACATGACTTCGAGAACATCAGGGCGCAGGATGACAGCCAAGGTCAGTCCTCGACATGGAAAAAGGATGCTCATTCGCTCTTCATGCTTGGGTTAGCCTAGGGCAATCAGGTAGTCACATACCCATCTCCAAATCAACGGACACAATCTTTGTCCATTTCTCTAACCCAATGGTGACTTCAACTCACAGAGAATGCACATAGCAGTGTAGCACAGGCACTGATTCCTGTTATGCTGCCGGATCCTTCGGTTCTGTGATGCTAGGGTGCTCCAAGTAAAGCTGCATCTTCAGAGGGTCACAGCTAACTGACTTGATAGGGGTAATTTGCGGAGGCTGCATCCACAGCTTGGTGTCTGTAGGAATCCACAGCTGAGCTTCTCGGTCGTCATCGCCAGGGAGGGACCGGAAGTAGGCAGTGATCTCCCAGTTACCATCTATCAAAATTCAAAATACAAGCATGTTACTCCTTGAGAGATCTTCTACAGATATATATTCTTGCCTCTTACAGAAAACGTTAAGATGGTAAAAAATAATAACTTAAAATGATGAGATGAAATTGAGAACCTGATGGAAGGGGTTTGGTAACAGGCTCAGCAACAGTCAGCTTGATCAAGAATGCTCGCAGAGCAAACTCCAGGTTTGCCTCCTCTAACTTGGAACAATATGATTGGTTGACTGCAAGCTTGAAGACAAACTTCTCAATTGGTACATGCTCTTTGTCATAGAAGATGACCACAACCCTCTCTACCAATCCCTGGATTGTAAATATAAAAATCAAGGTTACTGTTATCTATGAATGTTGAATTAGAGCCCACCTGGAATATTTCTACAATTATAGTACTTATCAAGGGATTATCAACAGCTGAAAGCAACATATAAGAGAAGCATGGAAAAAATCAGTAAAAAAAAGGAGACAAAACAAGTAATCCTAAGATAAGTCATTTTGCTTCAAAACAGATTGTAAGCTATCAACTATCTACTTTGAAAACACCAAGCAAATAAATTCCCACTGTCAGCTACCCACTATCAGCTTTTTAAAACATTGGTGCACATAACTGCAGCAGGACCAGTTAAAACAGGGGTTTAAAGCAAACCTTCTGAATGAAAGGAAGAAGGCCGACAGTCACAGAGTGAATATAGCTAGCAAGTTCAGGATGCCGTGCTTTCTGGACCACTACATTCATATACCTTCTCCTCTCAAAGGCACCTACATATACATTTGTTTAATCTAACGAAACCTTTGCAAGCTGCCAAGCTCAGAGTTACTGAACTGACTTAAACGAAGAGGAACTCTTTACTCTTACGAGGAGGATAGAAGCCTTTGAGGAAGATGATGCAGCTGACTGCTACCTCAAGAAATTCCACAACCACCCGTGCTATTTGACCTATTTAGCAGAGAGACTAGTAACTATTAAAACAGCAAACCCCAGCTTTCCAAGAAACAGACAATAAAACTAATCATAACCACCTTGAGGAGTTTGATTCTTCCGATCCATAACTCCCTTCAGGTGAATCCTCCAATTTGGGAACAATTAAAAAACTTCTGTTAATCAGACCTCCTGCTTGTTTATATTCCAATGATTAGCATAGCCCAACAAGCCAGTGGCCACACACCACCAGATGGTTGTAAAGCTGAGAAACAAAACTTCAGTTCTAAATCAAATATGACCAATTACACAAGAACGAGAAAAGGATCAGGAAAGCAATGCAATAGACAACTAGATGACAGAAGCATAGCAGTCAATACTCAAGGTCATCATGCATAAGAACCACATTTCATATCAATAACGCTAGTGGCCAACCCAACATGTTGCAGCAAAAGCATATACAGGAAATGATTCTGAAAGGCAAGGTGCGAAGAACTGGAGAACAACACACTAGTGACTTTTGTTTCTCTCATCAATGCTAACAAATGTTATGGTTATCAATTAGCTGAAAGGATGGATTTTGGAATTTAATTTTAGTGAGTTGTGATTCCACAGTAATTCTTGAAATATCTAGTTTCCTAAGCGACATTACCTGCATATAATTTCAAAATCGAGCCAGCTCATACAATTATGGGTGAAACAATTCACCATGCTCCGAGGATTCATAAATGACATATGACTACAAATGAGGAGTTTCTACTTGAAGAGATCACAATGAAACACATGGCACCTTCATGGGAGTATTAACCTCTAGCACTTCTCAATGAAACATATAAGGCAATTTCAGTTGGTCATAGTAAACTTCAAACAGAAAAGAGAAGGTGTGAATGTGACATTGGTGATAAAATAGTTGACACTTTCAGGTGTTGTGGAGTTTGGTCATAGACTCTACACATTCATTTTCATGGTAGTTTTTTTAGGCCTGGGCTAACATTTATTTATTTTTTTCCTTTTCCAATATGCTTGGAGAATTAATCCTAATGCTGGGAACACATCCTAATTTCTCCGATATTGTCAGGGACTCAATTGCTCCCACCTTCTGGAGAAACAAAAAAGATGTAAACATTCTTTCTACTCCACATAAAATGACAGCATAGTACATTTGGAATCTGTCTATTTAATTGACACAAAAATATACTAACTTCCAATCTTTCATATGAGTAAGGACTCTGCTACTAATAGCTCACTGATCCCCAAAAGAATGTTATATATAGCTTCTGTCTCAAGGTGTGATTCATCTCCTGCAAAGAACTCATGCACACATCCATCCACTTCAATGAAAGAGCAACCAGGTTGCTTACTCATCCTACTATTGTCCATAGATGTCCGCAACTCATTCACATCAACCCACCTTGATGTGGTAGCATAGACATTAGAAAGTAAAACATGTCCTGCACACTTTTTTGGCTCCAATTCTAGGATCCTTTCTGCTACAAATTCTGCAAGTCCCACCTCTCCACAAGCTCTGCAGGCAAACAACAAAGACCGCCATACTACTACATCTGGGGCAATAGGCATATTTTTAATAAATTGTTCTGCCTCTGTCAATAGCTTTGCACGGCCCAAGAGATCAACCATGCATCCATAGTGTTCAATCCTCGGTGCAAGCTTGTAGACCATGGACATACGCTGAAAGTAATGGAACCCTTGTTCCACTAACCCTCCATGGCTACAAGAAGTAAGGACACCCAAAAAAGTGACCTCATTTGGCATAACCTTACCCTCTCCTTCCATCTGAGCAAACAAATCTAGTGCTTCACTACAGAGGCCATTAACAGTAAAGCCCATTATCATTGCCGTCCAAGAAAACACATCTCGCTTGGTCAATCCACAGAATATCTCATGAGCCTTGTTTATATCCCCACACTTTGAGTACATATCAATCAGTGAATTCTTCACAGAAAGCTCCTTCCCTAAACCATGAACATCACAGTAGGCATGAACATATCGTCCCAAGTCAAGTGCTCCCATTTGGGCACATGAAGACACAACAGTAGCAATTGTCCCATCATCAACCTTCATTCCAGTAATTTGCATGTCCCTAAAAAGGTTGACAGCCTCTTTAAACTTACCCAACTGTGTGTACCCAGAAATCATTGATGTCCAGCAAACCACGTTTCTCTCATGCATTCCATGAAATACCTTGCGGGCATCCTCAACCAATCCACACTTGGCATACATACTAATCAGAGAGGAACCCATATAACAATTAATTCCAGCCCCGTTCACCACAACTAAACTGTGACACAGCCTCCCTACCTTCACTTTGCCTGCCTTGGCAGAAGCAACAAGTGCATTCAGCAATGTGACATCATCCAGAGTAACTTGCTCCTTGACCATCTGGCCAAAAGCCTGCAAAGCTTTATTAGGCATCCCACCTCGTAGGTATCCAGAAATTATGGTGTTCCAAGAAACTGTGTCACAAGCTCCTTGAGGAGCAGAATCGAGAACTTGTCTTGCAGTAGCTGGATAGCTACAAGATGAGTACATGTTGATAAGAGAATTAAGGACAAATGTATCTGAAACCAAGCCAAGTTTGACAGAAAGGGAATGAAGCTGGGCACCAACAGAAACAGATGGGAGGCGGGAAGTGGCAGAGAAAGCAATGTTGAGGGAATAGTTATCGAGGGTCACATATCCAGAGTGGCGGAGCAGGGAGAGGAAGGAGAGGGATAGAGATGGGAAAGGCCCCAAGGAGAGAGATCGGAGGACAGAGTGGACAAGGGGGAGCTTGAGGAGAAGACCTGAAACAATTGATTGAGAGAGGAGGAGGGGAATATGGCAATGGGAGAGTCGTGGGATTGGAATTGAAAGGATATATTTGTGTTCAGGGCACAAGGTTTTGGCAGTGGAGAAGGGTTTTGACTTCCCAACAAATATTTGTGATGGTGCACCCATTAAATCCAATGGAGTTGACAAGTGATCTGTCACTGCAGGCAAGTGCTTGGAGGATATGGGAAACTGTCACCTACATTGCAAAGGAACACAACATGAGAGAAATAGATCATATTGTGCTGACAGTTAGCCATTTAAATATGTATCACAGTCATGGCCAAGCACTTCAGGTCCAATGCACAAGAATTCTGCAATTTTATAGCTTAGCAGTTAACGGCAGTAGTTTGTGACTTTGTGGTGGACTGGTGGACCGGTACCCAATGAACTGACACAGTCAGGAATTTGGGAGGCTCAGGGAAAATTCAAATATTAAAACGGGGACAATGGAATACTATTGACATATGACAACAGTCTCCACCACAGCAGCCATGTTGATCTGGCCATCCAGAAATGGCACAACATGCTTGAGGAACTCAGAGTGATCTTGCAACAGCTCCTTGGCGTGGAAGAAGGGGGCATATCTGGATGGCTGATTTTCGATAAGAAACAGAGCAGCGTGGAATCAAGCTATCAACAAAAACGTCCCAATCATAAAGTATGCATGCCGATGGCTAATGGCACAGAACATTCTTATTTACTTCAGCTTTGAGGCAAGCAAGGCGGTCACATCATTAGTTGGCATAGTCATCTTCAGCACACAGTTTGTTAGGTTCACCGTCCACAACCTCAGATCTCTTTGTACTCTCGTCTCACATGGGTAAACACTCACAAGTCACAACACGCTTCTTCTCAGAAACCAATTGGCGATCCTAGCATCAAAGATCCAGGGGCCAGGAATTTTTTTTAGCTGGGGCAAACTCTATGCGCAAGCTACATGCTAATCAAAAGCACCAAACAAAACCATGCTTAGGGAGGAGGATACCACACAACCATCAATAAGCTCCACGAAAAGCAGCGCTTTGGCTAGTAGACGAATACAAATATTCAGACTTCCAATTCAGGCATCATTTGACTTTTATTAGCACATTGGTTTATCGAGTGCTAGCTACTAGTGGCACATTAGGTGAGACTTTTAGAATCGCTATTAAAAAACATTCGTTTATATAAAAAGATGTTTGTCATTTCCTAACTCGATCAAACGGAAGTCGATTATTATTGCCACGGAAAAACACACCTTTGGCTCTGCTTCACTGCTTGCACCTTGGCCTTGACCAAATCCAGTTGCTGAGGAGCTGCTACCCCTCTCTACCGTTGACCTATCCGTGGCAGCAGTTAGCCCTAGCTCTGGGTTGCTGTACCTTGCGCTGCTCCTCCTCTTCACTCCATCGCCGGCTCGCTGCTCGCCCGCACTCCCACAGGCCACAGGCCGCTCCCAACTCCGCTCCACCTGGCCGTCGTTCGGGCCGCTCCTGCTCGCTCGGGCGGTTGAGGGCTGGCGCGCCGGCTCGGGCGCTTTCTGGCGGCGGGCGGCGGCTTGCGTGCGCAGCGGCCGGCCGGCCCTATGCCTCCATGCGGATTGGGGTCGGCCGGTCGGGAGATGGGTGGTTGGGTCTGCCAGGAAAATAGGCCAGCCCATATGTCTACGAGCTAGCTGGGCCTTGTCCCTTAGGCAAATAGGCCAGCCCAAAACTCTGGAAAAATGAGCATTCCAATGGATAAATTTCGTGAACACAATTGCACAAATCAGGTAATCTTTTTCTTCTAAAAAAAGGTAATCTCTCTTTTTTGCGAGGTAAAAGTTTATGGTATTTTTCATTTAAAATGGATGAGGAGAAATTGCATAAGATCTTGACCAAAAAAAATGTATTTGTTTTTTTTATTTCATTTCATTTCAAAACAATCATTTTTGAGCTGCGCTATTGACGCCGATTATATGTTGTCTGGTTTTCAATTCGGCGATCAAATGGCTACAACTACAAAATGGTTGATGTGATATTACAAAGAAGTGTATGCTCTTCTTCTGCCTCAAAGTCCTCCGCTTGGAGGCCTTTGAGGGAGAAAACGAGAAAACCCCTTGAAGATCACTTTTCTTCCTCTAGCTTCTTTCTTCTTATCTGAGAGGAAACCATGGCAATGCGTGGGTTTATATAGGCAACAAAGGATGCTAAAAGAGCCCGCCAAATGAAGTGAGTCATGTGAAATTGTAGAGGTGTTCAGATTCTTCTTCCACATCTTTTTTCCTAGTTGCGCCACCTGGAGTCGTACTTTGGGAGGTTGGACTTTGGACAACGCCAAGGAACACCGGCATAACTTGCCAAGCATAATTATTGAAAAAAAAAATACCTGAAATGTGATTCCGAATTCCCCACCATTTATTCACAAGTGCCTGTAAAACATGAAACCTTATGTGTTAGTAACATGTAGCAAACACTATGGAAGCTGCAAGATGACAAATTGTCTATAATAATGCTTTTCGTGCGTGAATAAATTTGCGTCCAGAAATAACTAGCTCAGTTTTTCTTAAACATATGAGTATAAATGGTTAGCACTAAAACCAGAGAAGAAGAAGAACAAAAAAGCCCTAGAAATCAGTTAGACAGTTAGACACTATCTAGAAAGTAACTAATCACAAAAAAAAAAGTTTCTAGAAAGTAACAACAGAAGATTTGGATAAGATAGCTTTCAGGATGAGGCATCCAAAATAATTCGAACTTGATAATGCTTTAGGCCTTGTTTAGTTCCCCAAAAATTTTGCAATTTTTTTTTTCAGATTCCCCGTCACATCGAATCTTTAGACATATGCATGGAGTATTAAATATAGATAAAAATAAAAACTAATTGCACAGTTTGGTCGAAATTGACGAGATGAATCTTTTGAGCCTAGTTAGTCCATAATTAGACAATATTTGTCAAATACAAACGAAAATGCTATTATTCATATTTTGCAAAAGTTTTTGGAAGTAAACAAGGCCTGAGAAGATTCCGCCAAATCTTTAGGCCGCGGTCGCTATCACAAGCAGACTACACAGTTGACCTAACCCTGGCAGAAAGCAAGAGCCAACAGAATACAAGATGAAGCAAAGCCTCATGGCACGCAGAAAAGTTCATGAACCGGCCCTTGTTTGACATTCTTCCGCACACTTGCATACTTCACGTGTGCAATAATAGCCAATACTTGTAATAAGGCCTTGTTTAGTTCCCAAAAATTTTACAAAATTTTTTAGATTTCCCGTCACATCGAATCTTTAGACGTATGCATGAAGTATTAAATATAGATGAAAATAAAAACTAATTGCACAGTTTGGTCGAAATTGACGAGACGAATCTTTTAAGCCTAGTTAATCCATAATTGGACAATATTTGTCAAATACAAACGAAAGTGCTACTATTCATATTTTGCAAAATGTTTTGGAAGTAAACAAGGCCTAATAAGAATATAAGATATCTTCCTTATGTTTATGGGTCATCAAATACACAGAGCCTATTTGGGTAAAGTAAATAAGGTTGCTTTAATCCTGATGACTGACAAGATTTTCAGATTACTCATGTAGGCTAAAATAGTTATGTTATATGACACCATGAGCTGAGAAATAAGTTAATATTAAATTGGACATTCATATGCTTGCTTCCATGTAGAGTTTGGGTGGTATCTTAGTTCTATCTTCTATGTCATGCAGAACAGCAGCAGGTCTAGGTCGGAGGCCGTAGCGACTCCGACGGCGGCGACAACAACCTCAACGCCTACTGGCCGGGTCTCGCCGGTGCTGGTGGCGGCGGCACGCGGCCGCGCACGACGCGCTTCGGCGGGCCGGGCGATCCGACACTCGGCCGCGGATCGGGTCCCGGACCGGATTCCTGCCATGTCAGCATGGGTGCGACATCTTGGTGGGCCAACTCCTCTGCCCTGTCGCATCGCCGCGCCCCATCACCAACTGCCCCCCTGGCTGTGGCAGGAATTCAGGACAGGCGGAGTCGCGGAGCTCCTCCATCGACAGCGTTGACATCTGTCGCTCACCCTCTCCTGTCAGATCGACATCGGCAGACCCGATGTGGTCAGAGGCGTGTCTGGTCGTGCCTAAAGCTGCACCGCCACCCGTCGCAGTGGCCCAATCTGTCGACCGCGACCCGTGGCACTTCTGCTGCTCGGGCACCGCGCCCAGTGGGACCGCTGCGTGGTCCCCGGAGGAAGAATTCACGTCCTCATTGGGCCGAAGGCTCAGCTTCGACTCTGCGCTTGATGGGCCTGCGTTCTTATATGAGCCCAGCATAGTAACTGTGGCAGCCCAAGAAAACACGCTGCTGTTGACAGAACTCAACATAGGGGGGCAATTGGAGGCCCCCAGCAAGGGACAAACGTCGCCAACAAGCTCACGGCCCACGTTCAACCTCACTGAAGACAACTCTTGTCGTGCGCCGGAGACCACATCGACCTGCCCCCTACCTGCACCTGTGGGGAATTTCGTCGACTCCTTACGGGTGCCTCTGCAGGCTCCCGTGCTGTCATCCACTCCGCCACGGCGTATCACCAAAGCGGCGGATAATACGGACGACGACGGCTGGATACCCAAGCGAAGCGCACGACTGGCGGCCAAAAGCAAGTTTCGTGCCGCCAAGCCGGAAGCTCAAGCTAGGCACGTCATGATGAAGAAGCTTGGCCTCGAGGTACAAACCGAGGTCCCAGACGAAGCCTCCTTCAATGAATTTCATGCTGCTCTGAAGTTCCCGCTAGACTCATCGACAAAGGAAGCAATGCAGGTTCTGTTCCATGGCAGGAAGCAGCTGGCACTTGATGCCGTTAGCGCCGCCTAGTGTACTTCTCGGCCTTGCGTCGGTCGCGATCATTGTAATCCATGTTAAGTTCAAATATTATGATCTAGAACCCCAGGGGGCTCAACATGCGAGCACGAAGGTCGGTCGTCCGCGAGTTCCTCTTACAGGAACGCGCTACCGTGCTCTGCCTGGTTGAGACCAAACTGGATGTACTCACCGCTTCTATGGCCTCTGAATTAATGGGATTGACCTTTGAAGTACTCTGGTCGCAAAATCAGGGTCATATGTAATTAGTTTCCTGCATTCCAGTAGCAGTAGGTCTTCCTGGTGGGTGTTAGGCTGCTCGCCTGCGCCTTGTTCGTGTCAGGCTTGTGTACCTTGTTGCTCTTCCTCTTAATGAAAAATGGGCACAAACCCGATCGCGAAAAAAAAGCAGCAGGTCTAGGTAGTTCAATATGGACATGCCTCATTTATGATATGTGAAAGCTTGGCTCTTCAGCCTTGATTTCCAAGATTTTTGTTGTGTAGAAATGGCTAATGTTGATACTAGATGATCCAATTTAATAACAACAGAGTTGAGCACGCATGTTTATAGTACCAGAGCTCCAGATTTAGTAGCTCTAAGACAAATTCCAACACAATGTCATGAAGCTCACTGGTGATAAACTCTTTAATATGTTCTTCAACATCAATCTGCTTCACCCAGGTGGTTTCCTCATCCCTGTGTGTCCTCATGATGGCCCATACCTTGTTGACTCCACCTCATGTCCTTGCATTTGCACATATGTTTGGTATCCAGCTCCAATTTGAGAAGGTGCTTTGCTGGGACCTCCGCAATATCCACATTCAGAGTAAGTCCGACATGCACTTAACAAAGCACCCCAATTGCCAGCATGCATTTGCGTTTCTATTGGCATCCTGTGCTTGGTCGTTTGGTAAGTCGTACTCATGTATGCATCCGGCATGGCCAAGCAAGTCCACCATGCAAAGGTAGTGTTCAGCAGTCGGAATAATATGGTACTCATCATTCATCATCTGAAAGCATTGACACCCTTCATCCAACAAACCTGCATGACTGCAAGCAGAGCAGTAAATGAGTGGCACAAACCAGATGTTATCTGGTCCAAGTCCTTGTCCTGCAACTCATTGAAAACCGCAAAAGCATCCTTTCCACAGCCATGCATGCCAAATGCAGAAATCATAGAGTTGTAACAGATCAGTTTTTTCCCCACCTGCAGAACAAGGCTTGGGTACTTTCCATATCCCCACATTTTGAGTGCATAATAGTGAGGGAAGGCAAGGTATGGTTGCTCAAAAATTTGAATGGTGACGATCCACATAACCTTGCATCCATCTAGCTTGAATAGGTACTCCACCCAGATTGCACACAAGCAGAGCCAAGTGGAGACTCTCGTGTTGTTTGGCTCCGCCTTAGGTCTTCCAGTCTTGCTCTACTCTCCAGCTTAGCCCTCAAGACAAGAGATCCACTGCTTTTGCAGCCATACCAGCGCACCAGGGCCTAAATACACGCCAGTCATCATGTTCAGTGTTGCAGGCTTGCAGCAACCAGCTCTCGCATCTCATCAAACACAGCCCTGCCACCATCCAAATTGCTAATCCTTGCATATGTGATATGTACACACCTACCCAGAGATCATGGCGGTGCACACACAACACTCAGCCACCTCTGCAACCTCATCCGCCTCGCCAACTGCCATGTACACACTGGGATCATCGTGTTCCACTTCCACTGCTAAGCACCCATCACAACCATTCTGTCAAACACCTTCCGTGCATCCTCCAGTCTTCCACAGTTCGCACACTGCGCTCGTCGGTTTGGAATCAGTTCTTGAACACGTCCGGTGGGGACGGTGAAGGTTGAACGGCGGCCGGCGGTGCACTCCTGGGCGCAGAGCATCGCGTGCGGCGGCGGTGGGCGGAGCCTGACTGTTTGTTGCGGGCTTTGCGGCATTGCATTGGGTGGCCCGTTGCGAAACCTTTACCTTTCCGACTGTGGCCTCGCAGCGTGACAAAGGTTTTTGAACATGATGATAGACTCTACAGTTTTTTTTAAATTTTTTTTTTGGATCTCGATAAACTCTACGGTTTGCACAAAATGGAAAAGGAATTGCAATAGTAAGAGCATCTCCAAGAGCTCGGCTAAAATGAGTAGTTAAATTCTAATGTTTAGCCATTTTGTAAAATAAATAACTTCTTAAAAAAGAAGAGATTTACAGCAGCCTTGCTATCAGATAGCTAGTGTCAGTGGTTGGCTATATATGGCCAACGAAAATTAAGAGATAACAAACTTTCTATTTTACAAAACCAAATAGCACATCTGTTGGAGCATATTTTTCTACTATCAAAGTTCTAAAAGACCTCTATAATAAGAATAGCAAAGCTGTTGGAGTTGCTCTAATGTATGCAAAAAAAAAAAAAACTGGTACTAACCACTGACGCCCCAACTCGCTAACCGTGCCTTCATTTCTGATGCACAAAGAATTTCCTTCTCTAGCAGCATCAGGATTTTTAGCATTTCCCAATATATATGCAATGAATTATCAAAACATCATGGAACAAGACCCCCTTTTTTCCATGTAAGGGGTTAGCAAACAAAAGTGCAGGAAATTAGATCGATGAAATAATGCACTAGCCAAATTAATGTTACAAATTACAGCTTCAACAAAATCAGAAGCAACACAGCCACACCACACATACAATACATGACATAGACTAAGAAGTCCAAACCAGATGTGGATTCATCATTTCTATATTGTTAAGGAACATGTATTACTTCTAACTTCAAGCCTTGGCTAGAGATTACCACCAAAACAAACTAACCAATACCTGTCGTCTGTCGGATTCACTCTACCATTTTGTCCTACTTCCCTTTCTTCTTTGCAAGCTTTTACTAAGTTTGGGGACTGGCGGAAGACTACAGAGGTGGCTTGTGAAGCAGAAACTTCCTATGAATCATCATTTGTACGTCTCTCAATCTTTTCCCTCTCACTCAACCCACGTTCCATGCCAAACTCTTCTGCAAATGCCTCTATGTCGGATGACATCTCAGAGCAGCCCTTTCGACCAACAAAATGCGGCGGTTCAGTGCCACATCTCTCCAGCCCCATAGCACTGCCGATCTGGCTGTGCAAGTCTTCCAAGTCCTCTGCAGCCACTGCTTGCCTTTTCATGCCCTTCTCAAGGTCCACGCTCATCTTGGGCGGACTTAGAACCCGTCCCATACTGAGGGATGACGTGAAGGTTGAAGAATCATCCTTAACTTTTGCTCTGAAATTGTGTTTTGAGCTGGGTACCCTTGAAAACAAGACGTCAATGAAATTCTGGCCCACTCCAAGGTTGTAAGGATTTGTTCTCCGGTCGTAGCGGTATCTGAAGTTCTCATAAGTAGTCTGAAAAACGATTTTTCATGAGATTTCAATCTGCTGGCTTGCTAATAAACTGCAAAGCAAATTAAATATGAATCCAGTTACGTGAGAATAGTCTTACCTGATTTGTAGAAATCAAATAGAGGTGGAATGAGGTCAATCCTCCTACAAACCACACAGCAATAAATGTGTATAGGATGAGAAGACCGGAGATAGGAGACTTCAAAAGCGCTCTACCAATTTTGCATTGATGTGAGTCCATAATTCTCCTGAGATTGACCCAGCAGAATGCAAACACGTATATGCATAGTAGAGTAGTCGAAGACACAAACATGAAGAAGAATCGGTAGTTCCTCTGCAAGAAAAGAGAATATGAGGCATGATGAGTAACATCCACAGCTATTAGAATTAATTAATCACAGATCCATATTGAGAGCACCATTAGGAGAAAACATATGACTACATATATCCCCATTCCCTCCTCCGTCTCCTTCCCACTACATCAATCAGATTTTAGCATGACTGGAAAGTGACTGCTGCCTCAGCAATCTAAAAATATACTCTTATACTTATTATAAGGTGCATTTATTATATGACTGTAAGAATGATTACTTGTCACTTCATTTCTTTACCTTGCCAATGCACTGGCCTACCCAAGGACAGTGGTGATCAAAACGTTCTACACAGTTGTTGCAGATTGAGCAATGGGAGCACCTTGGCGGACGATAAAGCATGCATGTATGGCAATATTTGACCTTGACTGAAACACCATTGACAAGAACATCCCTAGTAAGTGGTAAACCTGTCAAACCTTGTTGACCACCAGGCCAATCTGGTAAGTTGGAGGATTCATCAATGTCTTCAGGCTCTGGGGGGTGAGTGTTTCGAGGAACAATTCCAGGATCACGGCCAGATGTGAGAAGTAGAACAACAAGAATCTGAAGAACAAGAACAACAGTTGATCAGTCATCTTGTCAACTAGTTACCAAGTTGCAGACACTATAGTCATTCTACTTCAGTATTTATATGCATAATGGCTATGAGCCTAGACCATTCTCCCCAATGCAACCATGGTATAACTTAACATGGTAAAAGCAAATGCAGAAGCTTGCTGTTCCCAAAAGTGACTAAAAATTTCAAATGCATAACTTCACATTTGAAAATCCAACAAATAGAGGAGAAAAGGGCATAGATCAGTTTGTAGCAGACTGAGTGTACATGGCTCATAAACTTACATATGCTGTAAAGATGATAGCCACAGATGCCACCCAACCTCCAATTTGGCTGTGGAACTCATGACCAAGCAGTGGACAAACGGCAGCAGCAAAGAAGATCACTGGGATTACGATCAAACATACTGTGAGCACGAGTGACCTCACATCTGGGCCAAAGATAAGTCTCCCTCCAAGGAAAAATAACTGCAAGAACAGAGAAGGAAAATGGACGAACAACATGAGCTTTATCCCAAGACACGTTAAGGAGAAGGTAGCGCTTTGAAATGTGAAAAGTATAAGCCCTTAAAGTTTGGGTATCTTTTCAACTATTATGTTAGTAGGCAGCACATTTCAACCATGGTGAAGATGTACATGATGCTTACATAATAAACAAACTCCATGGTGATGAAATCTAGATTATCTTTCTGCAAAGAAACAACTTGCAATATAGCACAAAACCATGAATATAAGAGTGTGGTTCCCCCCAAAGGAGAACATATGAAACATGAAACATAATAACAGAAAGTAGCAGTATTCTAGATTGCAAATTATGCCTCAACTGAAATTTAGCATTACATTATTCCAAAATCCCTCTCAACTTTTAAAATTCTCTTACTCCTGTATTTGAGTCGTGTAGAAATCAATGTCACATAGTCATCATCTTTGGCATGTTACTAAACTAGCTGCTTCAGTGAGGATATCAGCCCATTATCATACAAATCTCTAAATGAACAAGAACCACTACTTCTATGCCAAATGGGCAAATGACCAATATAACTCGCACAGCAAACACTAAACACCACTAGACTAGAATGTCTTCTAAAGCTTTTGGATTCTTATGCTGCAATTACAATTAATTCTAAAATAATACCAAGATTTCAACATCCTATGCTTCACGTACTGACTCAAGTCAACAGAAACCCAGCAAGGGCAAGTAGCCATGACCCATCTTAAGAAAAACTGCAGAATCATAAACCAGACGAGATAGAGAGAGAGAAACCCTCACATTGCTGCCTTTCCACGCCTGGTACACCCGCCGCGGCGGCGCGTCAAGCTCCATGATCCGCCGGTTGGAATCCGAGAGCTGTGCCTTCCCCTGCATCCTCCCTTCCAGAGCTCCGTCTTCGCCCACGCTCACAGACTCCACAGAAGCAAGCTCTAGTTCACCCAAGCAGCCCCATTGCGCTCATCACCCCCCGGTATAAAAATTCCAAAGCCACCTAGTCCCACCGCCCGCAAGAACACGGAGGGCAGGTTCTCGCGGATCCCGGCACGGCAGGGGCGCTGACTCGGATCAAACCGGTCTGCGAGGGACGGCGGCTCCGAAAACCGAGAAAGTAGGCTCCGCAGCGGCGGGTGGGGAGCAAGGAGAGGATTGCTAGGTGGAAATCGGCGGTGATGCCATCTTGGGATCGCAAGGAATCAAGCGGTGTCGCTGAGAAGAAAGGAATAATCTGAGAACTTGGGAGCACTGGAGTACTGGACTGAAGACTGGAGAGTTTAGTGTCACTTTCGTCATTAAACCCTATGAACAAGGTTATTTCGAATAAAACCTTTTGCGCAGGCTCTATACTATTTTTTCTAAAAAAAATACTTTTTTTTAAAAAAAAATACTCTGGTGTACTATTTGTATTCTCATGCATCAAATTCATTTATTTACCGTCAATCAAACCTGGACATCTCGTGTTGTAATAAAAAAAACACTAAACGACCGCCTAATTATTCCGGAATGGATGCAGGAACCAATCCAGCCAATGAATTGTTATACAAATTATGCAATTAATGAAAAATAATTTCAGGCCATGAATCCAAAACAACTGAACAAACCCAACACATTTCTTACTAGAGCAACTCCAACAATATGCTAACCATGTTATCTAGGGTATTTTTACATTTTTAAAGCAAAAATTAAAGTCTAACACGTGGGTTATCTGGTTACTAAAATAGCAAGTTTGCTATCCCCTAAACTTTCGCTTGTCATATATAGCATATCGTCCCCACTATCCTATACAAAAGCTGTTGTGGAACTCTATGCTTTGAGTTAGTCTTTTATTTTACACAATGACTAATCTTGTAGTTTAGAATATAATTTTACTTAGTTTCTTGGAAATGCTCTTATATTGGGTTATATTAGGGGAGGAGGGCTGGATGTCACTTCCATTCTCTTTATTATATTTTTATTTATTTTTCTCATCTAATAAAACCTACGACAAAACTTTTATTGTCTTTTTCGGGAAAAAAACTAGAAGTGTAGTTTGTTCGCTTGTCTAAAAAGTTATGGCTGAAAGTACTGTTCGCTGATTTATTGCGAAAGAAACACTGTTGTCTGATATAAAAGAGATGATTTATAGGATAAGCGAACGGAGCCTTATCATGCTTGTTTCTTAGAGCTGATCCATCCTTGCAGGCATGCAACAAAAGATAAAGGTAACTTGCTTGCCATCATGAAGACGTGAGCTCAGAGCAGCATAAACCAAAAGATTTGAGATTAAAAGGCCAAGCGCACAAGATTTGGCGCCGGTGAAGCTTGTGCTGTTGTGCCTTGTGCAGTTCAGTTTAAAAAAAATGCTAGGATTGGAAAGGAGAGACCCCAGGTTGGCTCCCAACTGAAGCCCTGGACGTGGGGCAGCCGATTCAGAATTATTTGAACTTTTTTAATAGCTATCTCACTAGCTGGACCAAATCAAATAATAACTAACTACTATCAAAACAGGGCCTCAGAGTAAACGAGTAATAATCGTACTCTGCAGTAGGAGACATATAAACCTTTTTGTGGCATTCACTCAAGTTTGTTTCCAATGAACTCCTACACGCTTTAATTCAAACTCCTGAAGTATGAAAGGAAGAAAAAAGAAAGAAAGATCAAAAGTGTCATCAGTCCAAAGTACTCTTCTTTGCAGCACAGGTGCCGTGTTTATCGGCTAGTGGACCTTTGTGGTTCAATAAAGTAATGCTCCATGGAGGCCTGTTCATCCATGATGCATTTCCAAGCCTTTAAACTTCCTGCTCTTCTTGGGTGGGCTAGTTGAGGTTTTGCAAAATGCAACTAGCTTTGCAATGTTGCTAGCTGAAGCAATCAATCAAGCAGAAAGGCCCCAGCCTAGTGCCTAATTAACCTTTAATCTCTTTTTGTCCCAACAAAAATAAACAGGCCTGAGTAAGATAAAAATTTTATAACTATAGTTTTTTCTTGGAAAAAAAAGGAATGAGTATAATTCTACTATACTTACTTGCAAGAGTAAGATAAAAAAGATAGATTCTTCTTTTCTCGAAAACAAAATTCATACATGCTTATACTAGGAGTTAGTAATTAGTAAGGGTATTTTCTTTCTTTGGTGATAAATGGGGTAGGTTACTATTGCAATCCTTCCTTTTTCACCTTTGTGAACAAAGTATTCGATCTCAAGCGACAAACCAACGCATTGCAGTGCACTTTCCTGATCGCAAAGCACAGATCGACAAGCAACGAACTCCCATTCCCTTTCTACACATATGCGTCAATCTATCCTTAGCCAACTGGAGGATGAGACACCACCAAGTTAATACAACTATCCAACCCCAAAGGCCTTTTGTGCAGTAATAATGGAATTGACGATAAACGTACATTGATTGTCTAATAATGGAGATACATACATTACGTAGGAGTACCACAAAAGTAGTCAATACAAACGTGTAAAACAGGTGTATAACCGACTGTTTTATATCTACCTGCTGAAGAGGGTGAATGATATATGGCTGCTTTTGTTTCTAGTGAATCACAAACTGTCCAAAAAAAACGTCTGAAATTTGTTTAGACCGTGCCACCTATAAACAAAAGGCCTGTTTGTGATCTATCGAAAGATAAGATTGGTATTGTTGAAAATCATTTGCAAAGAGAACTCCAATTCAAGTGCCGGGACTGATCAAGGAAGAGTTGGGGCTAGCTAATAATGACGCAGGCTTGCGGCGGTAGTTCCCTAATGGAGTTTTCAAACTTACCTTCCAGTGTTTTCATTCTTCTTATATGACATTTGGTTCAATCTATTATAATTAATCTAATGATATTTATTGATATTATAAATAGGAAAAAATATATATTACTCCCTTCAATTGGCCTATGTCCAAACAACCTCCTAAACTAACATTTGGTTCAATTTACTCCCTCCAACTATTTAAGTTGGTCCAACTAACACCTAAAAAGATTTTTCTTTTTTGTTTCTCTAAGCACAAATTATATTTTAATTCAAACTTTGTGAGGTGATAGAGGACATTGTCTTTTGTGTTAGAAAAATGCACTATATTTTTTTCATCATTATGTTTTATATGATATTGTATCTCTACTGTTAATTTATTTTTAAATTTTCTAAGCTATCAAAATTTTGGTAAAAAGTTAAGATGTATTTTTTTTCTAACATAACTTATGATGTTCTCCATCATATCATAAAAGTTGATATTAAAACTCAACTAATACGTGAAAAAACAGAAATAACAAATCATGTTAAGGGGTAAACTAGACCAACTGAAATAATTGGATGGAGTAAATTGAACCAAATATAAGTTTAGGGGGGTAATCTTGACATATGCCAAACTTGAAGAGAGTAATTTGAACTTTTTCCTTATAAATATTTATACTTTTTTATCTATAACTTGATATACTAAAATAGTATGACATTGTTCTAGAATTTAATTCTTTTAGTGATGAAGGGAGTAGTTAATACCCTTTTTTACACCCCTATCGATTAAAAAAACAGTATACAGAGTAATAATCTATACTCCCTCCACATCTAAAATTTTTGACGTTTAGAACATGATTATGGTAACCAAGAAGTGATTAATTAGGAGTTATCTTTCTATATTTGCCCCTATTAAATAGCGGTGCGAGTGTTAGCTAGATTGGAAATGAAAATTTTTTTGGGTGTCACATTAGATATATCGGAAGATGTCGGGAGGAATTTTTAGAAACTAATAAAAAAATAAATTATATAGTTCGTTTGGAAACTGAAAGACAAATCTATTAAGCATAATTAATCTGTCATTAACACATATAAGTTACTGTAGCACTTAAGGCTAATCATGGACTAATTAGGCTTAAAAGATTCGTCTCGCGATTTTTAACCAAACTGTAAAATTAGTTTATTTTTTTTATCTATATTTAATGTTTTATGTATGTGTCTAAAGATTGGATGGGATGGATGAAAAATTTTAGGGGCCTGAATTGTTGGCGCTCGCGTTTGGCCACTGATGGATCGCGCGTTTGGCCGCTTTGCTGCACGCCTGTGCTGTGGAGAGGAAGGGACGCGCATGGAGGGGCCAGCGCGAGAGCCGAGAACGTGCGGCCATCGGGAGTAACTCGAACGGATGTGAGCGCTGGGGATATTTCTGTCCAGGCGAGCACCCAGAGTGCAAAACGTCAAGTAATCACGAAATCTCGACTTTTTTTTGATACAGAAGGAGTATATTATTGCAATTAACAACTTCGTTTTCGCCTTGTGCAGCAGAAGTATTTGATGTCAAGCGACAAACCAGCACACAATGCAGAGAGCTTCCCGATCGTAAATAATAAAGCCGCAGTGATGGATCAACAAGCAACTCCTCTTATCTATGCATGTATCCCTTTCTACATGTGCGCCAATAATCTCCTCTCCGTTGCGACCGACCAATCGATCAATCGACAACGTGGCCAAGCTAGTGAAGATTCAAATCTCTACAACTAAAAAACGCCAAAAAAATTTTCTTTTACTTCCTGCCCAAAAAGGTCTTCTTGCTATATATATAAATATATATATATATATATATGGAAATTCCTTTGTACACGTACGTGTAGTTACTCTCATCTTCATAAACTACATTGTGTATGTATTCATACTTGTTTATCAGTTTGAGTATGTTTATATACTCA
>Ga0182004_10000729_pt1 | contig 21564 bp, 17 predicted proteins | sample Sormic07211540_1_FD_120479 | JGI IMG/M metagenome (GOLD analysis project Ga0182004, IMG submission 120479) | Endophyte microbial communities from Sorghum bicolor roots, Mead, Nebraska, USA - 072115-40_1 MetaG | ecosystem: Host-associated > Plants > Roots > Unclassified | place: USA: Nebraska...
ATATATATATATATATATATCATTTTTTTCCTAAATATTTTTATAAAAATAAGAGGTTAAAGTTATGTTTTGGAGATTGTGTCGCTGTCCTAAACGACATTTAAATCCTATACATGGGGAGTACATGGGTACGGTGCACTAGTCATCATCGATCCTACCATTGGCAATTTGTCATCTATCATGTTGATGTTTAGGCATTTTTAGTTGCTATATACAGAATTTAGCTAAAGTTCATCATTGACATTATGAGAAGGATTCTTCTTTTACTCAAGTTAAATTTTAGAATCTTCTTCGTTGTTTTATTTTTCATATCACCATGCATAAACGGTTGTATAGTATAAAAGTACCATTAAAAAAAGACATTTATTCGCCCTTTGTTCCAATATATGGATCTCAAATTACAACTAAAACTAAACCACGCTAACTAGTACAGCTTAATTTGTGTACTTCTTGTTACCTGGGTACTAACTTTTTTTTTTTGCGGGAACAGCAGGGGAGGCCCCTAAGAGCATCTCCAACAACTTGGTAAATCAAGTTGCTATTCTTATAAATTTGACAAAATCACAAAAATATCTCTCCAACAACTTGTTAAATCAATTTGCTGCTTATCAAACTTTCTATCCACCGGTGCCGCGTGCGGATATTTCCGCACTGCGACGCGACTTGCTATCGCGCGCGGACGGAGTCTCGCGGCCGCCCGCTGCTTGCGCTCGCCCTCGCCCCGCTGCTCGCCCTCGCAGCCCGCCCTCGCCCACGCCTCGCAGCTCGCGACGAACCGCGGCGGACGAACAGCTGACAGCGGTGGACGACGGCCCGCGCAGCTCGCCCTCGCCCACGCCTTGCAGCTCGCGACGAACCGCGGTGGACGACGGCCCACGCAGCTCACCCTCGCTCCACTGCTCGCCCTCGCCCTTGCCGCTCGCGACGGACGGCTGCCGACGGCCCGCGCAGCTCGCCCTCGCCCCGCTGCTCGCCCTCGCCCTTGCCCTTGCCGCTCGCGACAGACGGCTGCCGACGGACGGCGGACGGCGGCCCACGCAGCTCGCCCTCGCCCCGCCGCTTCGCGAGGGACGGTGGCAGATGGACGGCGGACGGCGGCCCGTGCTCGCCCTCGCCCTGCAGCTTCGCGACGACGGTGGCAGATGGACGGCGGAGCGGACGGAACAAAGACGATGGGATCGAGACACAAATAGATTACACTTTCCAGACTTTTCTAAAAATATGACAGACACATAGAGTTATAGATATGTCCTTGGTTGATTTCAGGAAAGTTCAGGGACTAATCTGCAAAGTAGTCTGGTTGCGTTAATCAAATTGGAATAGCAAATTGTTGGAGAGAACACTTTTTTCATTTGCCAAACAAGATAGTAACTTGCCAAATCACAAGATTTGACAAGTCAATTTTACTAAGTTGTTGGAGATGCTCTTACAACTTAGAATATAAGGCTTGCAAAGCCCAAAGGCAGAAAAAAAAAGAACATTAAGGTATATTCTCTAACCACAATTCTAGAAGAAGCTTTACAGTACTTTGCTTATCCTTGATGCAAACCAGGCTGAGCTCATTTTTAAAATCATCTATCAAGTGTAAACGCTTGTGCCACCAAAGATAGTTTTGTTTCTAGTTGTCCAAATGATCCAGCACGAAGTTATGATGATCTGCAGCTGCCAAAGTTGTTTCTAGCTTCAATGACCATGTCTAGAACCTGGGTTCTAACTTGTTTAATTAGGGTGTGTTTTTGGTAGTGATTCTACTGTTTCTAGAGAAGAACTATATGGACAATCTCTACAAAAAGATTATTTTTTTAACGCAACTACAAAAAGGTTATGGGGTTTTAGAGTCAGAGTTGGAAAAGACTTATAGAATTTCTCCACTAAAACTATAAACCAGAAAATTCTTCTATTTCACAGGTGAATCAGGAATCAATTTCTCTCTAAGATTCTTTTTTGAAGAACCAAATCTCTGCCTAACAGACCTAATTTTCATCATTATTCTTTTTTTCATAAGTCGATGGGGGAGTGTGTGGGGGTGAGAGAGAGAGAGAGAGAGAGAGAGAGAGAGAGAGAATCCCCCACCTGGATGATATATTGATGATTGGCTCTTAAATAGCCATTTGGTTTTTGTTGGTGCTAAAAGTACAATGGACTAGCTATTACAGAGCAAAGTGGCAATGTTCCTATCATCTTGCGGTACAACAACTGCATTTGTGTTTGATCTTCATTAATATTCCCTCCATCCTAAATTGTAAGTCATTCCAAGAATCTTGGAGAGTCAAACTTTTCTAAGTTTGACCGAATTTATATGATAAAATAATTATTATTATGATACCAAATAAGTATCATTAAATTCTTTCTTAATTATATTTTCATAGTATACTCACTTTACGTTACAATTTTTAGTATTTCTCTCTATAATTTTGGTCAAACGTAAAAATACTTTGACTCTCCAAGATTCTTGGAATGACTTACAATTTGGGATGGAGGGAGTACATGAAAATCTGGTGCCAATAATATTATATATGTTCTACTAGGTGGCCCTGGAAGAGCCCCAAATTATAACAGCTATGGAACACCACATTTAGATAAGAAGTAGTAGTAAACCATGATTTCGTTTCGTGTCAACAAGAGTGGTTACTTTGGTTTTATCAGACATGTCAATTATTTATGCTTTGTCATTAACCATGAAATCAGCACACAAATGAAATGAGGCTGCAAAACTATGTGCATTAGGTTTTTTTTTATAATTCCAAGACATTAGTACATATTAGCACTCTAGAAAAAGCATCCAATCACTTCAATTGATTTTTAATCGCTGTCTCTCCTTGTGGGAACCTAGAGTCCTAGTGGCTCGGTTTCGATTTTCTCTGTGTGCCCAAGTGTGAAATGTAGTCTTATATATCTCTAGAACTTAACAAAGAAAGAGGAACCTGCCATGCATTTTCCTTTAAAATTTTGCATATCACAACAATGACATGATTGTGACAACTTCCAAGTTTGAAGTGTCGTTGTCAAAATTTTTAATAAACTGATAACTACATGCATACATACACACCTAAATTCTTTAAGGGAAAAAGAATTAAGAACAGAAGATGAATTTCTCTTTGAATTTCTGGAGCATTCCACACTCCACATACACAGGGCATGCAGCTGCTTAAGTTTTCAGTTAGGTTGGGAACTAGTAACACAATACCGGAGCTTAAGCCTTAAGCAAAACCCCAGATAAACAATGATTAACCACAAGCAAGCAGCTGAAAGTGCCGGCCAAGCCTAACAACCAATCTGAATGCATATTAGAGAATCATCAAGCTGATGTTTCGCAGATTCCTGCCGTGTACCTTCTTCTGAAACCGCCACTAGCTCCCGGCTGGTTTGACACGGTCTTACTCTTGGACAGTCCATATATGCAATTAGCCATTGCTCTATTTGCTCCCTTCTCTCTCCAACTATGCAAAAAGCAAAACCCTAGCTGACTGACCCATCATTCACCTAGCTAGCTCATGAGTGCAGGAAGAGGCTCAGACATGCAAGATTCTCTAAGCTTGATGCAGTTTCATGATCCGTACCTCTACAGCGGCAGCGCTGGGAGCGCCAACCTGCCACTGTCACACCCTTTCTCGCCTCATCATCACCAAGGTTTTGTCGATAATTGCACTGGCAAGGACGTGGCAGAGTTCGTCGACCCGGCGACGACGACGGCGGCGGAGGTAAGCAGCGACGAGCAGGAATTGGCAGTAAGCAAGGAGGTCTCCGAGGGAGGAGGTGGTGGCGCGGTGGTGGTGGAGGTGGAGGAGCGAAACGACGCCACGACGGCCAGGGGCGGCGAGTTGGAGGCTCACGGCGTCCGGATGATCGCGCTGCTCATGGAGAGCGCGGTGGCCGTGTCGGTGGGCAACCTCGCGGACGCCAACAGCATGCTCCTGGAGCTGGCGCAGATGGCGTCCCCGTACGCGTCGTCCTGCGGGGAGCGTCTCGTGGCCTACTTCACCAAGGCCCTGGCGGCGCGGCTGATGAGCTCGTGGGTCGGCATCTGCGCTCCGCTGGCGCCGCCGTGCGCCGCCGTCCACGCCGCGTTCAGGGCCTTCTACAACGTCTCGCCGTTCGCGAGGTTCGCCTACCTGGCGTGCAACCAGGCCATCCTGGAGGCGTTCCACGGCAAGCGCCTGGTCCACATTGTGGACCTCGACGTGGTTCCGGGCGGCGCGCTGCAGTGGCTCTCGCTCCTGCCCGCGCTGGCGGCGCGGCCGGGCGGCCCGCCGGTGCTCCGCGTCACCGGGTTCGGCATGTCGCGGTCGGCGCTTCACGACACGGGCAACCAGCTCGCCGGGCTCGCGAGCAAGCTGAACATGCCGTTCGAGTTCTACGCCATCGCGAAGCGGCCCGGGGACGTCGTCGTCGGCGCCGCGGTGGCGGACATGCCCAGCAGGAGACCAGGGGAGGCCCTCGCCGTGCACTGGCTGCGGCACGCTCTGTACGACGCGGCTGGGGACGACGGCGCCACGATGCAGCTGGTGCAGTGGCTGGAGCCCAAGGTGCTGACGCTGGTGGAGCAAGAGCGAGCAGGAGCGGCGCCCGGAGACGTCGGTGGCGGCGGCGGCGACCACGGCCACTTCCTGGACCGATTCGTCTCCGCGCTGCACCACTACTCGGCGCTGTTCGACTCGCTGGGCGCGTCGCGGCCGAGCGAGTTGGACGCGAGCAGGCACCTGGTGGAGCAAGGCGTGCTCGGCAGAGAGATCGGCAACGTGCTGGCGGTCGGCGGCCCGTCGCGGAGCGGGCGGGGCAAGTTCGGCTGCTGGCAGGAGGAGCTCGCCCGGCACGGGTTCCTACGAGCCGGCGGTGTGGGGCGCGCGCAGCTGGTGGCCGGCGCGTGCCCGGCGGGACTAGGCTACACGGTGGCGGACGACCACCACGGCACGGTGCGGCTGGGGTGGAAGGGCACCCCGCTGTATGCGGTCTCCACGTGGGCATGGTGCCCCTCGCCTCACGGACAGGCACACCGTTAACCCGAATCAGCAGCCCCAGTCGCTTTATTAGTACCGGTGCACTGTGTGATAAGGTGCTACGCACCAAACGGGTCCAATCCAATGCCACGCTAGAGTGGTCACTTACAAGTGGGCCTACATAGTCACATGTGCGAAGCACAGTGGCTGCTGGGCCGACTTGTCAGTGGCCAGTTCTGGTCAGTGGTTGCTTTTACATGTATCATGTTTGTTTGGCTCCAGTATAAATACTTTCCAATCTCGATCGATCGGATTGGATTTAGCATTAGGAAAATGCAAAAGGGTCGTACCTGAATTTTGCAGTTCGGATAAATGAGGACCTGATGCCTGCATGGCTGCAACTGGCTCCAGTTTCTTCATCGTGCGTTGAAGATCTGTACAGGTAGAGGCAGGCAGGCATTTCACATGTAAATAAGATAGCTATATAAGCCCAGCAAAGATACTGAATAATTCATGTCAATTGCATCAATGTATCTGTGGACCAACTGCCCGGACGGGAAAGAGGAAACCTGTTCCTCTGGGGCTTCAGTCACCAGCAGGCGAGCCTTGCCTTGTCAATTGCACCAATGTTTATATGCGAGTAAAGCCTTGTCGATTGCATCGATACATGTGCAAGAACACCTGCTTACTCAACTTCAACTCCAGTCCCTAGTTTAACTTAGGTCAGAGGAGACTTATCCCCGGGCAAGAGGGCAGGGTGGCAATAGATTACAATATGTACCCCACTCTACATTCTGGAAAAAATGAATATATATTCTACCACCCAAAAGACTCGCCAAACTAACACATCCCTCAACACCAAATTGTGATGTTGCTCTGCAACCCAAAAACTTTTCCAGATCTAACTGTACATCTATCAGCGAATGATTATGGCAGCCTGTCTGCATAAATTCACAGCAAATTTCCTACGCAGCTCAGTAACATCATGAGCAATCAGGATTTGTACGGTGGAGCTCCCCTCAGATAGAATAAATGCTTCTATCTATGCGTGTCTCTTGCTATTTTTGCAGAACATTGCCTGCCATGCCTTGAAAACTGGAGCTTCGGGATGTAAAAAAACTCAAAACCTTGCATATCATGGGTTCACATTGCAATCAATCATAAACGGATCATCCCTCGGCAGGTACTTCTTCCAGTATTTCCTGTACCGGCGTATCCCAAGTTCCAACCAGGGTTTCATGTTGCCATTGTAGTGCAATATGGCAGCTTTCTTTATAGCACCATGAGTGAGTCCATAGTCATGACCCAGACCAAATTGGACCCACTGGCCTTCAATAGGATGGATCAGATCTTGAAAAACAAGTAGACCTGCAGGTAGTGTTGCAGCTCTCCAGGAAGCTTCTGACTCATGTTGCATCTGTTAAAGGTAATACCAAAACAGCTTTGTCAGATCAAGAGTTTACAAACTCCTGGTTTAACAAGTTAAACACATAAGCATTAAAGAAGCGGGCTGGCTAACTTCTAGCAACCACAATATGCTACTGCCTACTTGAAGCTAGGAAACTAAAGTGTAAGAGAGGTTATGGCTCTAGAATTTTAAATTGATTTAAGGGGTACAGAGTACACGCATATATATAGGCCAGGCTTTGGATTGGTTTATGGAAACATGACCAATCACAGATATCCTTGCCTTGTCTCTAATCATCTAATAAATATACAAGAGGTATAAGCTATAGCCTTTGGCCCAAAAGGCTCAACCGAGCCTGGTCTAATTACTCTAACATAAGGAAAGCGATTACTGATGCATCCATTACAAATAATTGAAAATCCCACAATTGAAATATACATGAAAATGGCAACAGTTAATTATCGATATTAAACTAACCTTCTTTTGTATCCGCTGATGAATTCCAGTGACATCATGTTCCCTCCATTTATCAAGATCAATAACAGTCACCCCAGACATCCATATGCACGAACTGGAATTATAGGGGAAGTCATGCAAGTATGCCCTGAGTTGATCGAATCTTACTCGACAAAACTGGACAGCACCAATCACTTTTCCTTTTAGGTCAAGGTTCCACAGGAGCGACAAGTCTCTCTGGACTATAGTATCATCTTCCAGGACGATGACCCTTTTAAGACTGCTAAAGAATTCAGGAAGCACGAACAAGGAGTGCCCAAACATTGAAATATATTCAGTTCTCCGAAGGGTGTTTAGCGTTGGAGCATTGCTATGGGAGGTGATGCGGAACTCCTCAGATATTGATAGTTGTTCAACTTTCCCATTAACCAAATTCTTCAGTTGAAAATGCTCAAAATTAAGGACATTGACAGTAGCTCCCTTGTAAGCATTTCTGATGAACCAGTTCTTAAATGCATAGAAGTTCTGTGGATCAGTAACAAGATGGAAAACCATATTTACCGATTCCTGCAAAATTATGAGTGAGTGAAACTATGCAGACTTTCAAAAGAATAATAGTACAACATAGTATACAATAATATACCTCAGAATTTATCACAGTTGAGTTGACAGTCATGGCTGATGCAAGAAGGTTGGTGGAGAAAATAATGTAGTGCCGGAATGCAGGATTCTCAAGCTTCTCTGCGCCTGAATGCCCTATGTCAGCTGAGGACTTGAAGTAGTCAACTGTCAATCTCATTGAAAGGCAGTGGAGGCTCTTGGGTAATGTCTGAACTCCAAGCCTGTAAAGATAAGCACTCTGTCTTGCATGAAAAAGAGCTTCATCTTCGGTCATATCAAGCAACTGTTTTAGCTTTTTCTCAACATTAGTGCATTCTACGGCACATGATTTTGCTGCAGCAATTATCTGGTCCATCTTGGCCAAATTGACTCCATGACTTCAAAAAATAGCAACAAAGATTCATTATAGTGGCCTATTCAAGGAATGCACTAAAAATTGTTCTTTGAAAGTCAGATTGAATAAGATCATAAAAGAGATTGTCAGAAATATCAACTGACAAGCACACTCATACATTCAACCCAGACCACCACCATTAATGACAAACTAGCATTCCCAAAATCGCATATAGATTACATGTTCAACCAGACTACATATCAACAGTAATGAGGGTTCAAAATATGCAAAGCATATAAAACATAAAAATAATAATGTGAACTAACAACACAATCTGAGGTGACAGGCTACTGGACCATTGTGGTAACAAGACTGCTTGTCCTTGTGTATTGTTACTACCAGCCGGCGCCTCTGACTCAGGTAACGCTGTCAATAAGACAGCTTCTATTGTCTGCATATGACTATATGAGCATATCACACTATTATAATACTAGGAAGCAACAGGTGCAAAGGCAGAATGATGAAACTATAACTAGCTACAGTTAACTCAATAGCTTGCAATCGCGTTTTACAGCAATGGTCAAAAGCATCAATCCAAAGTCCAAACACTTCTACTTGAGCAAACTTCTGGTCCTTGAAGTTGGCTGTATACTTGTATTGTTTGAACAAATAAGTTATGTTACAATTCGAAGTGAAAAATGAAGAAAGTAATGTCTTAATGTCAAACTTACAATTTAGGAAGATCATCATCTGATATGGCTTCACTAAGCATATGCTCAAGTTCTTGGATATTTTGTTTCATTTCACGTGAAAGCTTTTCCATGCCGTCAAGTTTCAAAATGCTTGGATAGTAAGCTCTTGCAACAAAGAGCTGATCTTTAAGTCTCTTCACTGTAGAATCCTTCATGACCTCCTTATGTTCTACAGACCAACGACAATAGCTTCCAAATTGAACCTGGCAGAATGCTCCATTCTCATCACCAGGTAAACCTTGTTCAAAGTTGTCCTTCAAATCAATGTTAGTAATCTGCAGAAGTAGGGCTAGAAAGATCAGGCAACACGAAAATATCATTCACACCAGGTAATATATGAAACCTTTGCTTGTAAATGACACCCAAACAGATTCTGATAAATACTATCACAAGATTTCACATCTGCATTTTCTATTGGTGGCTCTTACATTGGGCAGCATAGAACATTCCAAAGTTGTAGCTTGTTGGATAGGGGGAGCTGCATATTAAATAAGTATTAGACAAAATATTGTCATTTTTCAATATTTCATTTACGAAAGTGACTGAAAAGAAACCTACCTAGATGAATTGAGATATCTTCATTAAATTTGCCAAGCTCTGGTTGGCTGCCAATAACCTTGTCAGATGGACTGCCATTTGTGTCTGTCACGACCTGTTAGACAAATAGAAAACTTATAGCAAGATAATAACAACAATGAAACAAGTGTTGATATATAAACAAGAGTTATGAGACAACATGAATCACGTTACTTGGATAATCTTCATTCCAAATAAGCATTTTATATAATAAATATTGAAAAATCACCAAAATATTGTATAGTACAACTATTTGAACAGTTACAACAATTGGTCACCCAACACAGAGGTTATATCATTATTGCTTTCCCTGTTGTAAGACAAAGCTAATCATCTAACATTCTAACACTACTGGCCAAGCCAGAACAAGCTATATTTATGCTGCATTTCAAGTAAGCCAACCAGTGAAAATTTCACAGTAATACCAAAATAAAGCAAAATGGTTTTTGATATCAAATAATCCAATGGGGATTGAATTCCAAGTTCCCACTTAAATCCCACAGAAGCTTTTAGCTTTTCTTTTCTTTCAGCGAGCTCATACTTCACACTGGTAGCCCAAAATTAATCAAGCAATAAACCCGCAAATGACAATACAAGCACCGATTCAGGAAACAGGCTGCAGTCCAGCCAGTATACCAGAGCAGACATTTTCCAGGTAGTAACAAATGCCACTAGCATGACTAGTTCTCTGCTGAGCATTATTTATAGTGGCTGCATTAGGTCATCACTAGATAATTTCTAGCACCTAAGGCAAAGGGCTTAAAAGCTCTCCCAGGCCCCAACAATCATGCATAGATTGTTACCAAGAAAATTAACTCAATCTTAACAGTAACTCACAACATTCATGAACCAAACATGAAATGCATGCATTTGATAAATGGAAGTAAAATTCTAGCCACAGAATTACTAACAGTTAATAATCATTTGAGATCTGGAGTACCAAGGAGAAAGAAGTAATACTTTAGTTGATGGCTTGCATAAATGTCAGTAAAAAGAAGTAAAGATCACTAAATCATCAACACTGAAAAATTGAGAACTGAAAGTACTTCCACTTCAACACATCCACGAGGCTTCAGCTGAAGACTGAACAAACACATGGCAGGAACTGACAACAAGCATGCTGGGAAAGTTCACGCACAAACAAATGATAATGCAATTGCAGACCTTCGAAGTAGGCGGTACAAACTCCTTCACGGTATTGTTAACTTGCGAGCTGTCATTTTCCTGGAGAAAGCAGCCATCAGTGTGACTAAATATTTTATTCCAACTGAGATCATCATTGACCGAATCTAACAAGATACGCAGTACGCACACACGCCTAACAACACCCGTCCACCCCCCACGTGATTGGGATCTTTGTAGGAATGGAACAAAAGATAACCCAGAAATGCTAGTGATTAGGAGTTGAGGAGTCCTACCTCCGACGGAACCTGCGGCCAAGTACCACCCTCGCTGCCGTCATAAACCTATACGGCAGCAATGTAGCGCAACGCTTAACAAGCACCGAATTAGAGTAAACATAAGCTATTCAGATAATCAGATTCAATCGACACTCACCGACACCGCGCTTTCGTCGACCAAGTACACTGCAGAGACCAAAAAAACCAACAGAATTGGGGTAAAAACAACGGGTAACCAGTTGAGGTGCCCCGAGATTGTGCTCGCGCCCGCGAACTGAACGGAATGCCTGGATCCGGGACGCGAGCGGAATTGCGAGGGAGTAAGAAGAAGGTAAGGTTTTGGGGGTAGGGAGTAAGGTACGGACTTGAGGGGAAGCGCGTGTGGAGGCCGAGGAGCACGGCGAGGGGCACGACGACGGAGAAGAAGAGCAGCGCCAACGCGGCCCCCGTCGCCGCCACGCACCGCCACCGACGCTTGCCAGCTGGCGCGGCGGTGGCGGCCGCCGGTCCCAGGCCCTTCATCCCGCGCGCCGCACCACCCGGAGCAACGGTGTTGGCTGGCCGACGGCGGTAGCTCTAGAAATCAGGCTGGAGCAGCGGGAAGCCGCCAGTAGCTGTGTCTTCTAGAAGGCCGCCACGGCAGTGTCCTGGAGAAGGCGGCGGCGGTGAGGGCGTCCGAACATGCTCGTGCGCGGTGTCTGGCGGTCTGGCCTCTGTGTTCGTGCGGCGCTGCAGCGAATCGCCCCCGTTTGCAAAAATTTTGCATTTTAATTATTAATTTTCATTTATTTATTCTCTTTTTTTCCTTTTTACTGTGCCTTCTTTGTGCTGAGAGCCTCGCTGGTTAGGCAACACAGCCAGCGCAAAAAATTTTAAGTAATAGGTAGACGCTAGCTAAAATATGAGCAACCACATTACAACATCTACTAACATGAATAAGTAAAGTCAAAAATAATATATAATAAAATTACTGTTGGCTGATTTATTATGAGAGAAAAACACTGTTGGCTGGCAGAAAAAGTATGGCTACAATAAGGATGCACCTAGACATCACTATTTCTGATATTATTTTTGGCCTCCCAAATATCAAATAATCAAATAGCCATTGCTTGACAAAGGAGAAGTTCTTTAGGCGCCTTGTTAAGCCACATCCTTTCTTTCAATTCTCTCTAAATTTTAGCAACGTATTGGAAAGCAAGGAAAGCATGTTCTAGAGTTTGTTCTCTGCCGACTAAAAACAAGTGTCAGGTGCCGCGACATGTCTCATTTTCAATTTTTGTATTGGTTTATTTTCGAATGTCCAGATATCCGCATATCTGAAACCCATTTATAATCCTTGATTTTTCAAAACCGATCTCATTTTCACCAAAAAAAAATTATAGAAACAGAAACAGGAGAAGGTTTCTCCATCCATTTTCATACCTAGTCCTAATTATCCTCCTATGGGCTCGTTTATTTATGGTCATTTCTGGTCAGAAATAGTTTTTGGTGAAGATTGACTATACAAATTACACTAGCATTCCTGATAGAAATAGTTCCTGATCACCATTCCTGCCAAACGAACGCACCCTAAGTGGAATTGAAAGATTCCCTACACGACCACCTACCACCTCCTCACTATCCCTCTAGGCCCCAGTAGAGAGTGCATCCTATATCCAATCCAAACCTTGCTTCCCTTCTCCAATATGAGCGAGAGTACTGTTTATTCCATCATACGATGAACTTATAGATTTCAAATGCGAAAAATAAAAGATTGCTGGGGTTGAGGATCTTCGTTCCTCAAGGCTCGAGATGAGTAACAAACCCAAAATTCTAAGATCAAGGGTAAACACAGCGAAGGAAAGTACAAAATGTGTAATCACGGTAGAAGATGCATATATACGCAAGGGCTCACTGGTGTAGATATAAATGGTGAGGTAAAGTCATATATAACTCCCATTACAATGATTTTTTTTTTCTGAGAACCCCATTACAATGATTTCAGAGGGCATCTCATCAAGGTTACATATATGATATATTCATGCGTTCGTTCCCATCCGGCTGACCCCAGCCGACGTTCCTTGTTCCCCTTCCCCTCCCTACGCTTCTTTCGTCTTTGTTCTTTTGAGTTTGAGTTTGAGCTGAGGGGCGCACGCGCGGCCCGGCTACTTAATTATTTTCGCCAAAGCAAAAGAAATTCCTCAGGAGCAACACACAGGAATCCGAACACGAGGGGCCGGGGGCCTGCTTGGTCATTTTAGCGCGCGGCGGAGTAGGACGGCGGCAGCGGCAGCCCCACGACCTTGCCGCAGCGGAGGTCGTTGTCCGGCATGTTGTACTCGTCGCGCAGCGAGTGCTCCGGCGAGATGACGCTGATGTAGAACTGCTCCCCGAGGTAGTAGCGCTCCCAGATGTTGGACCGGACGCTCCACATGCCCGCGTTGTCGAACGTCAGCATAATCGCCGTCCATGACCTCGGGTACACCTGGATCGTGTGCCGGCTCACCGCGTCCAGCAGGTTGTACGTCACCCTCGCCTCCGGCGACCACTGCCCAGGCCCCATCCTACAGATATATATATAGCATCATGCATGTCATGGCTCAAATGTATATACTTGCTCACAAAAAGGAGGAAAAAAAGGAATTGATGATGAGCAGCACCCGACGCCGAAGAAGGCGTAGCCGTCGAGGTGGATGGAGTCCAAGCTCTTCTCGGGGTTCTCGAAGACGATCTCGATGAAGGTGCGGAACTCGGCGGTGATGACATTGGGGACGACATGGAGGGGTCCGTTCACGGCGGGGGGCACGTCGCCCATCTGGTTGTAGCTGAACACCCCGTCGGTGACGTTGAAGTACTCGGCGAGCTTCACGGGGGTCTCGGGGTCCCTGTGGGAGACGCCATTGAAGCCGTACCGGAGCTTGCCGTCGATGTGGCCCCTGGAGACCATGACCCTGATGGTGCGTGTGATGTTGATCTGGCCGTAGTGGTAGGAGCCCTGCGGGTTGGGCCGCGCCGCGCTGGACGTCAGGTTCCACCGGATCGACCTCGCCTGGTTGATGGACCACGCCCAGCCCGCCGGCGGCTCGGGCATCTCGGCCGGCGGCGGCGCGCTGGAGCCGGCGTAGCGGACGACGGCCCTGGCGGACTTGGCGTCGTGGATGAACCGCGTGGACGCCACCATGTAGTAGTCGCCGGGCTTCTGGTCGGCGGTGACGAGCACGGAGAGGCAGTGGCCGACGTGGACGTCGAGCGAGTCGTAGACGTCCTGCAGGGTGTGGGAGCCCTCCAGCTCCACCAGCGTCATGTGGTGGCCCTGGATGCGGAAGTTGAGCGACGCCTTGATCCCGGTGTTGCAGACGCGGAGCCTGTACGTCTTGCCGGCGTCGAACGTGAAGAGCGGCGCCGACTCCAGGTCCTTGCCGCCCTTGCCGTTGATGACCACGCCCGCGGGGCGGCCCACGCTCTTGCCGGCGTCGAGCTGGCGGGCCAGGACCTCGTGGTCCTTGGTGTACCAGTCGCCGATGAGCACGACGTGGTCGTTCTCCGGCGGCGGCTGGTCGAAGGGGACCGGGATGAGGAGGCGGCTGTACACGCTGATGCCGCCGTAGCCGCCCACCGCACGCTGCATGCCCATGGACGGGAAGTAGTAGAAGCTGCCGATCTGGTCCTTGGGCTGCCACTTGTACGTGAAGTTGGTGTTGGGCAAGATCGGGCACTGCGTCCCTGGCATCCCGTCCATCCACGAGTTCTTCCGGTGCTGCATCCCGTTCCTGTACGGTAGGTGTCGTGCAATTAATTACTGCAAATGAAATGCATGCATGCATGCACAGCTTACCAGGTGAAGAGGAGCGGGTGGTCGAGCTGGTTGAAGACGTTGATGACGATGTTGTTGTTGGAGGTGCAGTTGATCCTGGGTCCGGGGAACTCGCCGTTGATGAGGATGACCTTCTGGGGCACGCCCAGCAGGGACTTGGTCCCGTACGTCACCTTCCACTCGAAGAACAGGTACGGGTCCTCGGCCCGCGCCACCAAGGCCAGCGCCGACAGCACCAGCAGCAGGACGCCGGCGGCGGCGGCAGCGCGCGTCGTCGTCGCCATGTCTCTCCTCGCTTGTTGCTCCACCCGATCGAGCACGCACGCACGTGCCTGTACCAATCGATCAGCAGCAGCTAGCTCTCGCGCGGCGCGCGGCGGCGGCGGCCGGGCCGGGGCGCTATGCTCTAGTGTGGTGGTGGTGCGGCTCTCTCTTGAAGGATGTAATGAGGAGTTTGTTGCGGGTGAGATAGAGCTATTCTACGAGGAGGCCATGGAAGACGTCCCGGGTGGTGGTAGGGGTCAGGTGGAGGCCGGTGGATAACCGGGGAGGCTTCGGGTTGACGAGGGGACGCCGGGGCGGGGCTTTAAAGCGCCAACGGGCGGTGCTCGATCGTTTAGGACATGCTGGCCCCATGGCCCCCGAAGTGGCAGGTCGCGCGCGCGGGGCGGGCGGATTCGTCGCGCGTCCGCCCGTTCGCCACCGCGTCCTCTGCCCCTCCCATTTTCCTTTTCTTTTTCGTTTGTTGCCGTTGCCGGAGACCGAGACGACGATGAGCTGGACGTACGGCAGCAAATTTCTAACGCTGAGGAAAATGTGACTTTTTTTCTTTTTAATAAAAGGACCAAAAAAACAGAACAAATTTCTAGGCATGTACAATTCGTCGTATCATGATACATTGGAAGTAGCATGGTAAAATTAAGCTCAAGGAATTAAACCAATGAATATACACGTGACGTGATGACATACAAAATTATACAAATCTACAATGCATCTCGCAACCTACTTGATTATGCAACAACAACTGAAGTCTGGAACTGGAAGTCTACTACTACTACTTGGGCTTCACCTCGAAGTAGGGCATGTAGTCCGACGCGTTGTCCCCGTACGAGCCTCTGGTGATCTCGGTGTCGCTGTACGGGTGCGACCGCGCGCCGCCGCCCGCGCCGTCGAACTCGTTGGCGGAGGAGTTGGCGGAGCTGGTGGCCCCGCCGCCGTCGGCGCCGGCGACCTCGTTCTGCAGCATGGCCTCGATCTCCTTCACCACCTCGCCCATGGCCGGCCGCGCCGCCGCCGACTCGTCCACGCACCGCATCGCCAGCTGCACGAACCGCCGAAACCCGGCGGTGCGCGCGTTGTCCCGGATCGCCGGGTCGAGGAGGCCCCGCAGCCCGTAGTGGTCGCGGTCGTTGGCGTCGATGGCCATCCTCACCTCGCGCACGATGTACTTGCCGCTCTCGATCGGCTGCCGCCCGCTCACCAGCTCCAGCATCACCACCCCGAAGCTGTACACGTCGCTCTTCTCCGATAGCTGCTGCGTCATATAGTACTCCGGATCTAGGTAACCCTACAGGCAGCATCGTCCACCAAATTCACCACATTGCTTAGGTAAGTTTTAATGATAATTTTAATTTTTTTTTAAAAAATCGCTATGTTCGTTTGAGTTTATCTGTCAAATTTGTCATTCAAAACATGGTTGACTAGCAGAAAAAGTACAGCTTATAAGACAAACGAACGAGCTCAGGTAGGTTCCTAGTAGTATGATGTTTTCATTGTGACTCACCAGCGTTCCTTTCACTTGAGTGGAGACGTGGCCCTTCTGGGTGTCGGCGACGAGCTTGGAGAGGCCGAAGTCGGCGACCTTGGCTTTGAGGTGGTCGTCGAGGAGGATGTTGGTGGACTTGACGTCCCGGTGGATGATAGGCGGGTCGGCGAGCTCGTGAAGGTACGCAAGTCCCCTCGCTGATCCGAGCGCGATCCTGAGCCTCTTCTTCCAGTCCAGGTACGTTCCTCTCACTGCATAGGCCGTTCACGCGTACAGATTTGAATGATCAAATTGATGCTTTGATTACAATTGAGAGATGGAAAATTTGTGAAATGTTATATATGGGGTGCGGTGGTTTTGCCAATGTACGTACCTAACAGGTTCTCTCTCAGCGTTCCGTTGGAGACGTACTCATACACCAGCATCTGCTCCCCTTGTTCGTAGCAAAAGCCTATCAGGCTCACCAGGTTCCTGTGGTGAACCCTGGACAGCAGCTCGATCTCGTTCTTGAACTCCACCACACCTTGCATTGATCCGCGCTCCGCTCTCTTTATGGCGACCCGCGTTCCATCAACTAGTGTTCCCTTATACACCTTTAAAATTTACCAGTTTTGATATTTGTGAGTTGCCTGAATGTATTGTGAAGAATAGGCAGATTTACCTATAAGACTGGATCATTTTTATCCAAAATGGTTTCTTTAAGCAAACCAAACAGCTTGTTGTTTTTGTTTGATACCTTTCCATAGCCTCCTGAGCCTATCTCATGGGTGTCTGAGAAATTGTTGGTGCAGGTCTTCAGTTCATTCAGAGAGAACAACCTTGCTCCTTTGAGCTGTGGAGCCCCTCCACTGTCTTTGTGAGAAACTCCCCATGAAGCTGTTATTTTGGAACAAAGTTCAGTTCAAATCTGATGTTAGTATTATTCTTTGTCACAGGTGATTTTTGTTACTACTGTTTGCAAACTATGACATGTCCTTGGTTAAAAAAAAGCAACAACGAAAATCATGGTTACGTTCTAAAAGCTTCTGCAATGAATCTCTTGCACAACACTGTCAGTAAACATAACAGGAATCGAAATGCACACAAGTCCTTACCGAAAGGGTCAGTTCGTCCTGTCACTTCCTTAACCCTTCTTTTCTGTCGCAATGCAAATAATACCATGCCAATGAGGGCAATCACAAGAAGTCCACCGGCTACCGCAATTCCAGCGATAGCGCCAGTACTGATCTGTGATTTCTTACTACCACTAGAAGCAGCACCTGACACAGAAAGTCACACAGTGAATTTCATACCACCATACTAGTTGCTCCAAAAAATAAATCATAATACTTGAATACATATTGGGCTTTTTGATGGTAAAACTAAAGTACCTGCCAAAAGAGCGTATGTGTCTGCAATGAAGTAATAAGGTCCAAAATTTGGTGGTGGTTTGTAAGTCTGGTTGCTCAGATCAAAGCCTATCCGTATCAGATCCGGCACGCTGAAGGATGCAGCAGTCGATGGAAAAAGCGCCACCTGAATCTGGAGGTAGTTGTCACTGTTGAAGTGAATGTCTGAGAGGGATACAGAGCCATCACGTAGAGATAACTGCTGCGTGAGGCTTGTCTCCAGCTGCTGAAAAGTGGCGCTGTTTGTCAGGTCCGTGAACAAGGGCGCTCTGAAGACCATCTTCCCGGCGTAGGGATAGGCGCAGCCGCAGTTTGCAGGGTTCAGACTCTGGTCACTGGAACATGAATCTGTAGAGGAACATTTGCTCAGGCTGGTGTTGTATGCAATCATGCTCTCCTGCTTGAGGCTGCAGAAGGATTTTAAATCTGGGTCCTGGCAGCCTGGATTCCCGACTAGCCTGTATTCAGGTTTGGCAAACAAGAAATGAAGTCTTTCTGAATTGTTTGGGTGGAGAAAGAAGCAACTTTATGGCTCTCGGGGCTGAGTGTTTCTTACACTAGAGTCTTGTTGTAGCTTGGGGTGACATTGGCAGCGACAATATTGTTATTCATGAGATTAATAGTCTGCAGTTGTTTGTTGATGTTGCCCGTGACCTCAAGGGTTCCGTTGAACGCGTTGTTGTTCAGTACACTGTTTGATCAGTGACGAAAAAGGTTAGCATGATAAAGTTTCCCCCCTTATGAAACATGTTGTTTAGTATATAAGTTGCCAGAACATTACACTTGCTGCAGCTGGGGCAACGTGAAGAGACCCTTGGGGACCACGCCAGAGAGTCGTCCAGAAGATATTGACCTGTGAGATCAGAAGATAACACGGTGAGTTAGCTATTGATATAGCGATGGTGATTTAAAGAGCAAATAGTCTAAGATAACTCACACTGAGGTTAGCGATGTTAAAGTTGAGAACCAGTTTGGGGCTACTGAAACGGCAAAGGAGTTGTTGCTTAAATCCCTGGTTATGAAGCAACCAATTCGTCAGTAATTATCCAGAAATTGGTATGATCCGACAAAGCAGCATGGTATCACTACAGTTAGTTTCTTACACGACATTTAATTGGGTCATGCTGCTTAGATCTGGCAGTGATCCAGTGAGCTGGTTGCTGGCCAAGTTCCTGCAGAATGTCACATTTTTAATAAAAAAATGGTGCTGGGTGCCAGGACTGTTGCTGATTGTTTAAGATCATGGGCCACTTACAGCTCATTTAGATTGACCAAGTTGCTGATGTTAGGAGGAATTGCTCCCCGAAGACTGTTCCTATCTAGTCGGCTGTGAAAGATGCAAATCGGTCAAAGAGGAAGAATATAATAGAACAGTGTTCGTTGAAAAATATTGAATTTCCACAGATTCTAAGATACTTACAGGACTTGGAGTGTTGAAACGCCCCCTAGCTCCTCTGGTATTGAGCCAGTTAATTGATTGCTATCGAACAATCTAACAAAGGTACCAAGATGAGTTAGCAGGGCATGTTTTATTGATGTCATGTATGAACTATAAACTGAAAGTCCGGCAATCCCTTACACGTGAATCAAACTCATATTGGAGTTGAAGAGGCCTGTAAGTGTTCCAGACAACTGGTTCTTGTTGAAATGACTGTTCATGTATCAGAAATTAGAAGCATTTAAAGCAAATGAAACGGTGGTATGGATACATTTTGATCTCGCTTAATTGACCAAAAGCACAAATTAAGATCGATATCACTTACAAGTGCTTCGTGTGGATAAGTTGGTCAAGCCCTGGTGTATTTGCTGTTGTGACCGGGATAGATCCAGTGAGCTGATTATCAGCCAGATCCAACCAGAAGAGACTTGAGAGTAAACCAAGTTGAGGGGGTATTGTGCCTGTAAACTTGTTTGAATTCAGCGCCCTAAAGAGAATGTGCGACAAAACCAGTTAACTCTGCATGCCAAATCATAAGGAGTGACAATTGAAAAAAAAAACCCCTATTGAAGCAGGCTAGTAATTACAGGAATGTGAGCTTCTGTAGGTTGCCGAGTTCCGGTGGAATGCTTCCTGTGAAGCTACAGCCTGCCAGGATCCTGTCAAGTATAGTCCAATTAAGCTTTGGTGATTTTTGTGTGCGTTGGATAAGGAAAAGCAGGATCGAAGATGAAGAGTAATGTAGCGCATACAGTGTGGTAAGCTCTGCAAGGTTCCCGATTGTAGCAGGCATTCGACCATTCAGACCGATGTTGAAGGAAACATCCCTGCAAGTGCTTATGTTGTGAGATAGAACACCCTTTCCTCTCTTAGAAATTTACTGTACATTATCATTTCTGTCACATTATTATAATATAGGTATAGGTTCGTGTATATACTCAAGAACGCAATTATGGAAAGCGTGCCGGTCAAACTAGCTCAAATTTAACCAAATTTATAGAAAATAATATTAGCATTTATATTTTCAAATAAATTCATTATAAAAATATATTATATAACTAATCTAATGATACTTATTTTGTTTCATAAGTGTTAGTAATTTTTATATAATTCTAGTCAAAGTTTAAATTGTTTGACTCCTTGGGATGTGATAATTGCATTGTTTTATGGACCGAAGGAGTATATATCTTTGTTTAATTATTTTTTTGGTAACCTGGCCTTATTAACAAAAGAACCTAGAGACCAACTAGCTAATCCATGGTAATGATACTTTACTGGTAGATTATTAGTCACAACCAACAATCTGCCAAACTTGAATTGGTCAGCATGAGCTGGACAGGTGAAGCCCGAAGAAAGCAGAGTTTGCAAGGTAGCTACAAGCCTAGATGCAGAAGTATTCAGCGCTCTGACCAATTCAAAATCTTTCTAACCCTGAATCGTCTGAAACACTGAAACGCAAACGCTTCACGCCGGGTGGGTATAGCCATGGCGCCTTGCAGCAGCTAGCGATTGTGATTCGGGAAGAAGTGACTTACAGGTAGACGAGCTGGGTGAGCTGTCCGATGCTGTCACTGAGCGTTCCCTGGATGTTGACACTTGACAGCCGCCTGCAAACAAGGCACGTCACGGACAATGGTGAAATTCAGACCCATTTCCATTCAGTGATGAGGTAGCCTCGCATGGCAATTGGCAACACGCGGTGGATCGATTCGATAAACAAAGGAAGGAAGGAAGGAAGGAAGGAAGAAGGAAGGAAGGAAGGTGCGCAGCGGCACGGCCATGGTGGCTTGCATGCCTTGGCAGTCGGCACTCACAGCGATGTGACCCTGCCGTTGTTGCACATGACGCCGTCCCAACCCCCGTCGCAGGGGTCGCTCGCCGAGGACCAGCTCGACGGGGCGTTCGTCCATTGGCTCTTGAGCGCGTTGAGAGCAGAACCTGCGAAAACAAGCCTTTTTTCAGTTCAGGGTTCAGAAGAAGGGCAGCAAAGAGAGGTTGGTTGGTAAGAGCAGAGACCAATTTTGGATCAAAATCGTCCTGTCTGGTTAATAGTTTCTGGGCTCGCATCATCTTTAATTCCCTCGTAAATAAAACCCGATGAAAACGGAAATGGAAGGAGGCAAGCAGCAGAGTTGACCGCCGTACTAACCATCTTGTGAGTTGATGGCGCAGAAGCCGGCAGGAGCGCTCGCCGCCAGCACCACCAACGCCAACAGCAGCGCCGTCGACGTGACCCGCCGCCGCGTTGCCTCCTCCATCCTGCTAATTAACCACCGACGGCGGGCGATGAGAGAGGTGCACGTACGTACGCCGGAGCACCCGGCCTCTTTCTTCTCTCTGGCCGGGGAGACGACTCTCCTCCTCCTCTCTCTCTGTCGTGGCAAGACTAGCTATTAAGGAAGACAGAGCTGTGTCTCTCTCTCTCTGCCGTGGCAGCTGGCAACACTAGCTAGGCCTTGTTTAGTTCCGAAAAAATTTCGGATTTCGCTACTGTAGCATTTTCGTTTTTATTTGATAAATATTATCTAATCATGAACTAACTAATATCAAAAGATTCGTCTCGCGATTTACAGACAAACTGTGTAATTAGTTTTTATTTTCATCTATATTTAATGCTTCATGCATGTGCCGCAAGATTCGATGTGACGGAGAATCTTGAAAACTTTTTGGATTTTGGGGTGAACTAAACAAGGCCC
>Ga0182004_10000730_pt1 | contig 21564 bp, 17 predicted proteins | sample Sormic07211540_1_FD_120479 | JGI IMG/M metagenome (GOLD analysis project Ga0182004, IMG submission 120479) | Endophyte microbial communities from Sorghum bicolor roots, Mead, Nebraska, USA - 072115-40_1 MetaG | ecosystem: Host-associated > Plants > Roots > Unclassified | place: USA: Nebraska...
ATGCATATGCTCAAGATATGGACCTAGTAGCACTTGATTCAAGAGATGACCGTGATTTCCCCTCTTGATAGTCGGCTATCTATCCTAAATCTGGTCAATCACTTCTCTACTCAACTTAGACCGGCAAAAATAAAACCCTATGTTTATACCTTTGCCTTGATCTCTTTATTCCTTGTCTATCATCATGATCTCCACTTCATGCTTCATCTCTTTGTGATCATATGACCACCTTTCCATGCCACCTTGCACCTTCATCTCATGCGTTGCTATGCTTAACTCAAATCACTTAAATGCAAGACATTAGCAACTTGGTGTCATTAATTACCAAAACCAAACTTGGGCTTTCACCAATAGATAACATCATCATGACTGATCCATGAACATCGACAATTCTCCCTTGTGTGAGTCTTTGCACATCTATATATAAGATGAAAATGTGCAAAACCACTACTAAAAGTGACTATATTTCACTAATCTGAAATCATGCATTCCTTTCTCCAAGCCCTGTGCAAGTATAACACCAAAAAAAGAGCAAGGTTAATTACGAACATAATGCCCAACTAGGATGATAGAATAATTAAAATTTAATATTAAACTAACCTAAAAATAGATAGGTTTTGTTGCGCAAGATCTAGCACTGCTGCTCTAGTTCGAATGGTGCTTCTGTGAGACTGTATAGATAACGATAAGACAATTGCAACAAAAAACAAACCATTGCAAAGTCTGAGGGCATATACTGAAAAATATATGTCCCTTCTAAAGGAAGAACTCTGAAAAGACAAAAACACAAAATTCAGGTTAGGTCAAAGACCTAATTATGCAATTTTGATCAGAGAAAAAAATCTCCCTTTTTTCATTTCCATGAACTGTGAGTGTGAGAAATAAAAATATTATGTATGGGCAACCATTCTGTTCCTATTCAATTTGTTCCCCTGAATTTCAGGTTCCTCTTTTCGGATAAAAAGGGCTTGCTCAGTTATATGCAAACCTAGAAAATACATTGGTCATATTAAACATCAATACTAACTCCACAAGACAATGATTAAAACAATGTAATAAATAAATACCCCTAATAGAAGTGCCAAGGAAACATCGACATTAAGGAGCTTCCTAATATCAATCTTTCCACTAGATAAATCATGTATTTTCTTTGTAAATAATAAGGAAAGCTAACAAAAAGATACATTACACCAATAGTGCCAGACTAAAATCTGCCTATTGCCTATACATTTGAGTCCTAGTAGCATTCTCATCTCCATGCATGGATGTTTTCATCCTAGAGCCTAATGAGTGTATGAAAATATCTAGCCACTAGCCACACCACCAGCAGACCTAATCCTCTATGCAATTAATTTTTAGGGTAAATTATATTGGTTAATTTTTCATGCTAACATTCAGAGAGTGCAATCAGATGCAACATGCAGTCTGAGTTTGCTTAATCTCTAGAGACCCTTTAGCAGTTTTGCTTGTAGCATAGCCCATCATATGTCTATTAGTCTATGCATGTATATGCATAACTTGATGGAAAGCAACACCTACATCCATGAGGGGATGATGCCATAGATAAATCTTGCATCGCCTGAGACCTTACTCACCTTTCGCCTTTGCGTCAAGGACGGGGAAGGCACACCCGGACTCGAGAGGTAGGGATGAGCTCCTATTGGTCTGCTACTCGTCAGAGGCTCGAAAGATGGCGTCGCTGCTCCTGCTCCTGTCCGCACCTCTCCTTTCCCAAGATCTGTAGAAACAGCGCGAGAGGACTAAACCTAGGAGGGCAGACGAGATGGTGGAGGCGACGGGAAGCCGGGGCGGAGGAGACGGGGTGCCGGGGCAAAGGCAATGGGCTGATCGACGTGATGCGGTGCTCCTTCCCCGTCTCGATCTGGATGGAGTTCAGCGGCGGCGTCTAGGGCACCTGGGCGAGCGGCAGCGGCCTTGCAACTGGGCGGCGCCTTGAGCGAAGAAGAAAGAAGATACACCGTTCGTGAGGGCACAGGCAAACCCTCCCGGCTGAATGAGTCGTGGATTTGTTCCTCGCGGAAGACACAAGGAAGCGGGCTGCCATCCTTGATCTGTGGGCTGCCAAAGAGGCCACAAATTTGGTCCGAGAGAGACTGGCACATATCAGATTAGCTTATGAAAAAGACTGGGATCTCGGAAAACTAGGCTGCTAGAGGAGGCCCAAGAGAGATAAATTGGACCAGTGCACCGCGTTTGGCCCATGAGCAAGGCCCAAAGGCTCTTCCTTCACAACGAAGTACACGCCAGCGGGCTCTGGATCCCTGAAATCCCTCTTCTTCGTCTTCGCGGAGCAGCAGCGAGACATCACACACGCGCCTGCACGATCTCCTCCTGCCAGCGAGATCTCACCACCGCAGCGGCGCCGCGCCCATGGCGGGAAGGTACTACCAGGGGCAGGGCGGTGGCGGTGGCGGGGGCGCGTCCATGGAGGTAGTCAGCACGCCGAACCAGGAGCTGGCGCTCACCAACTGCGCGTACATCTCCCCCGCGGACCTCCGTCGCTTCCCCAACGGCCTCGCCCTCGTCGCCGACGCCTGGGTCTTCACCCTACGATATCCTTTTATTGATGGTCTCGTAACCTATCGTCTGCACAGTTTATTCTGAGATCTCTGTCTCACGAGCCTGCCTGGCGCTTTGATCTGGTCTGGTAACTTGAGTTTGAATCCTGGGTCTACGGAATTCCCCGTTGTTGTTTTGATTTAGGCGGCATATTTCAACATTTATAGCCTTGGTAATTGTTACTGGAACTGATTGATCTGTTTTATGCCATTTAGTTGCACTGGAAAAGCCTTGAATGATGAATCAACTTAGAAATGAACCATGATTCTCCTGCCATCTCTTTAAAAAAAGAACCATAGTCCTTTCATTGACTAAGGCCTTGTTTAGTTCGCAAAATTTTTGGTTTTTGGCTACTGTAACACTTCGTTTTTATTTGACAAATATTGTTCAATCACGGAGTAACTAGTCTCAAAAGATTCATCTCACTGTGCAATTAGTTTTTATTTTCGTCTATATTTAATGCTCCATGCATGCGACCAAAGATTCGATGTGACGGGGAATCTTGAAAAATTTTGTGAACTAAACAAGGCCTAATGATCTGTTTCCTTATCATATATTTGCACATTAGTGTTATACTGCTATTTATTAATCTAATGTTGTGCTCATCAGCTGTTAGGCTTTGTACTGGGTTCACCACAGTGTGACCGTTGGGTATTGTGGCCTAAAAATCTAGTTATTTCAAAATAACAACATTGCTTCGGGTTTGAGAACAGCTGAATCCTGTGCAGATTTGATAATATCATGTATTGTCCTTCCTAAAGGTTTTTATCTTTCTTTTCTCATGTTTTATCCTTAACGAATATCCACTGACCACAATGCTGTTGCAAGTGGGCGCATTGCCTTGAATGCTATTCAGCGTCGGCAGGCGAAGGTTTCAGCTGGGGATTCTGTTACTGTTAGCAGGTTGGCAGTTTAACTGTCCACTGAACTGAATATCTTTATGATGCTGTCTTGCCTCACTGTTTGCAATGATAATTTGTTGTCCAGTTTTGTCCCCCCTGATGATTTCAAGTTGGCTTTGCTCACTTTAGAGCTAGAGTATGCCAAGGCAAGAGCCAACCGAAATGACGAGGTAAGCAATGACTGTTTATTATGCGGATCTTACTAGTGCTTGATCAGTGTTGTCTCATATTCATTGTCTTGGCTTATCAGCTGGATGCTGTTGTGCTTGCCCAACAACTCCGTAAGAGGTTTCTGGATCAGGTACGAGACTATCGGTCACTCAATTTCTTTGAATAGCGCTCTTTTCCGTTCTCTTAACTTTAAACTGTATGCTAATTCATGAGATGCCACTAATGCATTATTGTATTATAAATGGCTGTAGTTTTATTATTGTTACCTATATGCCCAATAAGTTGATCTCCCTGGGGTTGTTTACACATTACAGGTCATGACCTCGGGGCAAAGGGTGCCTTTTGAATTTTATGGGACAAACTATGTGTTCACTGTCAATCAAGCTTTGTTAGAGGGTCAAGAGAGTTCTACACCATTGGATAGAGGATACTTGTCAAGTGATACATACATCATATTTGAGGCTGCTCCTAATTCAGGAATTAAGGTTATCTGAAACACCCCCTATATTGTTCTTAGCACTCATTTTTAACTGCGAATGTGGCAGAAGCATTATCTATAAATTATCTATAAATTGCAACATACTTCAATAATCCTGTTTTGGTACTGTAGGTGATCAACCAAAAGGAAGCTGCTAGCAGCAAACTTTTCAAACATAAAGAGTTTAACCTGGAAAAATTGGGGATAGGTGGGTTAAGTGCTGAATTCACTGACATATTTCGTAGGGCATTTGCTTCAAGAGTGTTTCCTCCTCACGTTGTCAGTAAGTAAGTATGATACCTGCTTCACTATTTTTTCTACTGTTGTAATCGGGATCTTTTGCTAACGAGCTAATACTGTAGGTTGGGCATCAAGCATGTAAAGGGCATATTGCTATATGGACCTCCAGGTACTGGCAAGACTCTTATGGCCCGGCAAATTGGAAAGTTATTAAATGGAAAAGATCCCAAGGTAGAAAATTTTCTTAATAAGCATGGAATACAAATTTGTCATTTACCTAACTATTTGTGCGATAGTTGTATCATTCATTTTATGTATTTGAAGGACATTTTACTATATATGAACACTAGATAAAATTTGGGTTGAGGAAGTTCTTATTTGCTAGTGTTAGTAGATCAGAACTTAGCACTTTTCAGGTAGTCTCAGTTCTGTTATTGTAAATACTAACTCAACTAAAAGCTTTAATTTTATTCCATATTGTGCTGATAAATTTTCATGTACTATTGATGATAATATAGTAATATACTTGAATGGACCACAGTTAGCCAGCGGTCTGTACTTATGTGATTTGTGAAAACTAACACCATAATGCAGAGGCAGAATTAGAAAATTTAGCTGTGGTGTGAAGTATAGGCTAGCCATGTTGTCCAACTATCTAAATTAATAGATGTAAGAGGGTTTGTAAAACCTGTGCAGTGAATTGATTCCACAGATACTATCATCTTCCTCTACTTAGAATGCTAGATTTCTGTCTATTAGCCTCTTACAGTCTTGTATATTTTTTCCCATCTCAGATTGTGAATGGACCTGAAGTTCTGAGCAAGTTTGTTGGAGAAACCGAGAAGAATGTGAGAGATTTGTTTGCTGATGCTGAAAATGAGCAGAGGACACGAGGTATGTTTTCTCATGAGGTAAAGTGTTCCCATATTTCTGTGTTGATTGAAGCCTTTTAAACACTTCATATTTTGTACCTCCTTTCTGACACAGGTGACCAGAGTGACCTCCATGTTATCATATTTGATGAAATTGATGCCATCTGCAAGGTGAAACTAATTTCCCTTTATGTTTATGTCATCATGTGTATTGTACTATTTTCATTGCCCAGAGCTTTTAGCAAGGTGCCAGATTTTTCGAATATGACAAGCTGACAGATAAAAGACAACTTTCAAGTTTCAACTATCAATAATTCACTAGATAAGTACAGGGTGTTCTAACCGGTTTAGATTTGGTGGTCTTGATGGGTACTACTGCTTTTATCCCCTAGGTTGCATTTGAGAAAAAAAAAACCCTTATAATTGTTACATGAACTATCCTCTTAAATGTGTTGCTCCAGTAGGTCATCATGTATTAGAGGAAAGGCCCTAGCAAAATTACGTAGTTTTAAGAGTTTCTTCTGGATACCTTTGATTACATGAAATTGAAATCTATTACCTATGGATCTATGATATACTGTCCGTAAACATTTCTTTAGTTATACCTAATTCCCACGTTAAGCTCTTTCATCTCTTCTAGGTCTTCTGTAAATTGCAATTTTGTCTATTGCATGCACCACTGTACTGTATAATTTGACCACTTAGAGTATCATTCATTTTATTTATAACAATAGCCTGGCTAGCCTAAATGGAAATCTGATTATGCAGTCTAGAGGATCTACCCGTGATGGTACAGGTGTACATGATAGCATTGTAAACCAGCTCCTTACAAAGGTGCGTTCTTGTAGAATCTGCAACTTTTTTTTTTCTTTTATGTTCTGTATATAGTATATACATTTATACGATAAATAGTTCTGATCAAAATTTGTACCCTTTAGATAGATGGTGTTGAGGCGCTGAATAACGTATTGCTTATTGGAATGACCAATCGTAAAGATTTGCTCGATGAAGCTTTATTGAGGTAAGTTATATTTCTCTTTGGTTCATTTTACTACTTATAAACTCACCAATTTAGTGTTTAAGGGCCTCTGTGGGTCGTGTTGAAAATGTGGTATGAAGGAACCATAGTTTTACAAACCAGAGGTGTGCAAAATCACTGTTTTGGAAAAAGATGTCTTGAGTGGGGTCTCTAAAGCACCTATACTACAGTTTTAGTAAGGAGTTCTTCAGTTTTCAAAACTAACTTTTTTTTTAAAATCCAAACACCTTTTAACTTTCCTATACTCGCAAAAACCTAATACTTTTCCGAAACTCCAAAAATGGAAACCTTTCTATCCAAACTGGCCCAGTAGCCTGAAATGTGTCATATAATGAGACATAGATATATTATTAAACCTGCATATTTAATGAATTCAAACTAGTTTTTATCACTCAGGTGTGGAAAATCAAAGAGGTTGATGTTCATTGATTTAGGAATTTTGCACCTTAACTACAGTTCTTTTTTTTTTCTATTTGCATAAGTTCATTGCCTTTGGTACATCTGTTGCAGACCTGGACGATTGGAAGTTCACATCGAGATAAACCTGCCTGATGAAAATGGTCGTTTGCAAATCCTTCAGATTCATACAAATAAGATGAAAGAGAATTCTTTCCTATCTCCAGATATTAATCTTCATGAGCTAGGTTTGTCTCTTCTTTTTTGGCGAATTGATATACTTTCAGGCATTGCATTCTTTATAACAAAGGTTTCCAGTATTTTTCATTGCATGGAACCCTCACCAGTTAGTTAGCTCTGGCTGAACCATGCTAGTTCTATTGATGGAATTGTAATATTTTGAAACATTTGTTTTGAAATATTTACTGTGTCAACTGTTATTCTAATCCTCGTGTTGTACAGAACAGTAGGCCGTCTTTCGTTTTTCTTTGGCTTACTATGTATGCTGCATGACATGATAATAGCAACAGACATTATTATCTGTATGAACTGTTATACAAATTGTAGTTTTTCTTGTGTAACAAATTGTGTCTGTTCTCAAACCGACCACCCATGTACTATAAATAGACCCATAAGGCAAGGATGAAGGGAAATCTCATAGCAGTCCAAAACCAGATTCCCTCCTCACTCACGTTAAAGTGTCAGCAAATAACAGCTGCACATACCACTATGCCAGTTCAACAATAACATTACTTTGCACATTAGCACTCATTGTAAATTCTCTGTGTATATAATGGATTGATGATTGTTAATACTATGTCCAAATGACACCTGATTTTCTGAATGAAGCCGCACGGACAAAGAACTACAGTGGAGCGGAGTTGGAAGGTGTTGTCAAAAGTGCTGTCTCGTATGCTTTGAACCGGCAGATAACCATGGATGACCTCACTAAACCTTTAGATGAGGAAAGCATTAAGGTTACTATGGATGATTTTGTGAATGCACTTCATGAAATTACTCCTGCATTTGGTGCTTCCACCGATGATCTCGAAAGATGCAGGTGTGTGCTGTAATGTCTCTGTACATTAATTTTGCAAAATGACATATTTACATAAGTCAAATGCAAGATGATTGTATTCTTTTTAGGGCATTTCTGGGATCTGCTATCCTTTTCTGCCCACGAATATGCAGTTCAGGGACCTACTCCCGTTGCATAGCACTTATCTTCTCTCATTGTGTTTTTTATGTGTAGATTTATGTCTCTTCTGTCCTCTCCATATCAAGCATGCTTTTACATGCTTACGTTAAATATGTTACATCATGTTTTTTTTTCTCTATCTATTAGCTAGTTTAGTAGGTCTCATTTTTTATGTTATGTCATGCACAACTTGGCATGAACAGATTGCATGTGCTAGCATTTTCAGCTGCTCAGCTCATTTGAATTATTTACTTGGGATGCTATTCTACACATATATGTGCTTTTCTAATTAGTTTCCTGTTTATACTGTATAATACATACTGTTGGCTTGTTTCATAGAAACTCAAATAATTTAATTTTATATTTGACACCATCTTTATGTGGAAATATGCAGATTGCGAGGTATTGTTGATTGTGGCAAGGCACATAAGCATATTTACCAGAGAGCTATGCTCCTTGTAGAGCAAGTTAAAGTTAGCAAAGGTAGTCCACTTGTGACTTGCCTCTTGGAAGGTCCTGCTGGAAGGTACAGTATCTAAAGGCTAAACAACATCCATGTCTTTAAAAACTTTGCTGGAAAGTGGAAACTTATTCCATGTTTACTGCTTCAGTGGTAAAACAGCTATGGCAGCAAGTGTTGGCATTGACAGTGATTTTGCATATGTTAAAATTGTAAGTTCCCTTTCATTTCAGTTTTCCTACTTACTCTATAGCCAGGTATAGGACTAAATTTCTGAATTGTGTTTTTCATACTAGATATCAGCAGAAACAATGATTGGTTTCAGTGAGAGCAGCAAGTGTGCACAGATTTGCAAGGTCAGTGATACATATAGCATTTAGGGTATCCTATTCAATAGTTAATACAAATATATGAAAAGATCTATTTGAAACTCTTTTACTGTTCTTTTGTAATTCAGCACCATTTTTCTCTACTCTCTCTCTCTCTCTCTCTCTCTCTCTCTCGGCACTTTGTAGGTATATCTGGTTTTTTGGTGTGATTTCATACTATATTGAGTTTGTGTCTTTTTTGTAAAAATACAGGTTTTTGAGGATGCATACAAGTCTCAGTTCAGCATCATAATTCTTGATGATATCGAAAGGTACTTGAGCCCTTGATTCTAAAAGTGAACTGGCTGCCATGCAACCTTTACACGTCTCATTTAGCTTCGACTGTGTTCTAATATTCTTGTAGGTTACTGGAGTATGTAGCCATTGGACCACGTTTTTCAAACTTGATCTCTCAAACTCTTCTGGTCCTCCTCAAGAGGGTTCCTCCTAAGGTTTGCATAACTGCCCAGTATTATCCTTGAGCTTCATACTTGGTTATTGTTTCACTACTTACATGTTGAACCCCTATTTTCTAACTACTTCATTTGACTTGCTCGCCTCTTAATATTTCGCAGGGAAAAAACTTGCTTGTGATTGGAACAACAAGCGAGGTTGGCTTCCTAGAATCTGTTGGAATGTGTGATGTGTTCTCTGTGACATACCATGTTCCCAAACTGAAAAAGGAGGATGCCAAAAAGGTGAGGAATACCATACTGGATTTTGTTTCCGGGTAGTTGAAATGGTAGACAGTTGCAAGATATAGTTGCTTCGTGGCAGTGATACTTCATAATACAGTCATGATGTTATTGGTTTTCTCTGCATATGCGGTGATCACAGTGTTGTTTAGAAGTCTGTGCCTTGGATTCGTTAGGTGTTTCTTTCTTCACAGCTCACACTTTATGGTTTCGGTACAGGTATTGCATCGTCTTGATGTGTTCGATGATGGAGATCTTGATGCAGCAGCAGAAGCACTGGATGATGTAATCTTTTGCTGTTAATCTAGCATTCTTATTAGTAATCAGAAACCTGAATGATCAAATCAAATCCTTACAATGCTTCTTTGTTGCAGATGCCAATCAAAAAGCTGTACACACTTGTTGAGATGGCTGCACAGGGGCCAACCGGAGGAAGTGCAGAAGCAATTTATACCGGAGAGGACAAGATAGATATCAACCATTTCTTCAGCATCTTGAGTGATATTATCCGTTACTAAGCTCGCATGGAGCCGAAATGGGACCCTAGGTGTCCAGTAGGAAGATGCACCTATGTTTCATCACCCCGTGTGGCATCCTCACAGCGTGTAGAGTGGTTTGATGTGTTGTTTTTGTTTGATGCGCCGACCAGAGCTGTTGGATTTGATCATAGTCGAGCTACACGATATAGCATTTTTGTATTGTATGAATGACGATGTTTATACAGTTGATAACGGGATCCAGCTGTACACCTCAGGACAGAAATGATTATGATTCTACTTTTTATATGGTTCCAGCAATTCCCTTTGTTATGTCGAATATGAACAATCTGCGTCTTGAAAGGCTGCAGTACAATTCACACCGAGGATTGCGTGGCTAAACATTTGACATGACATGAACAAAGAGTGTCACTACTCAGTAGCAGACCCGAACTATATAGCGGGTTCTACTGATTCTAGTATAGCAATCTGCCAATCTCATCTCAGTCGGCATTACAAAGAGTGTTCATCTCAGTCGGCATTACAAAGAGTGTCACTACTCACTAGCAGACCCAAACTATACAGAAAGCTAACTGAACTAGCAAGCCAGCTGGCTCCTTCCTGGAGACAGACACAGAGGGGTCGTTCCGCGACAATGCTGGATGCTCTCGCTCTTGCTCATCTTGATGTGTTCGATGATGGAGATCGTGATGCAGCAGCAGAAGCTCTTGCTCTATCGCTTTGGGCACGCACAAGTGCATGCATGGAGCGATTCAAGAAAAATGCGTCCCGGACGTACTGCCAGCAGATGAGTTCGTTTGGCCCTAAGAGCGATCTTATTCGGTCAGAGATGACCAAAAAAACAACGAAGAGATGCAACACGGCGAAGTCAAACAGCAGCAGGAGGAGCTAGCGGGATAGGATCAGGATCAGGAGGTAGGGCAGGAGGAGGCAGCGAGGCAGGATCAGGAGGCAGACGAGTAATATTTAATCATAGGCAACTATGAATTATTCTATTTAATTGCAACTATGAATTATTCTATTTAATTGTAGAAAAAACATAGATATAAAGTTATAGCAAAAACTTTGTTCTAAAGCATACCATATTATATGTTCAATGTGTACATCTACTCATGTGGAATCCAACAAAATTGGATTTTTTATTTTGATTATTTTTCAATGATTTACTATGCTTTTTTAAATATTCAGCCAAAATAAATAAAAAATAAAAAGACAAACCCACCTTCAAAACCGCTTATAACAGGGTTAAGATGAATGTATGGTTTTAAAAATTGAGGGAGATGTTTTGCCTTGTTTTAGAGTTTAGGAAAGAAAAGTAGAATTTCATGAAAGTTGAGGGAGGTAATATGAATTTTTTCCTTGTCTAAATAAGCCTATATAGCCATTATGCTTGTTAGGCCCAACTGTGTTGGCTACAAATTCTAGGTCCAAAACCAGTTGCGTGAGATTTTCTAGAGAAGAGGCCTTGTGTTTACATATGGTTCCTAATGTAAATTTTATTCTAACATGAAGAAGGGAATATTCGAGAATTGTCACCTTTTTTTTTTTGCATAAAACAGTTGCGTGAGATTTTCTAGAGAACCCTCACTAACTATTTGGCCCCAAATCCTAACCCCCTCCTCATTCCCCTGCCTTCTCCCTCTCTTTTCGTGGCGATTGGGCACCACCATCAAGCTCAAGCATGATGGCAGCTTAGGGAGGACCAACGTCCCATTATTCCATGGCATGGAGGTTAAATTTGCTTGTTAGGATCTAGATGGCCACGAGATCTCAGCAAGGTGGCGATCCCAACTAGCCATGGAGGATCTTGGCAGCAGCAACAACTGAGGATAGTGGTCAGCAGCTTCGGGCTTCCTTGTCATGGTCACGGAGGACCATGGAAGTGGTGGTGGCCGAGGATCTGGTGTCTGGTGACATCTCAACGAGGAAAGTGGCCCTAGCTTGGTGACACCACAATAATTCATTATGACTTCTAAAATTTATAATAGGATATAACACATTCTAAGTTGTGTCTATGCTCAAATTTGGGGAGAGCACTTCTTGTAAGTTTGTTAAAAAGGAAATGATGACTAGCTTGAGGAGAAACTCCTTAATTGGGTTCAATATATGGATACATACGTCATTTGAGTATGCCCTTAAGTTATCTTAAAAAATTTTAGAATGTATTGTATTATAGGAAGGATGGACTATATATAGAGTTGTTGGTAAACTTTTGTCAACCCTAGATAGAGATTATAGAGCATGTAAATGGGTATTGTGTTAGGAAATGGAGAGAAAGAGTGTATTAGGGAATTGAGAGAAAGAGAGCAATTCTGATTAGTTGCACTAGTGCATATATAATTTATCCATGTGTAGTTAGTTACTACACAACTTAAGATTCGACATGATGAAAGATGACTTGATGGCTAGTTTTCATAATGAATATAATAATACTAATTTTGTGCTATTAATCTATATCTTTGTATACTAATATTAGAGAGCGAACTGATTCTTTCGTTCCACTTTTCTACTTCCCGAAACCGCCCTTATGTCCTCCATGTTTCAAATGTGACTCGGATTCATAAGCCCTGACATATAAGTTATAATAACTTGCGTCTAGTACGGAGTCCAATTTTAAGACATACACATAAGATTAGAGAAGGTAATAGATTCTTTTTTGAACCTTTCCTAGTTATCTCTCCGTATATTGTTGTGTGCATATATTTAAACTAAAAATCAGGCGATTTGCTTGGTAACCTCTGTCATCATTGCAAAGGGACACAAGATCCCAAAAGGCAAATTATGTTTTACGTAATTTAACATTGCTTTAGCGATCAGGCATGGACGACCCGTGAATACAATGTTCTGCTGGTCTACAAACCGCAGGCCAAATCTCCTGGAAATATGATGATACCCACCATTCTTCCATTCCAGCTAACGTCAATTGGTCTTTTGCCACCCAGCATGCACCTTAATTTACATAGTCGGCACATATATATGTACACATGAACAAACAATGCAAGCAAGTTCTTTAACCACTGAATCGTACTAGTGGTATAGTATTTGAAAAGCATGATCCTCTATAACTGTATATCTCGATGCACATGGCATGGTCCCTCCTTTAGTTGGCACAGGCATATAAAAAACCATGGAGATGCGCGGCTGTGTGCACCACAAGCATTGACCGGCCTGTTTCTTGCGAATGCAGCCACGCAGAAAGCACAGAAAAGACCATATAATGCCTCTCATTATTGGATTCAGACAACAATTAGCTAGGCAACTACAGCTTGATAATTGAGCATTCATGCTGTGCAATTATGTTGCGCAACGGAAGCACGCATTGCGATAATATAATTGAACTTGCTTGGCTGCTAGACAAACAACACGCGGCATCCCAGCCCTCTCATTCTCCGTGTTCGGAAAAGGATGGCACATCCCTGAAGATCAGGTATAGTATCGATACTATATTCACATTCTTCGCTAAAAATTAAAGGACAAGAGATCAGAGAGAGGCCGGCCGGTATGCAAAATTAAAAGGAACCATACATATCGATCACACCATCTTTGTTACGTGTGTGTGTGTGTATATACATACTCTTCATATAATTAACAAGATGAAACATAACGACGCAATATATATGACACATGGAATGGAGAGAGTCCCTAAAAAAAGGAGAGAGAAAGAAATATACACTAATACATGGAGCCGTACACGCCTCAATGAGACGATGATGCATGTGCAGACCTTCAGGAGTTCAGGGTAGTAAACAACAATTATGATACAGAGTGGAGTAGAAGCAGTAATAATACATTATCCACCGTTGCAGTTAATTGATACCGGCTGGAGACGCTTGCATTGCCGCAATAATATGCCTTGCTCAGCAGCTGTTGTTGCACTTGTCCATCGCCCTGGGTGCTGAACGAAATGAACACACCAGCAGAGAGACAACCAAAGCACACGAGATGCCGTTTGTTAGCTTGCTTATTAATTAGCTCTCAGGTGTTAAATAAAACTTGTCAGACAGTAATAAGTGAAGCTTTTTGTGAGGCAGTAGTGACGCTGACTGACCGAGGCCGACGGCTTCCGATCCTTTCATGATCCGGAGGCGCTTGCACGACTCCACGAACATCCTGCATCAATAATTGGTAAAAATTGGTAAGAACGAGAGCTAGTAGTAGTAGCAGCTAGCGATCGAGTGGAATAAAGCAAAGCAGAGAGATGGAGCTTTCTCTATTCTCTCTTACTCCCAGGGGACGTCGCCGACGAGCATCCAGTCGCCGTCCTTGTCCTCGTACGTGGGCAAGTAGTCGTCGGAGCCGCTCACTAGGTCCGCCTGCAGCTTCGTCTCCTCGTTCATCATCCCCTGCGGCCCGCAGCTGCCTGAACAAACGAAGAGTACTTGTCCATCATCAGAAAAAAAGAACATTCGTTCTCTGTTCTATCGATATGTATGTACAGTGCGAACGTATCTGGCATGTTCTTAATCGATCAGCTAACTCAATCATACATACATAGTATGTGTGTATGTTATACGAAGTGTGCCCGTGCCAATGCCGGCCGGTCAGCCATGGCAACAAGCCAGGACAGACAGACACACATGCATGCATGACGTACGACCAATGCAAGCACAAGCAGAAGAATGAATGAGCTAGCTAGCCGTACGTAGGTACGGTGTACATATATACGACGTACGTACCGATGGTGAAGGAGCTGAACATCTTCTGGAGCGCCTTGGACAGCTCCTGGTAGCTCCCGTACGTCCTCAGGTCCACCTTGCGCAGGTACGGCGCGCCGTCCATGCTCACCTTCACGAACGCCGGTGACGTCTTGCCGCCGTTGACCTTGTCGTCGCCTCCACTTCTCTGGGATTGGACGGCCAGGATGCTCTTGCGGAACGACCGGACGGGCGGCCAGCCCACCGCCTGTGCCCTGTGCATCAAACGACGTACGGAATGCATTCATCATGCTCCATCTTGACGACTTGATTGACATCATACATTACAGACGTTCGAAAGGACTTGTTGTCTCCTCTTAGATCGTACCCTTGCGTCGGTATCGATTGTTTTCTTTTATGTAATTTCGAAATAAGAGGTCTATTGCTAGGATGGTATAGCTATGGCACAGTCTTATTTGTTTGGCTCATAAGCTATGACAGTTGGCTGATTTGTTGTGAGAAAAAAAAAACTGTTGAATGGCTGGTAGGTTAGGCTAATAAGCTCGATCCTTTAGCTCTTGATATAGAAGCATATGTTACTACATGTTTGTTTAAACTCTTCTATTTAATTGTAAAATTTTTGCATATTCGAGAAGAAAAAATTACAGACAGCAGATTGAAGATTCGTGCTCTCCACAGCTTCTGTTACTGATGCATGATATAAACATGTATCTTGCAAAATAATTGAAATAGGAATAAATGAAAAAAAAAATTCATGTCGGCAGCACTAGCTGGGGACTGGGTGTCATGCTCCACAGGCCCACATGCTGCCCTCCTGTCTTTTTCTCTGCGCTGTTGGCTGTTCAATGTTCATCATCCATCACGCCATCACTGTAAGTGTAAGGTATGGGTGTATGAGGCTATGAGCTATTGTATCCAGTCTCTACATGTCAAGATCCAAATCCACTGATGCTTAGGATCGGAGTAGAACGCGGACCCAATAAAATGATGAGCCTTGCGCGTCATTCAGACCTCGATCAACTGATGCGCAGAACGCACAGATTTTACAGAAATCCATGTATAGTGGTTCCACCCGAAATGGTTAAAATTCACCTCTCTTTACTTTTATTAGAGCCCGTTTCTCGCAAATACTAACATTTGCACAATCATGCCCATGCATGTTTATATATAGCTGTTTATTTACGAAGAGAGGAGAACGAGAACAAGAATATACTATAGGCGAGGAGAACGTACTTGGGGGCGCGAGGCTTTTCGGGGTCCGGCGGCGCGTCGGCGGTGACCACGCTGCTCTGGCTCGGCGACCTCTTCATGGCCGTACCTGCGCCGGCGGTGCTGGCTGCTGGAGGCGACGACAGTGGGACCGCGCCGGGGGCGACGGCGTCGCCAGCGCCAGCCTCCTCCTCCTTCTCCAAGTGCGGCGCCGCCGGCTGCTCCAGCTTCAGCTTGAGGTCGATGGTCTCCTCGAAACCCCGCTTCCTCGCCGCCGCGGCATCCCCGGCGTCGTTGCCGCCGGGCAGGCCGAGCCGGAGCTCGGTCTCCTCGAACCCGAGGCCCGCCATTGACGGCACGGCGCCACTGCTCCAATAGAGTGCTCGCACGCAGCCGCAGCCCGCGGCTGAGGTCGACTTCGATTTCTCGTTGGTTTGTGAGCTGTGTGAGCGCGGCGGAGACAGGCCGGCAAGATGGAAGAAGAGGAGGGAGAAATGATAATGGCAGGTGGATGGTGAGAGAAGGCACACGGTTCCCTCTTATCATGGTGTCATACAAAATGCAAAAGGCCCGTTCTTTTGCGCCAAACTTTGAAATTGCATGGGCTCCATTTCTTCACCCAAAGGGCCGGCTTGCAAAATGGCGTCCTTTATTTTTTGTCCAAACTTTGGAAAAGGTTATTATTATATCGATTATTTTTTTGTTACATTAAACAGCACGTTTTGTTTTAAGGCAACCTTCAATTAGCTGTCGTTTGAGTCACCTTTCGAATAAGTATATTATTCTTGGACTATTTATTTTTTCCTTTTGGAATTCTATGTTCATGTGATGAAATATCATAAGTTATACGTCTATTTTTCTCCCTAGAAAAAAAAAATCCACCGATAGATAAATAGCATCTACCTCTCATCACCTCATGTTTTCAATTTCCTTAGGCTATCTCCAACACGAGACCCATCATAAGACCTAAATCTAAAATAAGTCACCAACATAATATCTATAGCTTCCAACAGAATACATAAAAGACTCATTTTGGGTATCGAAAGAGGTATAACTCAAATATGAGTATCCTCTCTCATCTAGACCTATTTGCAACAAGGATTCTTTTTTGGGTCTTGTTGTTGAAGAAGACTAAAAATAAGTATAGAACCTTTTGCTTCTAGCGCTACTAAAATTTCAAATGAGTCTTGTATTTTGGGTAAGTCTTATGATGGTATAGCCGGTGAGATATTTGCTTGACTGGTATCGGTGTTAATTTGCACAACATTTTATCCCATATTATTATCGCAAAAAATATTATCTCTCATTGAAGGATAGCCGGTCAGCTTAGGGTGATGTCAAAATTGAACTTAAATTTAAAGAAAATCAATTTATTTTCAAATGAAAAACATAGAATAGAAAATATGGTAATTTTCTTATTTTAAAGGGGCTTTAGTTAATTTTCCAAACCAAATTCTAGGTTATTGTGAACCTTAATCTCTCGAGGATGACATTTGTGGGAGTGCTCTCTAAGAAGATAGGCAGCGGCGGAGCTAGAAATTATGTATAAGGATGTGGTTGTAGAGTTTATTTGTTTGCACCAGGTTATACTCTTATGATAATTTAACTATGAAGGTTATTTGTCTCGTCCATCGACAATGGAGCCAAGAATTATTCATAAGGGGCACTATATTTGATATATACGAACTCAGTGTAGCTCATCTATTTAGGTTTTTATGTTGGAATTTTACCACCGGGTTTAGGGTTTAGGGTTTAGAGCTCAACAATGATACCAAAGGGCTCATCAATGCAGTTACTTATATTTTTCTGATTTATTCTAATTAATATTTGATGATTTAACAATGTTATTCATCTCGTGGTACGTGATCGCATTATGAACAACTCATGAATCTATTGGCTTAGTATTTTGGAGGTCCTTATAGTGGAGTAGAATGTAAAATGTAATATATGAGTGTATGATTTGGTTGTCCACCGAATTATTATTACTAGTTAAGCAAGTAAAATCCAAAATGTAACAAAATGTAATTATAGATTTATGTGATGTTGTTGTCTAGAAGGAAAGGCATAAAAAATGTATAGCAAATGTTTTTTATCAGTCGGTTGACATAGCGTTTCTCTAATTAAACCTTTGCCAAGTAGAGGGCAATGTCTCGTATTAAGCGAGAAAAGGGGTTTGCGCGCTGCCTTAGCTAGCTAGTAATAACGTTATAAAATTCTTCGCAAAAGATAAATAGCTAGCGTTGAGGTCGACCCCCTAACACTACTAACCTCGAAAGCATGCAACTTAATTAGGCTTGAGTTTTGCACGGAGCGCGCTCAGACCCTACATCGATCACTACATGGAACTATATATTGTTATGCATTATTGTCGGGTCTCGATCGAGTGCACCAGTGAGCTGATGCACGTTGTCCCCGCACGCGCTTGTCCTGCTGCACTGCAACTGCAAGCTAAGGGTGATGGCCGGGTCCCTGCTGTTTGCACGCGCCCGTAGTACCAACCCAAGCACGGGCTAGCACACGGTACACGGTGTACCACCAACGTACGTACGGCGCCCCATGCAAGTCTGCCTCGTGATCTCGATATATGGCCATGCATGCAGTCGGTGGTCCGACTCATGGCTCGCCGATTTGGTCTGGCCGACCGGTGGTCACTAGGCTCGGGCTCACACAGGCTGTTCAGTTCGTGTCTGGGCCGCCACCTAGGCACGTAGCATGGTCCGATGAAAATGAACTTTTGTGTACTTGCGATTTATATATATATGTGTGGTTAATTATTATATTAGTCAAAAAGATGAACAATTGGTGACAATAATGAAGTGTTTTAGCACTTGGTGAAAATGTTGATGAAAATAAGCTATTTTCGGCATGACGGACTGTGGGCCGGCACAACACGGGAAAACACCGTGCTCGACAGGCTGACACGGTATGAAAATTGGTTCGTCTGTGTCATCTCGGTCTCTAAACTTGTTTAACTATGTCATTTTAGTCCTTAAACTTAGAAATCCCTTGTTAAGTCCTCAAATTTGTTCAGTTGTGTTATCCTAGTCCCTAAACTTGATTTTAAGTCAAAACAAAGCGATCTAAAAACTTTATATCAAAAAATAATTTATAACTTTTTCATATGAACTTCAATGAAGATAGTTTTAGATTTGTCATGTTTTAATCTAGATGAGATTTAAAAACAGGGATTGGGATAACACAACTGAACAATTTAGAGGACCTATATGGGAGATTTCTAAGTTTAAGAACTGGGATGGTACAACCAAATAAGTTTAGGTATCTAAACGATCGTTTTGTGAGTTTAAGGATCGGGATGATACACCCGAACAAGTTTAGGGACGGTGATGAACTTTACTCACTACAATATATAGGCTTTCGTGCCTAACTTGTTACTTGTACGAGAGACAAACTCTTCTCTCTCCTCTTCTCTCCCAACGGTCAGCAAAATGGTAATTAGCTTGGCTATAACATTATTGCACCTTTTTTAGTGGAGAGAAAAGTTTTATGACATTATTTCTGAGACTATCATCACATCATCATATAGATTGAAATAAAATATAGATAAAATACACACCCATCATGCATAGTTTTATACCATTATTTTATAAACAATTAGTTCTATGATTCATTTAGAGTTAGATAAACTGAGCTAACAGAGTTCATTCTTATTCAACCCACTTCTTCTCTTTTTTTTTTTTAAAAAAATATTATCATACCATCAGAAATGCTTCGGTCTGTGACAGTCTATTGAGGAATCAATGAAACTCCCGCTTAATAATAGCATATATAATAATCGATATCAGTCGTACCTAAGCTTAGTGCGTGCACGCATGTATGCATCATTAGTTGTTGCACAATCTTTGTGTACGTACTCGTACGGTCCTTGGAGTAACGCTGGTCTCCTGCGTTTCTTCGTAGGCTGCCATCCGGAAGGCAACAAGAAGGCTGTGCATGCGCACGTACTGTCGCTTCACGTGCACGTGTGTGTGTGGTATATTTTGAGCATCCTCACATGCATGCACATTCGGGCATGACAGCCTTTTGCTACAGCTTTACTCATGACTTTTGCCGGCTCTGCTTGCATTACTTCCTCTCACGTTTCTGGCCAGCCCCAAAGCGGGCAGTCAGGAGCATATGCTTGAGCCAAAAAGTATCAGAACTATTGATTTTACAACGCAAGTTAACACTTTCTGTAAAAATCATCTCATCATTCAGTATTTTGTCACTGATTTCTTTTTCCATTCTCTTTCACAACCTCTGTAAAAGCAGAGACCAGGCTCGCTGCTCGACGTCTACAACGCTTGCTTGCTTGCTTGGGTGCCTTGCACTTTTGTCAGACGAGGCTGTTGTAGCCTCTGCAGGCAGCTATAAGCTGCTGCGGAGCCACTACAAAACATGATTTGGAGCTCACGAGCTGATGTGGAGGATGGGGCTACAAGCCAGCTTGGCGCGTTGGGGAAGGCCTTATTAGCATCCTTGATCCAGATTCCAGCACTATAGCGTGTGCTTGGCATGGGCAGCAGAGGCCCGGCCGCACCTCGATCAAAGTGACAGCATGGCTTGGAGTTGTTTGGTTGGATTGTTAAAAGTTTAACAGGTATTATAAATTAATTAGACTTAAAGATTTATTTGGTAAATTACTCTTTAGCTATGTTTTTAGTTTCGTAAATAGTCTATATTAGTACTCCTAAACATTCGATGTGACATACAGTAAATTTTACGGAGCTTGTAACGCCCGGACATCCGGATGTAGAGGTATCCGTCCCTGCATGCCCCTATAATCGCCCACCCCACACGAAGGAAAAAGTGAAAAAGGAAACGTCCCGTCCCCCAACGTGCACGCAGAGGAGGAAGTAGATCGAACCCGCCCCAACCTCGCGAGCCCCCCAGCACATCCGCCTGGTGCCAGTTTGCCTCCCCCTAACCCCCTCCCCGCACGCCCCCACACTCGCCCACCCCGCACCCCGTCCCCAACATGCGCGCAAAGGAGGAAGTAGATCAAACTCGCCCCCAACCTCGCCAGCCCACAGCACATCCGCCTGCTGCCAGTTCGCCCCCACAACCCCCAATCCCCTCCTCGCCTGCACTGCAACATAAGGACGAAGACACTGCAAACACCATAAAGTGCGATAATGAAACAACACTCAACGAACTGCTGCAACAAAAAGGTTGAATCAGTTGAAACACCGTAAACGTATATATTGCTGCAGCAACAACAACAACAGCAAATGACAACAACTCTAACACCGAGATGATGAAGTTAAAAGACCTTAAACATATATAATAACAAACAAGAAAAACAGTTAAAACATTAGACTGCAGTTGCTGAAACAAAATAAACATATTACTACAACAACACCCGAACACACTACTGTAACAACACGCAACAACTACTGCAACATACCGACTGAGAAAACTGAAACAATATATCAAAAAATAGTACTCCAACAACGATCCTATCACACCCATGTTTTAAGAACAAAATAGGATGCATTAAAGACTCATATGTGCCCCAGGAATAGTCGCACACACAAGTAGACAAATCTCAAATGTACCATTGCAGTGTTTATTACATAGCGGAACATAATATATCACATAGTCTCATACAAAAATGATAGCATAAAGTAAACAACGCTCTCGACAGAAGCTCCACACAGGGACACTGTTGACTGGTTGACTCCAACCTAGTACTCATAACGGTAATCCTCATTCCAGTCATCTTCATTATCATAACCTGAGGTGTTGGGAAATTGCAAGAGTGAGCACATATCGTACTCAACAAGTATAACCAGGGGTTCATGAGG
>Ga0182004_10000731_pt1 | contig 21560 bp, 22 predicted proteins | sample Sormic07211540_1_FD_120479 | JGI IMG/M metagenome (GOLD analysis project Ga0182004, IMG submission 120479) | Endophyte microbial communities from Sorghum bicolor roots, Mead, Nebraska, USA - 072115-40_1 MetaG | ecosystem: Host-associated > Plants > Roots > Unclassified | place: USA: Nebraska...
AACAACAAGACCTAAAAGACAACACTCTCTGCAAATAGGTCTCAAGGAGAGAGGATACCCAAATTTGGGTTATGCCTCTCTTGATACCCAAAATGGGTCTTCTGTATGGGTACTCTGTTGGAGTCTATAGGTATTGTGTGTTGGAGACCCATTTTGGGTTTGGGTTCCCAAATGGGTCTCCCATTGGAGACAGCCTAAGAAAAATGTATGCTAATGAAGAACAAGGTGGGAGCAGACAGTTTCATCTCAGAGTTTCTAAGCTTTAGTATTTGCAAAAAGAACTCAGAAATCCAGAGCATCAAAGCTACCCAAAAGGGTATTTCTACTTGTATGAGGTGTCAGCTACATAGATTATACAAGTTAGTGGAAAATGATTAGGGTAAAGCCAAAGGTGTTAGTTTTCAGTAATGAAATGGCTCCTACTAGACAAGCATCAAACATAGCTGGTCCAACACTCCAACTTGTACAGTATACTATACACGCTCCCATGCTTCATACTCATACTACCTTCAATCATCTTGCTTTTATTGGACACTGATTAGGAACAGGAGGAAATGTCTAACCCACATTTTCATGCCCCCATTTAACTACCCTTTCTTGTAAGCAGCAGCATCTATTACCAAAATGATCACGACAAATAACACCACTCCTTTTTTAGCTTTTTTGAAACAGATACAATATTCAGAAAAGATCTATATATGTTCTCATCATTAAGTAAAAGGGCACAAACTAGAGTCGAAAATGACTCGGACCGCGATGATGTTACACTTGAGCCATCTCATACCTGAAATATACAAACTTCTTCTCTAAACAAAAGATACATCTTAAAAACTGGACAGGGGTTACCAAAAGCAGAGCAAGATTTGATACTGATATTATGATAAAACACGAGGAAAAAAAACACTCTACAACTGGTAGAATACAAAGGAAAAGACGGAAGAAAAGCAGAAGTTTCCTCCAATGAGGAAGAAAAACACGAACAGAAACAAAAAATAAATAAAAAGCAGCCCATGCATGCACAACAACCGAAGTAGACTGACACGAGGTGGGCTAATGGCGCAACAGCTACGTCCCAACCCACGCCATTGACGCCCTCTATATAAGCCGGGAGCCCCCTGCAAACATGATCATCAGCCACAGCCAATAAGTATAAGCGCGGATCGAGCTAGCTAGCTAGCCAGCTCGGAGTCGGAGCACGCCTAGACACCACCAGGCTAGCAGCAATGGCGGCTCGGCTCGCCGTCGCGTTCCTCGCCGTGTCCTCTGCCTTCTTGGCCGTCTCTGGCCAGAAGTTCAACGCCATCTTCAGCTTCGGCGACTCCATGTCCGACACCGGCAACCTGTGCGTGAACGGTCCCCCCGCCGGCCTCACTCTCACCCAGCCCCCCTACGGCGAGACCTTCTTCGGCCGCGCCACCTGCCGCTGCTCCGACGGCCGCCTCGTCGTCGACTTCCTGGGTGCGCAGATACTCTTTCTTTTGCACGAACGTTCCCCATTTCAAACGCGCCGCTTCCCTCCAAAAAATGAAAAAACAGAGCACCTTACTCTGCTCGCCACTCACGTGACATGCTGAAATTTCTGTTTTGCTTGTTGTTGCGCATGTAGCCGAGAAATTCGGTCTGCCGCTGCTGAAGCCGTCGAAGCAGGGCGGCTCCGACTTCAAGCAGGGCGCCAACATGGCCATCATCGGCGCCACCACCATGGACTCTGGCTTCTTCCAGTCTCTGGGCATCGGCGACAAGATCTGGAACAACGGGCCCCTCAACACCCAGATCCAGTGGTTCCAGCAGCTGATGCCGTCCATCTGCGGCTCCACGCAGGGTACGTACGTCGTACGTGGTGCACGACACGATTGGCATTCATCAATGTCTGCCGGCCCGCCGCCGCTCGCCATTAAATCCCATGCAAGCACAGCACACATGGTCCATGGACCATGGAGGAAGACGATGAGCGATGTGGTGGTCGCTTGCTAGCTCACTCACTCACTCACTGACGCCATTAACTCGATTCTCTTGGCAGCCTGCAAGTCGTACCTGTCCAAGTCGCTGTTCGTTCTCGGCGAGTTCGGCGGCAACGACTACAACGCGCAGATCTTCGGCGGCTACACGCCGGAGCAAGCGAGCGGGCAGAGCGGCACCATCGTGGACGCCATCGGCAAGGGCGTGGAGCAGCTCATCAGCCTGGGCGCCATGTACGTGGTCGTCCCGGGGGTGCTCCCCGTGGGCTGCTTCCCGATCTACCTCACCCTGTACCAGACCTCCAACGCCGGCGACTACGACCAGTACGGCTGCCTGAAGCGCTTCAACGCGCTGTCGGCGAACCACAACTCGCTGCTGCAGAGCAAGGTGTCGAGCCTGCAGGCCAAGTACCCAGGCGCGCGGATCATGTACGCCGACTTCTACAGCCACGTCTACGACATGGTCAAGAGCCCTGGCAGCTACGGCTTCAGCACCAACCTCAGGGCATGCTGCGGCGCCGGCGGCGGCAAGTACAACTACCAGAACGGCGCGCGCTGCGGCATGTCCGGCGCGTACGCCTGCTCCAACCCGTCGTCGTCGCTCAGCTGGGACGGCATCCACCTCACGGAGGCGGCGTACAAGAAGATCGCCGACGGGTGGGTCAGCGGCGCCTACTGCCACCCGGCCATCTCGGCCTAGAGCGAGCTCCGGGAATCGGGGGGCTGGTTGGTTGGTGCTGGTGGTGGTGGTTCGTTAATTTGCTGGCCGGGCCTCTCAAGTTAGGGGAAGGGGAATCAGATTAATTGTATTTGTTTAGATGGAATCGAAGCGGGCAAGAAGATGATGGAGGTGATCAGCAAGAAATAATCAATGGAAGCATAGTAATTCTCTCGTGTTCATCATGTGACACCAATGCTAATACCACTCGTGTAGCATGCGATTTTATAAGGCTATTTATGCGTTGAATTTGAATATATTCGGGGGGCATGGTGGCATAAAAAAACCGTGCTAGTATGAGTGAACGTCAAAGGGGTAATCGAATGGGAAAAAAAAAGAGCTTTGCTTTTGTTTTACAAAAGATTGCAACCAGCTTAGCCCGAGACGTGCACCATTTGAGTGTTGCGAAAACGCCGTGTAAATTGTAATCTTCAAAAGAGACTACTGCTTCAATGGACCCTCTTTGGTCTTTGCCCTGAAATGAGGAGAATCTATGATGGGACAAAGGTTCCACAGTCTGGCTCTGGCAGACCAAATTTTGCGGGCACCAAACTCCAATCACTCGGCCAACCTTCAAGGCGTGCTCTGGGGACCCAAGCCCTACTTCAGTTGGCAATTCGAATAATGGTGCGGCCCAGCAGGAAGTCCCGGTACTAGCGGGCCTCCCGCACGCTCGCTTTGCCGGCCGGGCCCATGCAACCAAGGGCGGCCGATCGCTGACGGTGAGGAGGCCCAGCTCACCGCAGCGGCGAAACGTGCCGTCCTTGGCTTCCTGTCTTCCGGGGGAACAGACGCGGGGGACCTCGTCACCAAGCGCCGGTCCGGCCGCAGCCGCACCGCGCGCCATTGAATCGCGCCGATGCGACGACGAGCTCTGTTACGAGGGGAAGCGAGATCGAGCCCGCCGCCCGGGTTTGCATTGACGATATGCGAGACACACGCGCTGCCGCAACCCGAATGCAAGCGTCCAAGCGGGCATTAAACCGAGGCTATCGCGAGGGTGGTTCGGCCGCCAGCCGATCGAGGACGGCGAAGTTCTCACGGTGTCCACGAGCACGTACACGCACACACGTGGACACGCTCGATGCAACGGGGGCCGAGACAATATATATATATAGCCGTGTGTGGACATGGCCGTGTCCCGGGTCCCGGCATTATATTCCTAATCCGTCGTAAGCGGTCCGGTGTTTGGACAGACTAGATTAGATACAGTGTATACGAGCACCACGCCATGGATCCGCGAGCTCGAGCTCTGGGCGGCGCCGTTGGCCTCTTGCTCGTCTCCTGCTTCCTCCTGGCTGGCGGCGGTGGCGTCGTCGGCGCCGGCGCCGGCCACAGCAGGTTTGAGGCCTTGTTCAACTTCGGGGACTCGCTGGGCGACACGGGCAACATTTGCGTCAACAAGTCGGCGGCGGACAACTTCATGCTCACTTTCGCGCAGCCGCCCTACGGCATGACCTACTTCGGCCACCCCACCTGCCGCTGCTCCGACGGCCGCCTCGTCGTCGACTTCCTCGGTACGCACGCACGCACGCCGGCACCTGCATATATATATGCTTGGCTCGATCGGTCTCTCTCAATCATGCAAGTTCATTCGTTGATGAACGATCGAGAACGAATACTACATGCATATGCAGCTCAGGAGCTGGGGCTGCCGCTGCTCCCGCCGTCGAAGCAGGACGGCGCCGACTTCCGGAGGGGCGCGAGCATGGCCATCGTGGCCGCCACGGCCCTGGACTTCGAGTTCCTCAAGTCCATCGGCGTCGGCTACCCGGTCTGGAACAACGGCGCCATGAACGTCCAGATCCAGTGGTTCAGGGACCTGCTGCCGTCCATCTGCGGCGCCGGCGCGCCGCCGGGAGGGCAACGCTGCAAGGACTACCTGGCCAGGTCCCTGTTCCTGTTCGGCCCCTTCGGCGGGAACGACTACAATGCCATGGTCTTGTTCGGGCTCACCATGGACCATGCAAGAAACTACACGCCCAACATCGTCGACACCGTCGCCAGCGGCGTCGAGGTAATGAAGAACACATGCAGCAATTGAACTGACTGGCATGGCATCTACTTGTTTGTGACTGTCACTGTCCTTGCATGCATGGACGTACGTACGCGCAGCAACTGATCCAGCTGGGCGCAGTGGACATCGTCGTCCCGGGAGCTCTGCCGGCGGGGTGCTTCGCCATCTACCTCACGTCTCTCCCGAGCGACAACCCGGCCGACTACGACGAGTACGGGTGCCTGAAGGCGTTCAACGAGCTGTCCGTCTACCAGAACTCCCTGCTGCAGGGCAGGCTCGCCGGACTCCGGGCGAGGTACCCGTCGGCGAGGATCGTGTACGCCGACTACTACACCCACATCGACCGGCTGGTGCGCAGCCCGGCGCGGTTCGGCTTCAGCACCGGCGCCGTCCCGGCGTGCTGCGGCGCGGGCGGCGGCAAGTACAACTTCGAGCTCGACGCGCTGTGCGGCATGAAGGGCGCCACCGCGTGCCGGGAGCCGTCGACGCACGAGTCCTGGGACGGCGTCCACTTCACGGAGGCGGTTAACAGGCTGGTCGCCGAGGGATGGCTCAGAGGCCCGTACTGCCATCCTCCCATTGTCACTCATGATCAGTAGATAGGGTAGGTCGATCAACCGGCCGGTTCGGCCATGGCAAGGCCAAGGCGTCGCCTGAAAATATCGATATCCACCCTGACACGGCCACACGGGCCTGACATACAGTGACATGATGGCGCAGTGTTGTACGACAATTCACACTTTTCACAAGGATGGTGGTCTTGAATAAATAGTTTAGAGGCCACTTTTGTGTCTCAATATAAACGGAGTTTTTTTAGGCGGGGTGGAACGTGGAGTTTCGTTCATTGTATCTCAATACAAAACCAAAGTTATTGCATAATAAGAGCGCACTAGTTTACCTTTGACCCCATATACTATACAAAAGTAGTTACATGTTGAAAGTTGGTATTTGATTTGAGAAATTAAAAAATTCTAAATAAGGTAGTGCATTGTGAGTTTGGAGAACCGAGCACCGCTGCATGTCTATCTCACAAAGAAAGCAGATACGACGGTGGAGGGGTGTGCTGGTAGTGTTGATTCTGCCAACAAGCTTATCGCAGCTTGGCAGGGAAATGTTTTGACTCCATAATATGTTTTATATTCCCTCAGGTGCTGCACCTCCATGGTCCACACACTTTGTTGAAGAAAAACAATAGCGTATGTGTCTATATATAACAGTTACCAATACATTTATATTCTTTTTTGCAGACTAATATATGATGAATACTAAGTGTATAAGCAATAACATCTGTGTGTTGGAAGACATTTCTGAGGAATTCTCTACCAGAGTTTTGTTGCTCTACTTGATCAACGATAAGTTCTAAGCAGTGATTTTCAGTGACAACATTCAGGAATTATTGATCTCCAACGTAAATTAGAAAAATGTGTGCCACCAATCTGACATTCAACTTTTTGAAATAATTTTTAAAAAATAAATTTGAATTCATCATACTCACTCAACCGACTTGGAAGGCCACACAATGCCATGCTACTCGGAAGAACAATCTAAATGTCATTGGTTTCTACAAGAATAAAATTACAAACATTTTTAGCCTCTGGTCAAAAAACTTTACTATAATCAACAACTATAAAACAAATAGATCTTATATAAGGTATTCCACTTTGACATTATAAAAGTTAGATATATACACATTAGTACGATATATTAACATATTTCATCAAAAGAAGATGTTGGTTTAGCCAACAAGAGAGTGAGCAAATAATGAGAGAAAGAGAGAGCTGAACTAGTGATCTAGACAAATGTCTCACTCCCCCTCCACCTCTCCTATTTAAAGGGGAGGTGGGAGAGCAGATTCTCTTTATGCTCTAGTGGTTTGTATTTATAGAAACACCACTGGGGCTTCAAATGAATCCCTAAGGTTTGCATTTACAAAAATACCGCTAAAGGCTACAAATAGTCCCTCAAATACTATTTTGTGAGCCCTTGGCTATGTAATTGGACCATGAACATGATAGTGGGAGGTCAACCTCTTAGCTATTTGGTTTTGCTCGAAAGTATAAGACCTACTAGCTGAATATAAGAAAGTGTGGCCTAATTACAACTTAAGACTCGACACACAACTTTCATCTTTTCATATCTCTAGTTAGCCTTTGCATGTATTTGGCTACTCTTTGGGGCACCTTCACTCTAACCTCAAAGATCCTATCCTTAGCAGCTCGCTCCTTTGACCTTGAGCTCCTTGGTATCCTATTTTCATAATTAACTTTTTCCAAAGACATTGCTATAGCTGAAGTAGGCGAAGCAGTCAACACAGGCGAAGTAAGTTGTCGATGATCACGACATGTCTTCAACATTTCACCCATAGGCACTAGGCAAAGATTTTGTCTTTGGACAGTTTGCTTGTCCAATGCGCTCCTCGTCAATCACTCTTGGTTGGCGCTTGTGAGAAATTCTTTCAACGATGTCGATGGCGAGCGCTCCACTCCAAAATTTGGGCAAAGTTGAAGTGCACACCTTGCCGAACTATTGATGGAGGTGTTGTTGTTATTGTTGACGCCGAATCCGTAGCCGAGATCCCTTGCTAAGGCATTGACATAGGCATAATCAATGTTGCGGCAATTGGTGATGAAGCCCCTCGTTAGAAAGCTAGCAAAGGCATTGTCAAATGACGCCGAAGCATTAGTAGAGCCCCTCGTCAAAAAGTTAGCGAAGGCATTGTCGAATGTCGGGGCGACTTATGATTTGAATGGAGGAAGTAGATGAGAAGATGAAGAGACAGGGGAGTGAGAATAAAATAATTGTCCAAATAAGTCTCCTGCTGGGCATTACTCAGAGATTTTTGGGACAAGGGATTGATACTAAAACAAAAATAATATTATCACGTGGATAATAAGGGCAAGTATATGCTATACCTTAGCAGTTTCATATTTCATCTCATGCAGTGCTATTTAGAATTTTTATGGTATGGAGAAAGAGAGAGGGAGAGAGAAATAGGTTGTTGTTTCATGAAACAACTGCCTTGTAACTAAAATTTAGGATTAAAAGACAACTATTATACCATCATATGAGAGCTGTTGTTGTTGTCATACAACTTACAACTTACAACTTTAATTTTTAAACTAAAGAATCATGAGTTACTATGGAACAACTTAAAAGACAATTATTGTACAGGTTGTCTATTAAGTCACTTTAAAATTACGTAACATTGTATATATGATATAGTCAACGAGACAATATCAATGTATTTGCGCTAAGAAACAAAACTACAAAAGCGATGATGGTGGAAAAAAGAAAGAAAAAGGGAGTAGTGTGCGACAGAAAGAAAATAACCGACTTAGTCGTCTTGTTATCGTTGGAACAGAAATAAGCAAAGGATCATGAAAATTCAATTTGGTATAAATCAGACGTCGATAACAAAGAGTTGCGCCACGTCAGCCTCAAGCCCTCAAGCTAGCACATGCCATCAAACTTCGAAGATTAATTTGATGAATGTCAGTTCATAAATCTATATTCATTAAGTACACCTTGATATGTTTCCGCCAAAAAAAGGAAACCTCGATATGAAGCGATTTGAAGGACCGTAGCTTATTGCTTTAAAATGTTGCTGGAATTTTGTCAAAATTGGTAGTTTATCAATTTGAGGTATATCAGTAAAACCTAAACCCGAATTATTTGGTACCTAAATTACCCAACACGAGATTTAAATGCCCACCCCTAGAGTCCAACATTTGTTCACTATAATCCTTTTACCATTAATAGAGTTCACGACTTCTATCTTATGTCGTCCACATTTTTTCCTTGCCCAACTGTGTGTTTGATGTTTTAATTCATTTTTATTTTTTTGATAATTCTAGATATATTAATTAACTACATTTATATGGGTTATCAATTTTGTATTCCACATGAAACGCAAATAACCCTTTCAACTACAAAGTTGTAGATTATTCTAAGGACTATAACTATAAAGTTTGTCTTCATTCGAGTTCATATAAAAAAATTATGAATTATTTTTTGATATAGAATTTTTAGATCGCTTTGTTTTGACCGAGATGAGATTCAAAACCAAGTTCAAAGATGGGGATGACATAGCTGAACAAATTTGAGGACATAAACGGGTGATTTCTAAGTGTAGGACCGAGATAACACAACTGAACAAGTTTAGGAACCGAGATGTCACAGACGAACAAGTTCGAGGACCTAAATGAATAATTTATGAGTTTAGGGATCGGGATGACATGACAGTACAAGTTTAAAGAGCGGTGGTGGACTTTACTCTTTTTATTTAATATATGGCTTCCACTAAGCAGCCCTACCATTGAATCACAGGGATGGGTAACGCCCCAACAGCCGTGTCATTAGACCACAGGCCCATTCGCGTAATAGTCAATGTGTTGAACTTATTATTTCTTTTGTTACTCTGGTAATTTCCATACTTTTGAAGTGGGGTGGAGACTTCTTTTAACTCTCAAATATTAATGGGTCTGCTCCACGTCTGCTGATGTACCACCTACTTACAAGCAGAACGAAATGCTAATTATGAAGGTTTGTTTATATCTGTAATGAGTTGCAAAAAAACTTGACAATAATTTAGCTCGAAACGAGCTTTGATTCTCATTATAGTTCCAATTCTACCGGGCGACAGTTAACTTTTCTTTATTCCAATGCTCAGTTCCTTGCCCAGTTCAATGAACCAACCAGAAAATGGATCATTTTGTCACTGGCTTCCCCAAAAACAATCGTTTTCGCTTTGCCAATGCCAACTGGTGATTATATTCAGTGGACTGTTTTTTTTTAAATAGAGTAAATCATAATAAAATGTACAAGTCTTGGGTGGCCTATTGCTCTTCCCCTTGGCCGTGATTAAAACACCAGCGATCATCCTTCGAATAGCTCTTCCAATAGCTCCTCCAATTCAAGGGCAGTGTTCTTGGGTGGCCTATTGCTCTTCGCCTTTGTCGTTCGCTCCGCCAAGTACTTGCTGAAACCTGGAATGACTTTCTCAATCACAGCTTTGCGCAATCTCTTCCTAAGTTCAGGGTTTGGAACCTTCCATTGCCTTTGCATGGTGTAAGTTTTGTGGAACTCACATTCGAATTTATCCAGCCTTCCGCCAAGCTTCAGGAAGCCCCGAGGTATGTCATAGTACAAGCAAGACATCACTGGCTCCCAAGAGGCGTCGAGGTAAGCTTCTATGAAGCTCTGGATCATGAGAAGGCCATCCAGGTTTGAGTCCATTTGTATTTGCTCCTGAAGATTTGGATCTGGCTGGTTAACGTAATCTTCCATTGGGGAAGGTCTTTCTCTGGAATCTCGTTTCTTGGGCCTCTCGATCTTGTAATCTTCAAACAGAGTCCAGGACGGCAGGAGCATGGACGAAACCTTCTGCGAAATGAAGCTGCAATTGTTCATCAAGAATATGTAGCGCAATCCAGGGTCGGAGATAAAATTTGATGCCTTCTCCAGCTGCTTCTCCAAGCAAGAGATCAGATCCTTGATGAGGATATCAACCGTGCTTGAGTAGTAATCGGGTTGATGAGACAAGTGTTGTTGTTGTTGTTGTTGGTCCTCCTGCAGGATGAGACTGAGCGCACGTTCGTTTCGCGACAGCAGCATGATGTAGTTCATCATCAGCCTGGTGGTCTTGTGGACGCCACCGGCCTCCGCCGATGAGACTCTCCAGCAGCCGTCCCTCACGAACGAAGCTCTGACCTTCTCCATCATGCTCCATATGGCGTCGCTCAGCCTGTTCATCTTCCGTAGGAAGACAGCGTTGATGGCGTCGAACATGGAGCTGGTCATGGACGCCTCTTGGAACAAGGCCAGGACGGCCGGCGCGTCATCCACGACGCAGGTGTACACCAGCAACATCCCCGGGAGCGTCTCCGGCGCCTGGTCGTCGTGCAGAGCGGCGTGAGCGACGGCGTCCACGAAGTGAAGCATCCTCGGCGAGCCGCACGAACTGGGCCACCTCCTGCTCGCGCTCGGCCATTATTTTACCGGTGGCCAGCAGCATGATGTGCTCGATGGCCTTCCTGACCCCGCCGCCGACGGCGACGGTCGGCCCCTTGGCGCGGATCTCCTGCTGCGTGATGCAGAGCACCTGCACCATGGTCTTGAGAGCTTTGATCCACCTCTCCATCATATCTAGGAGGGAGGCGCATCCGTCCTCCAAGTCCAAGTGCACTCTGTCTCCTTCCCCGATCCTGAGTACCCACTCCACGTCCAGCTCCGAGAACCAGCTCTCCAAAAGGCTCTCTTCGAGGCCGGGACCGGCGAGACCGCGGCGGTGTGCCGATGAGGAGCGACCGGCACCGAACGCTCGGATGAGGCCCTGCATGTAGCCGTCGTGGACCATCTGCTGCGCGATGGCGCGGAGCTCCATGACTGCATCTGGGTCTTCAGCCTCCCAGCAGCCGGAGAAGGACGAGGACACGGGCGAGCAACGGGCCCATGCATCCAAGGACGGACACGGACTGGAGGCGGAGCTCGCGCTCGACCAGCAGTAGGCTCCATCTCCCGCCTCAGTGTCGCAGCTCACGGGGAAGAACAGCTGCACCGACCCGCACAGGCCGCCGGAGACGACAGAGACTCTACGGATCGAATCGCGGTAGGTGCACAGCGGGAGGCTCCCCGGCACCGGCACCGGCACCTCCAGCATGCTCGCTGTTCTGCCGCGGTGCTGCACCATGTCCGATTCTATATGCAGTAAGCAGACTCTAGCTCGCAGCCACAAGTGATGATTCTGCCTGGAAAGGACATTGGCGATTGTTTCACTTCGCTTTTTTGTGAGGCGGCGAAGCAAGTTAGTGGGCGAGGCTGGTCATGGCGTAGCAGTTGTGGACTTGTGGCCTAGCAAATGCAGGAACCGGCGCGTTCTGCATAATTAGTCCTTCCAACCTTCCGCGTGGATCGATGAGAGAAACATGTAACAAAAGAACAAAAGTCTTGCAGGCCGTCGAAATCTCAAGCGCCGTGTCAACCTCAAGGATAGCACGTGGTTTGCCGAAGTTTCGTGCTAGTGTCCGGCAGGTGAAAGTCACAGCAGCGCCCAAGGGCCAGTTCCAAATTCCCACTAGTCTTCTTCCTTCTCTTGACTGTCGGGAGAGGGCAGGTCAAGGCAGCAAGTGAATGGCATCTTAACCCCTGTAAATCATGCCCGGCAAGAGTTGTTGTTCTATCCGGTCCTTGTCGTTTCCACGAACAAACTTACGGCCCTTGGGGTGCAAAATGTCCATGTAACCACGACAGAATGCGCAATCAATCATACCGTACAGAGCAGTTAACAGGAAAGAGAAACAAATTCACATACCGATGATGATGCATGCTTCAACTATGGGAACTGGGACTCGAAATGGTAGGTCCAAGCAGACAGAGCTGCTGCTAGATGACTTTTCAGCGTCTGGGGCTCGAAATGGCAGGGCAGACTTTTTGTTTATTTATGGTAAAATCATTGTCCAACCACGATAAAAAAGCTTAATTTTTGAAGGAGATCTTTTTGTACCACACTATATTTGCGCCTAAGGACAATTCCAATAATATATTTATGATAGTTTCTATCTATATTAATTATTTTGCTAAGTACGTAATTTGCTGACATGACAGTAGATTTATCATAGAGAGAAGGAAAAAGAGAGAAACCGTTTCTGAGAGGGAGGAAATTGAATCTTCTCGTGACTCGATGCGCTACCAAAGGAGGGAATCGGAGTTGGGAAGACTCTGCTCGTTTCTTCCTTCTTTTCTCGGATCCCTAGCGCGGCCGCCGGTTTCTCCGGCTCGCACGATCTGGTTCTCTTCTCCTCCCACGCGCTCTCCGGCTTCTCTCCTCCTCCGCACAGATCATTGTCGACCAGGCCACAACGTCCTCTTGAAATAGCACAGGGGATGTGAAGCCAGAGATCATCGCCGCCATGGCATCCTCATGTGCTTTCCTAGCGAAGCCAGAGATCATCACTGACCAGGCCATACCGCCACGGCTGCCGGCGCTGTGCTGGGCCATGCACCGTGCGCGGGATGTGAAGATGAGCTCCGACGAGGAGCCCCGGAGGACCATGAGCATCGCTCGGTGGCTCGGTGCCTCTAGAGATTATTCCGCTCTCACTGCCAACGACCTGTTGACCTGCTATCATTCTAAATGATGGCCATGTTAATATACATGCATATGCTTGCCACAGCTCTCACTGGTCACGACCCTTGTCGCAGGCACAGTGCAACATGGATTTCTACATAGATGTTTGTCACTGCTGATCGTTCTCAGTTTTTAATACATACACATGTTTCTTAAATGTAATTTTCTGTAGAAACTGGAAACTAAGGCCTCGTTTAGTTCACCCCGAAATCAAAAAAGTTTTCAAGATTTCCGGTCACATCGAATCTTTCTGCACATGCATGAAGCATTAAATATAGACGAAAATAAAAACTAATTGCACAGTTTACCTGTAAATCGCGAGATGAATCTTTTGATCCTAGTTATTTCATAATTGAACAATATTTGCCATAAACAAATGAAAGTGCTACAGTAGCAAAATCCAAAATGTTTTCGCATCTAAACAAAGCCTAACCATTGAGAGAAGTTAGGTCTATACTAATTTATTGTTCTTGGAGAATACCCCAAGAAACCAGGCATTGGGCTAACCGTACTCAACCCCTTCATATTGTTTTGTACACTATTCCGATTTCTGCTGAGCTGGCTGGTTGCTCAATACTACGATCCACCACATGGGCCATGGCCCTCTTTGTCCTGGGCGCTTTTGCCAAACCCACGAGACGAGAGGCCCCAAGAGAAAAAAGAGGTGCCGCACCAATCGTCGAACCCCCGGCCCCCGGCTCGGCTTCCAAACGGCCGTGGCCTCAGACCACTCCGCTCCCTCCCCGAGCTCCGTCCGATCCGCCGCCCACGGCCCACCCCATCGTGCCGGCATCGCGCGCAGGGAGGACCGGCCGGCCGGCCCACCCGCCCGCCAGCCTGCCGCCATGCCGGGCTCGCCCAAGGTCTTCTTCGCCTCCTCCGCCTCGCGCCGCGGCGGGGCGCTGCGGCGGCTGCTCTCCACGCCGGCCTTCTCCGCGGCCTGCCTCCTCTTCGGCCTCGCCGGCTTCCTCGCCGCCGCGCTCACGCTCTCGCGCTCCCCGTCCGTCACTCACAGCCGCTGCCCGGATTCCTCGCGCCCGCTCTCCGTCTCCGTCGCGTGGGATCGCCGCCCGGGGGATGGCTCCGCCGCGGGCTCCGCGGAGCTCCCGGCCTCGCTCGCCACCGGATCGCGCGGCCGCCACAAGGTCATGGCCTTCGTCGGGATCTTCACCGGGTTCGGCTCCATTGGACGCCGCCGCGCGCTGCGCCGGACGTGGCTCCCCGCGGATCGCCAGGGCCTACTTCGGTCAGTAGCTGGTATCACGGCTTGCTAGTTCGTTTTCGCTTTTGCCGGTCGAGATCTAGCTGGAGTTTTAGAGTTCGGACTGTTGATGTATTTTGTTACTTCTAGCCTGCTACTCTTTAGTAGTAGTATAATATGGTGAGACTGGTTGCAAACCTATATGAGAGTTGGTTTGTTACATTCCATTTTTGATATTTCTCATATCTACTAGACGTGATCCACTCAATATTCTGCCACTGCTGATTAGTTCTCAGAGATCACAACAACAAAATCAGAAATACTGACGATCTACCTCAAAATGAATTACTCTCATTGGTCAATGTGGAATTGTGGATAAAACATTTGTCAATGTAGACATCACTATATGGTAGCAGAATTGTCTCTGGTTTGCTCCGTAACTGCATTTCTGAAATGTCTTCTTATTGGTGCTTCGTGTGCTAGTTCATTTGCAATGATATTCTTTGTTTGTGATGGAATCTGATGAGCTTGCTAAAATATGCATTGTTTTAGTGGTACTTCCAAACAGTGGCCAGTTACACCATAGGGGCCACTCTCCTAGTGCTTAGTGCTCTTCAGGAATATGGACTGTGTTGTCCTTCCACATGAACTGGTTCACCCTTTGTCGTATTTCTACTTAGTTGACACTTCCATTTTTTTTTCCTTTTCTTTTTCCTCGAACACGCAGGAGAGCTGCCTATGTTTGTATTAAGAAGAAAAAAAGGGACAAGAACCCTTACAACACACACCCACACTCCTAAGCTCTTAGAAACTTGACACTTCCATTGGCAATTCATTGGTTTGATTGTTTGAATCTCGAGTTATAGTTGTTATGCCTGATCTTTCGAGCATATAATGATTTCAGTGACAAATCTTGCCTACCTGTGATAAGTCAGCCCCACAACAGCTGTAAGATATAGTGATATACAGGCAACATGAATTTTCTCTAATTTCACTTTGTTTTCCAATTGTTCTGACCATGATGCTTCTGACCATGATGCTCGGCAATTATTAACGTCTTTGGTTTTATAGTATTGTTTCCTTTCTGGTGGTGATGCTGTCTATATTCCTTACAGTGGTTCCACACTTCCACTTACTCTCTGCATTGCAGATTGGAGGAAGCTACTGGCCTGGCATTCCGCTTTGTGATTGGGAAAAGCAATTCAAAGAACAAGATGGCTGCTCTTAATAGAGAAGTTGAAGAATATGATGATTTTGTGCTTTTAGATCTCGAAGAGGAGTATAGCAGGCTCCCATACAAAACGTAAGGAATTAGAGGTATTTAAATATCATTATGTTGTCTCTATTCAGGATGCTTATTTCGTCTTATGTTTTAGGTTAGCTTTCTTTAAGGCTGCCTATGCATTGTATGATTCTGATTTCTATGTTAAAGCGGATGATGACATTTACTTGAGACCAGGTGAGTAAAAGTATCCCAAGTCTCCTTTTAGTAACTTAGTAATAGGCATGTTTCCTTTTGAAATGTTGGTGCTTACATTGCTTACTTCTCTTCATGCAGATAGACTTTCCTTGCTTCTGGCTAAAGAACGGTCACATCCACAAACATACATTGGATGCATGAAGAAGGGGCCTGTTTTTACTGATCCTAAGTTGAAATGGTTAGTTTTCGTCATTTGTTGTTATTTGATTTAACAATCTCGTTACTGTTTTTATTGGAAAATGAAATGGTTGTCTATTTGAGAAAAATAAATGATTACTTTATGATGCTAGCTATGTGAACAGTAGCCTTGAAGTGTTAATTGACCCAAATTTGTAAATAGTTTTGCTTCCACTCATTACTTTTTTTTACATCAGGAAATGTTATTCAAGAAGTTCTATGATTCAAGAGGGTGGATTTTACCATCTAAAGTACTGTGTTATGACATGTTTGTATGCACCAGCAAGATATAGCTTTCCAACTATTCTAAAGACGGAAACTAACATTTCCATCTTCTTAGGCTAGTATCTGTGGTTAAGGAACAAAACAGTCCTCTCTTTTTTTTTCTTCAAACAACTTAGGACAACCTTGTGTCATAACATTAAGAGAATAAAATACATAGGACATAGGCAAAATGCCCACTCCCAGTCCTAGGCACCATGGTTATTAAGGGTTGACGCCATGCCTGATGACTCATCTTACATATGTATGTTGCTGCCGGGCATGGCATCCCAAAACCGTCACTTTGGCATCCGAATCGAGGGAAATCACTTGTATCTCTCCAGCAATGACGAGCAGATGACTGCTGCCATTTTTGTTCTCTTTAGTCTAGGCAGTTAGGTTTGTGGGCCTGTTGGGCTTCTATGGGTTACATGGCCTGGTGTCATTTTTCCTTTCTGCTTTTGTCTTTTTTTTCCTCTTTGGTGTGCGGTGTGCCATTTTCCCCTACAATCCCTTGGTTGGCATACTAGTATGGCGTCACCATGCCTTACGCCTTACCGCTTAAGTGTCAGAGGTAACCTGTCGCCTTATCTTGCTTTCCTGCATTGATGACTATGCCAGGCACACCTAACACACACAGCCCCACCCAGCTAAAACTAGATCAGATACAGCACATAACACTAAAAAATGACCGTATGGGCCAGATAGATGAATGGCCAAACATGATGTGCACAAAATTGCCAAACATTGCTGGAACCAATACATATGTTTCAGCAAATGTGTGATAGGTACCTAAACATATTTTCATTCTTGCAAGTTGGAATTTGGTATGGGCATGTCTGTAAATTTCCATAGTTGTATTCCTGGATCCAAATCTATTATTTGATTGGTTATGTCTTTGGATATCCAACCTTGCAACTTGAAGTTGCATGAGTTTCAACATTACTAGGTGCTGTGGTCTCTGGTGCAAGAGGCAAGCAACCAGGAGGTCTTTTACTTGTCTGGGGGTTCTACTCATCCTGGGAGTCAAGGAAATAGGATATTTTTAGTTACTTAGGGGAAAGGATTTGGTAAGAAGTTAGGTAATTAAGAAAGTTTGCTTAAATTAGAAAAGCAAAGTCCAAGGGTTAAGTCTTATGGAAGGGGCTGGTGTGCTTACAAATCCTTTATGTCTAGCTTTGTAACAATAATTAGCCAGACGAGAAACATTCTTAGTCTGCCCTGATTGCTCTTCCTGAACATCTCTAACCGTTAGACCGTTAGTGGTTGCAAAATAGCAATGTAAAGTAGTATCTGCATGATTGCATGTTATGGTAGTATGGTCGACAAATGAGACAACTATTTGGCTAACATGCACTCTGAGACAAATGTATTCAGCTGTGCCTGAGGCCACGATAGTTGCATTGTATTTGCACATAAAGCCCCCTGGATGCCATCAATTGAATTGGTTGGTTAATGTGCAGGCTCAGGCTGATAGTGAAAACTTATATATCCAGGGATGAAGCTAGCTAAATTTGTAGGCCTTCAGTGCAATTTGGTCAATTTGTTGTTTGGATCTGTAAAAGCTCCACATGGCAAAACTATTAGTTTGGTCATTCATCAATTAGACAACATCTACTTATGTTGATTGATTCTGCTTTTTTGAGAGATGCAGGTATGAGCCCCAATCCTTCTTACTCGGATCGGAATACTTCCTTCATGCGTATGGGCCAATTTATGCTCTATCAGCTGACGTGGTGGCTAGCTTGGTTGCTTTGAGAAACAACAGGTGAGTTGCAGTGAATGTTCTGCGCACCTTATCATGAAACATAAACTTACCTTTTTTTGTAACTATTCTCTACATACACATGTTTCTTAATTGTACTAAGAAAATATGGTTGTTTGCCTTTGCTTTTCTACTACCACCAAATTAGTCTTTCCAACTCGTGCACTAGTTTCTGGGAAACTGTAGTGGCTGGTATAACTGGATACCTGTATTAATGATTGTCACAAAAAAAATCACTTGGCAAATATACTCGAAGCATCTTTGGTTATATTGCGTGTCTGAAATTGAGAAACAAATCATGGTGAGAAAACATTGCTCTTTCGTGATTGAATATTTTGATGTCCTAATGCTGTAATGCTGAAAGACTGCAGCATAACATTCTCTTCAAATTTATATGGGTTATTTTAACTGAAACCTGTAGCTGCTAATCAGTATGACATGTGGTCATGCTTCTTTCATCAATAATGTATAAATCTGTGTTGTAGCATTAAGCTATACTCTCTGTTTCCTATAATCTATATCTGGTGAAGGTGTACTATGGCAACGAACAAGGATCATTGGTTGCTAGTGCTATATTGAAGTCACAAACCCTGGAGCCTGGGGGTAGAACTGCTACAGGAATAGCAAGGAAACTGACATTTTTAGATATGAAACACCAGAAGATTTTAGAGACTCAAGTTCTCACATAGTAACATTATTAAATCACTGTCAAACCTCTGGTTGAGTAATTTTATTTGCTGTTAACTATATTCTTGCATATGTCTCTTCCAGTTTCCGTATGTTTAGCAACGAGGATGTTACAATTGGATCTTGGATGCTTGCCATGAACGTCAACCATGAGAACACACATGCACTTTGTGAAGCTGACTGCACGGAGTCTTCAGTTGCTGTTTGGGACATTCCAAAATGCTCAGGTCATTCCTTTCTTTTCTTAGATTAGATTGAAATTTGTACGTTTTCTTGCCCCCTTGTAATGACTTGGCTAACATGCATATTTCACATCGTACATTAGAATCTTTTATCAAATGTTACATATGAAGACCAAAAATAGTAAGCATTAATTAAACTAACCTGTAAATGGGTTGTAAAGGTACTAGTTCATAAATGATCAATACTTCCGAGGGACGTTTTTATAGGACTAGAGAATTATTATAGAAGCTGATCTTCATACCCTTTCTTTTTTATGGAAGATCTTCATGCCCTTTCTTGTTAGACCTTTATCGGTTCAAAATGTCTACAGTTTGATCATTAAAGACCAAGCTGGGCCTTGCTAACGTCCAAATCTGTGACACAGGGCTATGCCACCCAGAGGTAAAAATGCTAGAGCTTCATCAAAGAAAAGAGTGCACAGGTGGTCCAACTGTTGCAGCTGAGGTGTCCGAGTCTGAGGATTGATGTTTTCTTGGTTGGAGCACAAACTACGGATCTCATAGTTGACCTCTGCCCCTCACCCAGTAGATGTGTTTGGAGTATTCATTTGATTCATCAGGTACAATCATTGTGGGAGCACCGCTGAAGGAACCTATACCGGCTGGCGTCATAACCTAGTACTGTAGCAAAGGCATTCTCATTCAAACATTCTTGTCACAGCAGCCTTCATTGCTCCTTTTGCGTTGGAACGTTCATCCTGTATCGTAGCAAAAAGGAATTTTGTTGTATAGAAAGTACGGAGTAGAAGGAAACAATGCATTGTCAATCGATAGATCATATACATACATCTTCTGATGCTGTGACTGACTGAATTAGCGATATTCCCTGAGATTCTCCTTTTGGAGTAAACGCTGAGTCGTCTACTTCGTCTGATACAAACTAGTGAGCAAGCTGAGTCTTGAGGGTGATCACTCTAGCAACGCTTTCTCATTCTACATTCTTGTGACAGCGTTTTTATTTGTGTCTTTGCACTTTAATTATTTTTTGAGGGGAGCTTGTAGTCTGCCTTTCCTCTCCAGCTGTGGTATGGATCTCTAATTGGGATAAACATTTAAATGGGAAAGCAAAGTGATTGGTCACTCGAGCTGTTTTCCTGATGTCAAGTCCAATTAGTCCACAATAATTCAGGCCACTTGGAACAGCAACTTGACGAATTATCTCAGATGCATTTAATTTCATTTGGAAGGAGCAGTGTTCATATTCATCAGTCAAACAGCTTTCGCTGTCTGGGCACTGAAAGGTTTGTTGTGCAGCTGTGCTCCGGTAGCGGCACATGGATGAAACGAAACAGATGCTTGGAGCGCGGTGTTTCACTTTGCTTTTGTTGGCATTCTCATCCCGAATTGGTCACGAGCTCGTGCCTTCGTGATGGTGCGTTGCAGCGTTGGAGCCTTGCGCAAAGACCCCTGTCACGGCCTTCACGTGCCCTGACGGGTGACATGGATAGCCTGAGACAGGAACAGGATTTACCGTGGGAGATTGATTGCTGGAAAAGTTTTCTCAAAAGCCCCGACCACATGCCACGCACAGGCAGACCAGAGTAAAAAGTTCCATGAAAATATATACCATTTGATTTGTAAATGAAGACCAGTATACATAATATAATATATATAAGTTACAACAGGGAAGAACAAGAAAAACAGATGCATGCAGTTGCCGAGACACTTTTTTCCCGGCAACATAAACACAGAAGATATAATAACAACAACAACAAATAAAAAATAGTAATTAATTAATCGGTCCCCGCTCGCTCTGCTGCCCCTGAGTCCCTGACGATGGGCTTAGCTTAGCTGTGGAGGATCGCCGGGCGGCAGTAGGGCCCGTTGAGCCAGCCGTCGGTGATCTGCTTGTACGCGGCCTCGGTGAGGTGGATGCCGTCCCAGCTGAGGTGCGCCGCCGGGTTGGAGCACGCCGAGGCGCCCGACATGCCGCACCGCGCGCTGTTCTGGTAGTTGTACTTGCCGCCTCCCGCCCCGCAGCACGTCTGGAACACCGTGCTGAACCCTGCAGTATACGTTGCAAAAGAGAAACACGCGGTGAGACGCACATCACACGAAGCAGGAGGAGCAGTGCGCGCTCCGGCGCGGGCGGGAACGCAACGTGCAGGAGCAGTGCAGTGCCCCGCGGCGCTGGCCGGCGTTTCAATTCGCATGTGTTGGGTGGGGAGGAACGTGGCCGGTCTCGGTCTCGGCAAGTTCGGGAACATGCGCGGTACTCGTCTCACGACCGCGACGCCGAGGCGGAGCCGGTGCGTCCGCGGTCCGCCATCATCGTCCCCATAATTGGGGTCGGGGCTCTCTCGCTTCGCGCCAGTGCGGCGAGATCCGGCAAAATGCGCGCGGCAGGGCAGGCACCAGGCAGCCGTCACGAGCGCGGATCGGGGCCATTTTTCTATTCGCCGCCGCACGACACGCCCACGCTTCCGCAGTGCACGAGGAGCAACGGGCATGTCGTCCGTCTCGCCGCTGCAGACCGCCGCAGTGCAGTGCAGGCCCGCACCCTGAACCCTATGTCGTGTCGTGCACATGGATCGGATCGGACGGACACGCATACTGGGTTTTACACACGTGACGAGATTCGAACGGGCGGCACGGCAGGGGCGGGGCCTCTCACGCGCTTGCACGCCAAAACGCGTAGAAGGTGAGGTGACTGACTGCCACTGCCAGGACGGCGCATTGAAGAGGCGCGCGCTCTGCGACGGATGGACGGATGTGGGGGGGCCGCCGGAAGCGCCAAGCGCGCTGTTTGAAAGCTGGCCTGCGCCGGGCAGTACCCGCCAAGCCGGCCGTCGTCACGGATGCTCGAGGTGCGTGACAACTTGCTTGCAGCGGTCACAGACACCAGTCCGTCTACTGCTACCGTTTCGTCACCACTTGACTCTCGTAGTCCCGTCCCCTATCCGACCACATGTGCGTGCGTCGGCGGTCG
>Ga0182004_10000732_pt1 | contig 21552 bp, 11 predicted proteins | sample Sormic07211540_1_FD_120479 | JGI IMG/M metagenome (GOLD analysis project Ga0182004, IMG submission 120479) | Endophyte microbial communities from Sorghum bicolor roots, Mead, Nebraska, USA - 072115-40_1 MetaG | ecosystem: Host-associated > Plants > Roots > Unclassified | place: USA: Nebraska...
AATGTAATGTGCTGGCACCAAAATATGTTTTTGAGTCATATCTATTCTTTGTTATATCTCATATGTATATCTATTATTCTATTAATCAAATAGTCATAAAACTATCATGTAAAATTATCACGCGCACATGGGTGTGCACAAATTTGGACCCGTATCCAACTAAGGATTGCATTATTGCAGCGTGTGTTCTCATGTTAGGTGACTGCGGTGGCTAGATATCTTTACTGGTATAGTCCTCCAGCCTTATGATCACATATCCAACCGGCTCTGTTTTGTTTCAATGGTCTTACACACGACTGGCCAATTCCCTGCGCGCATGGGCGCGCGCAAAAAGACTAGTAGAAGTCATGATGACACTATACAGAGGTTGGCAAGCTAAGTTGTATTTCTTTGTTTTAATTAGCAGAACCATCAATCATTTAAGTATGGTATATGGAGTATTGCCGAAGCTTTAGGCGGTCCACATAACATTAATGTGTTATGCAGACCACTTGCAAAGTTTTCAGAGCCTAGACTAAACATCACTGTCGTACATAAATAATTAGAAAGTTTGGATGGCTCGATCCCCTGGGAAAAAAGTAACTGGTTTAAAGAAAAAATAATTGAGGCTGAAGGAAACTAACAAAGTTAGGTGATTGTGCTCTAATAGGACCAGTTAGAAAGGTTTATGGAAAAATATTACACATTTTGTACTGAGTTATTGAGGTCAAGAACTTTTTTTGTAACGAATCAGTTGAAATGGCAACTATTGTTCTGCATTAGTTGTCAACACTGCATGCAATAAGTCTATATAAAGGATTGCTGGATTGGTATCAAACCGGAGTAAATAATTAGCAGACCAGTTCGGAGTTGACAAATTGCAGGCAAAAAGATTAAAAGAACTCCAGATATTGTGTAGATGCATAAGCCATTCTGTAGGAGATAGGAATATTTGGTCTTATCATACCGATGTACTTTGGTTTTTTTATTTAAAAAAGAGGATAAGATGAGTATGAGGCTTTCAGCTGCCTGTTCATGCAAACCTTCTTGGAATTTAGGCATACAGAATTCTAATGCCATAGAACCCCCACGTGGTAATGCAGAACAGCCAACATAAACTTAAGAAGAGGAAGCTAGAAATATGGTCGGACATATTGAAGATTATTTAGGAAATTAATAAATTACTTGAGTCTAATAAACCCAAAAGAAACTGTTTGCAAAGTATGAAAAGCACTTAAGGAATCCTAGGGACTATCAAATATGTTGAAGAGATTAGCCGAAATAGCAATCCCTATACAGACAAGAACAGATAATTAAGTAAATAACCATATATGTCCTACGTAAGACAAATAGCAACAGCAAATCACTAACTGAATACCAAACAGTGTCGACAAAATGTGAGTACAAAAGCATGTTTTTTCTCTCCATTCTTCTAGCTCAGAGAGTTGTATCTTCTTCTTATCTCCAACTGCTTCTAGGTCCATGTTCTATCTTTTGATGGCCCAATGATCTTTGAATTCTAGCTCAACTGGTAAGTGACAAGTCTTCTCATACACTAGCTCATATGTGATATGGTGACATCCCGATGGGTGTCTTGTATGTTGTCTGGTATGCCCAGAGTGCATCATGAAACTGGTCCTTCCATGCTGCCCTCATCTCATTCACTGTCTTCTATAGAATATTCTTAGTTTGTTTATTTGATGTCTCTGCTTGACCACTTGTCTGAGGATGGTAAGGAGTAGTGACGTTGTGATGTATCCCATGCTTTGACAAGTATTGCTCGAAGCGTTTGTCGATGAAGTGTGAACCTTTGTCACTTATCACTATCTTTGGAACTCCGAATCTTAGAAAAATATTTTTTCGAACATCTTCTTTGAATGTATGCTGTTAGCATACCTGCATGGCATGGCTTCAACCCATTTGGAGACATAATCCACTGCCACCAGGATATACTCATATTTCTTCGATGGCGGAAATGGCCCCATGTAATCAATCCCCCAGACATCGAAGAGCTCAATCTGAAAATTATTGACGAGTGGCATGGCATCTCTAGAATTGATATTACCATGTCTTTGACATGGGCCACATCTTCGGATAAATTCTCTTATGTCTTCATACATTGTTGGCCAGAAGAATCCGCACTGCCATATCTTTGCATGTGTTCGGAATGCCCCATAATGCCCTCCATATGGTGATGAATGACACCTCTTAATTATTTTGATTCCTTCTCCAGCTGCACCTATCTTCTGAGTAAAGCCATCAGAGCATATTCGGAAGAGGTATGATTCATCCCATATGTGGGAACGACTCTCTTGGATGAGTTTTCTTTTATTGCCTCCTAGTGGTACATAACCTGTAACCATAAAATTAACAATATCTACATACTAGAGGGTCAGATCTGTTGATTCTTAGAGCATGTCGTCCCGGAGTGAGTTATCGATGGATAGTTCCTGTGGATTCTCAAATTGCATTCTAGACAAATGATCGTCAACTGAATTTTCTACTCTCTTTTTATCTTTTATTTCTAAGTTAAATTCTTGGAGTAATAAAATTCATCTTATCAAATGGGGTTTAGCATCTTTCTTAGTGAGCAAATATTTTAAAGCAGCATGATCAGAATAAACAATTACTTTAGCTCTCACTAAGTAAAATCTAAACTTATCAATAGCAAAAATAACATCCAGGAGCTCTTTTTCAGTAGTAACATAATTAAGTTGAGGTCCTGTCAGAGTTTTGCTAGCATAAGCTATTGCATGGTGCTTCTTATCCTTAATTTATCCTAATACTACCCCCACAGCATAATCACTGACATTACATATAATTTCAAAAGGTAAATACCAATCAGAGGGTTGAATGATTAGTGCCGAGATGACTGCTTTCTTAAGAATTTTAATAGCTCGTAAGCATCCATCATCAAATTCAAAGGAATATCCTTGTCTAATAAGTGAGTAAGAGGTCTAGCAATGAATGAAAATCTTTTATAAACCTACGATAAAAACCAACATGGCCAAGGAAACTTCTAATTCCTTTTACATTAATAAGTGGAGGCAAATGCTCAATTACTTCTATTTTAGCTTTGTCTACCTCAATGTCTCTTTCAGACACTAGGTGTCCTAGCACTATTCCTTCTCTTACCATGAAACGACATTTTTCTCAATTAAGGACTAAGTGCTTTTCTTCACACCTTTGCAAAACTTTATCTAAGTTTTCTAGACAATCATCAAAGGTTTTTCCATAAACATAAAAATCATCGATGAAAACTTTCATAATCTTTTCAATCATATCAGAAAATATAGGCATCATATATCTTTAAAAGGAAACTGGTATATTACATAGCCCAAAAGACATTCTACAATAGGCATAGGTTCCATAGGGACATGTAAAGGTTGTTTTGCTTTGGTCATCTGGATGGATAGCGATTTGGTGATACCCTGAATATCCATCTAAGAAACAAAAGAAGGAATGGTTGGCTAACCGCTCTAGCATCTCATCAATGAAAGGCAATGAAAAGTGATCTTTCCTAGTTACCTTATTAAGCTTTCTATAGTCTATGCACATCCGCCATCATATGACACTTCGTTAAGAGATTAACTCATTCTTCTCACTGGACAACAGTCATACCTCCCTTTTTAGGTATAACTTGGACAGGGCTTACCAACTTGCTATGCGGCACAACATATATAATGCATGCATGCAACAATTTTTGCATTATTGAGTCTACGTTGGGGTTCTCTAGATGGTGGAACATCAGAATCTATGAGAATGCGATGGGTGCAAAGAGTATGACTAATTCCTTTGAGGTCCTAGAGTGAGTAGTCAAAGGTTGAGTGATGTTTTTCTAAGACAGCCATTAGGCGAAGAGTCTATTCCTGAGTGAGTTTATCACTTATAATAATAGGAGACTCTGGATCATTGCATAGAAAAGCATATCTAAGACTGGATGGTAAAGGTTTAAGCTCATTAGGAGGTTTAGGTGATATTGCAAACTCATCTAAAGGTTGATCCTCAGAAGGGTCAACTTCTTCTTCTATGAAGAATCTAGCTTCATCTTCTAATTCTGGTTTGGTTAAAAAGCCTAAGAAAGCAGCTCTAAATTCCTCCAAAGGATCATATTATGGATAGGGTTCGGTCCTAGAGTTTAAAGAGTGTGAAATGGACATCGAGAACTTGAGTTTCTTGCCTAAACAAATGTTTAGCTTCCAAATTATCCTTTATAGAGAAGTCGTCTAAATGGTTGTTCTATCAACAGGTCAAAGTCTCATGTGTTAAAGATATAAAAGCTTAAATGCACTGGGGTTCCTTCTGCCTGAATGGGTAGGACATATAAGATTCCTGAACTAGGGATAATTTGTCCTGAGAGACTTCTCATGAATTTCACTGTTGCGGTTAATGTCATGTCTTGTAATAAATATTTTGCAAGAGACATATACATGGTATTTATTCCCACAACTGGATTATAGAGAGTATCTATTTGATGTGTATTGATTATGCAACGAATCAGAATAGAAGATGAATCCAAACGGATTACTTCAGAGGAAAGCTCTGATTCTTAGAACCATTTATTACTCATAACAGATACTAATTCTTCTGAGGTTCTTCCAAAGGGAATGTCCTCGAGGGTATTAAAAGACTCTAAGATTTCTCTATGGCTCCTTCACAGAGTAATAATTCAAAACGTTTCCAAATCAGAAAAGAGATCGGGTTCTATATCTAGCATAAAATCTAGAAATGGAATTTCTTCCTTTTTTGCTCAAGACATGTGTTAGCTGAAATAGGTGGTATATCTGGCAAAGAGTTGGTTTCAGCTACGTGAGGTTTTGGCTCTATGTCTAGGAGATAATCTAATTCAGTCGATAGGATTTGATCTAGGATTAGTCTTGCTTTTCTCAGAGGAGACATGCAATAAAGATCCTCCTAAAGTGGTGTCGAGCAACTTTCTACTATCTCTACTCAGACCTTTATAAATGTGTTGTAAAAGAATAGGGTCTGGTAGACTAAGGTCCAGGTCTGATGCTAAGAGTGTAGTAAAATGATTCCAGGATGAGGTCAATGATTCTCTAGGTTCTTGCTTCATAGTGAGAACCTTGACTCTAAAGTTGATAATTTGGGAGATGAGATAGAAATCAAAACAAAAGTTGGAACGTAAGGATCCCCCAATCTCCTTGTTGCTTACCTACAGCTCTATCATATCATTGTCTAGCTTTTCCCTTTAATGAGAAAGAAAATAGCTTCCAACGGAGAGTTTCATCGGACATGCCTTCTATTTGAAGATAGTCACATATTTGCTCAAAATCTCTAATGTGAAGGTAAGGATTTTCATCTCCTTCTCATGAAAAGGATAGGCTTTGGACCAATGCAATCAACCGCGGACTCAGCCTATAGCTAGGTGTTTGTATGGGTTGTGATGACTCATGTGGCACTAGGCTGGTCTCTGTGGGTACAAAAATTTAAATGATAGGAATGGAATTTTAATTACCCATAAGGATAGAAAAAGGTAAGATGAAATAACATAAAAAGATAAAAGTATAGATACAAGGAAGAGCAAGACTTAGGTTATCTAAGTAGACCGTCTTTCTCCCCTGCACTGGCGCCAGAAATGCTTTTTGTACTAGATACGCACACAGAAAAATAATCCGCAAGCGCATGGATATTGGTGAGCACTTCACCCAGGAGATAATTCCAGAGTATCGTATTTGTTTATCCGTAAGGAGAAAACGTGCAAAAGACTAACCCGGTCTTAACTACTGTAACACCCCTGGTGTTACGAGCTCGTTTAGCACCTTGTTTAAAACTTAAACAAAATCAACGAATCAAACTCTAGTATTTTAACTTTTGGTTGTCATGAAAAGCAATTTCTATAAACCAAAAATACGACATAGTGCATGATTAGAAAGTTCAGTTTTTAGAGAATTATCTTGTGAAAAATAATGAAATAATGTCTACAAGTTGTGCTTCCATCAGTTAGTAGGGAATGTGAGCTATGTCGTGAAATGCTCGGTAGTTAAAAATAGCAATGTTTAAACCTTTTAAGAAATTGATGCGAAAGTGCTAGCGTATAATATGTTTACCTGCATATCTCGAATTCGTTAAGACCGAGAAGATTAATGGCAATGCTTGTTTGGCGTCTAGTTTATGAAGAAAGTGCTTAAGTGCTAGCTCCATGTTCTTGCACCGTTAGTTGCATCAAGGTGAGTACTCGAGCTTGGTATAATCTATGGTTGTGATGGGTGGGCTGTTGATCTCATAGAAATTGCTCGAAGCTAGCTAGAACGCGCCATAACCCCATTTGGGCTCCCTGTTCGTGAACCAGGGTATTGGTGTCGAGCTCAAGTTGACACTCGTGTAAATCCCTCCCCGATCACTCTTTTGGTGAGGAGAGAGCTTCTGTGTGTAGATGGAACTGCCAGCTTAGATGTAGGTAAACTCGTGGAACCTCAACTGCGGTCCTCGGCCTTTCCCCTCTAGCTTTAAGAGTCGTGCACGTCACCTTTGGCGTCCGTTTTGCTCGCGTCCGTGATCACCGTGTGCTCTCGCTTCGTTGGCACCTGGCTTAGTCCTTGAGTGACTGTGGTCGCTCCCTTCGGGCCAGCGCGCTTGCGGTTGTCGTTGCGGTCGAACCATGGCGAGTCTCTACATCACGCACGAGGTCCGGCCATGGTCACGGTAGAGCCGAGTGCTCGACGTGGCGCTCGTTCCTCCAATTGATCTACCGATTCACTAAGGCCTTGTTTAGTTTGCAAAACTTTTGGGTTTTTTGGCTACTGTAGCACTTTCGTTTTTATTTGACAAATATTGTCCAATCATGGAGTAACTAGGCTCAAAAAATTTATCTCACAAATTACAGATAAACTGTGCAATTAGTTTTTATTTTTATCTATATTTAATGCTCTATATATGCGACTAAAGATTCGATGTGACGAAGAATCTTGAAATTTTTTGCGAAAACAAGACCTAAATCGTTGTCTGCTATGTTGTCGCATCGCGCTTGTCCTCGTTTTAGGCCTTGTTTAGTTCCCAAAATTTGCTAAAATTTTTTAGGATTCTCTGTCACATCAAATCTTTAGACGCATACATGAAGTATTAAATATTGATAAAAATAATAACTAATTATCTGAAATTTACGAGACGAATCTTTTAAATCCAATTAGTCAATGATTAAATAAAAATTACTAAATACAAACGAAGTATTACAGTAACCAAACTCAAAAATTTTCTCCAAATCAAGGCCTTAATGTCGCCGTAGTACTCTCGTCGTTTGCGCCTTGGCTTTGTGCGAGGAGCCATGTGCGGTCGCTGTTCCCCTACCGTAGCCGCATCCAGCCAAATCGAGCCGTCACCTCCGACTCCGAGCACCCCACGACGAACCCCCTCTGTGACCCTCGTGCGCGTGCCAGGGTCACCACCGAGCTGCCTTGCCTTAACTCGCCCCGCTGCCATGCGTTTCGCGTCATGACCCAGTTAAACGTTGCGCCCTCCGCTCTTCAAATTCGCTCGATTCGCAGCATCGCAGTCCAATTCCTTGCACCCACAAGCTCGCCTTGATCCTATTGTGTCGGTGCTCGCCCTAATTCCAGTGTTCGTCTCGCTGGAGGGGTGCGAATGCGGCCGTGCCACCCGCGGAGCACCGCCGACTCTTCGGGCCGCGCGTGGTCGGGTCGCTGTGGTTCTTCACGACCTCATCCATTGCCACGGCGCGACTCGCAGTGAGTCCCTGATTCTCACACGCTACCTCTACCATCTCCAAGAGCTCGTAGGCCGCTAGAGCCGCAGCGCCACCGCAACGATTAGCCGCTCTCCGTTGCGGGGCACCGAAGGGCGTTCCCCAGGGCTCTTCCGCTTCCTATCGTCCCCACGGAGTCTGTAGGCGGTGACCGACCCTCTGGTTTGGGTATAGCAGGGCTCCGCTGCTCGGCGCTTGCACCAATGTCGTCGGCCGCGGCGCCGTCGTGCCTGGGTGCGTCGTGGACTGCCCCGTGGTGAAGAAGGCTTCTTTCAGGGTGCTTAGTGCAAAGATTGAGTCTGTGGCAATAGGGCGCCTGTGCATTTCGATTAGCATTTAGTGCGGGTACTCTTTTGCAAAAGAACACCATGCACGCCAGGCCTCCCCTCCATGGACCGCTGATGGGCCGGCCTGCTGCGCGAGGGGGTCGACTGCGCAGGCCGAGTTGGGTCACTGGGCTGAAAGTGCTGCACCAGCCCATTTTGTTTTATAAATGCTTTTCCAATTTAGTTTACGAATTAAACCTGTAAAATCTATATCAATTTGTGTAGATGTCTACAAATAGTGAAACAAATTTTTTTAGCTTCCTAAAATTATGATCTATCCACTGGTATAGTTATTTTACATGTTGTTCTAATGTTCTCAGAAGCTACTTAATTAATTAAAAGTGCTTATTATTGTTAACATATGAAATTGTGGGAATTTTCATAGTTAATATATGTTAGCAATAAATCCAGAAATTTCACAGTAGGTTCCTAGTATTAATATACACTCTCTGTAATTTTTGTAGCTCTAGAATAATTAATTTGTCATGGTAGTAATAAACCCTGATATGAATACATATTAAATAAATAAAATATAGTAAACTACGTCTTGGGTTTGTTGGGATAAATCGTTTAGTCCTATAGCGTGGATCCACAGCCTAGTACGTTAGTCGTTACGCTAGTTCGTTAGCACGAGAGGCGAATTTGTTTCTAAGTTGTGATTTCCGTTGTTATTTACGTTTCTGCGATTGTCTCCGCGAATGCCATAATAGGAATATGTCGGATCGTGGAAGTCATCTGGAGTAGGAGAAAGGTGATGTCTTGCTGATCATGTTGCCATGATGAGATGCTAACTTTGGTTATAAGTTACCCAGACAAGCCCCGGTTCATAACCCCTATTATTCTGCACTTTATTTTATGCTTGTACCTTAAGTTTTAAGGAGTTGAATGAAACCCACTTGCATATATATCTTTATCCCATGAGTCTTACTAGTATGACAGGATCCTGTAGCTTACTATGCTATAGGATCCTCGGCAGAAGTCGAGTGATTATCTGTCACTCGCGAGAGATAGGAAATTTATATTAATGTTGTTATCTCATTATATATATGGATGATAATTGGAGACCGGGCGGAACGGTATTTGGATTTGGATTGTGAACTTGAGCGAGGCTCTGGTTGCACGTGTTCTGCCTAAGTCGTTTGAGGACCGTCCGTTGCTGTTGATGGTAGTCAGGTCATAGACTTATTATCCTGGGCACATACTTGCTTATAGGAGTGGGAAGACTCATTACTCTCTTATCGTGGGTTCCGGCTCTTTTCGGACTGACTGATTGGAGGCGGGGACAGGTGAAGGCCTAAGCACCGTAGTAAGGCCGGGCCTTATGTGCGGGGGCTTAGGGTCCAAGTTTGGACGGGGTCCTGGACCCCTCGACACGAGTGGAGTGGGTTGGTCTTGTTTGTACCTAGGGTGCAGGCGAGGCATGTGTTTCGGGGTACCGAGCCGGGATGCATTGATTCGTGAATCGCTGTTGTTATCAACAGTCCGACTTGGCTATGGTCTAGCACCATAGTAAGAACTGGAACTTGGAAGATGGTAAAATGGTTCTGATTGCTCAACCCTTACTTGGAATAGCATAGGTGCTTACATAGAATGTTTATTTAATGAACAAATCATGACTGCTAATAAAATGAGCTTTAAGGATGCACTCTTAATAATGCTTCTGCTATGCAAATAACCCACAAGCCAGATAGCCTTGCATAATCCTTGGAGTCTTTTATTTTCTCCTAACGGGTAAGTCTTGTGGAGTACAATTGAGTACTCAGAGTTTGTTCTACCCTGTTGCAGGTGACAGGTGCTGTGAGCTAACACTTGTGTGTGCGGGTTCCTCCTGGTGGGCTCAGCGAGGATCTCCTTTGCGATACGGGTTTAGAATTTATTTCTTATCAACCTTCACCAAAAATGTTTTACAAAATAAAGAACTTACACTCTAATATTATCTCATGCAAATAAATGATCATCTTGTTGATACTTAAATTGCCATTAAATGAATTATTATTTCCACTCATGTAATACTCTGATATTGTAATACAAATGATGTAAGAAATGGCTAAGAATGTTGTAAGACTGTTCTCTCATTTATGATCCTGCCGGCAAAATGTGGTATATCGAGTTCTCCCACTGGGTGTGCTCGACGGAATTGAATAGTTTAATGGTTTCTCTAGAGTACTTAGTGTCTAATGGAAGACGAGTACTCTTGGGAGATCATTAAATTAGGTGGTTCTGCCACAACAACTACCCGCAGGTTGCAAGACAAGATAGCGAGAATTAAGCGATATAAAGAGAATTCCTTCGTCAGTCTTCCTCTAACCTATGGTAAGTTGTGTGGTTATTGTTCTAAGAGGGTACCTAGGAAAAAGAGACACCTAGAGGATGCTTAACCCTAGCACACTAATTTCTATCGTACCTCCTGATGGACGTGGATTATGGAGACACCAAGGAGACTGTCACTTCCCCCCACTGTTATCACAAATCCTGTCAGATAGGAAGTATCTACGAGTATTCCTAGCCCAAACACCATGCTTACACTATGAATAATTACTTTATTCCCTATACGAAGCGAATAAAGTAAACCCGTGAACCAAAGAACAATAAGGACAATAAACTTACTAGTATCAGAAGTTGAATTGCCGATTGATCCTAGAACCAAGCCTCAAGTTAGGAGACTTTGATCCCGTACAATTGGAGAGAAGACATCGACAGGCTGGGCTTCCTCCACTTCTACCTCCACCCTATACTTTCTCAATCTCTCTTGTTGTTAAAACCCTAAAGAGATAGATCCATTCAAGGGACCCCTCTGTGGCTAATTTTTTCTAAAAAATATGAATTAGGGTTTCTGAATTGGTACTGATCCAGGGGCAGGGGCTCTGCTTATATAGCCCTCTTGAATGCAACACAACCCTCGGATTAAAATGGCCTAAACAGGTGGTCAGGATTACTCGTCAAAATCGATGAAGGCAGGATCTACGAGACTCCCTTGATTGGTCCAAGGGGAGGGGCGACCGCCCCTATGGCCTTGGGCGCTCGCCCAGGCTCACTGCCAGGTGGGCCTTGGCTTCGTGGTGCTGCCTTCCCGAGTCTTCTAGATTGTTCTTTGATTACCGACGTGGTCTTCTCTCTATGTAAATCCGACATGTGGGTTATCTTTGGTTGTTTTTTTAGCTGACACCCTACATAAACAGATATTCACCAAAGCTCGTAGAATTCTGTTAGTGATAACCCTATATCTACTAGGTGTTTGCATATAGATCTATTTTCTTGTTTAGTTGACGGTTAAAATTAGGAGTTATCTACCGTCAATAATGTTCTACTTTTTTTTTCTCCAGCAGTTCCCAATATCTTTCCCTATTTTTGGTGACCATTAATATTTCTTTCATCTCCCCTCAGAAAAGGAGATATAACTCTCATAATAGCATGCAGACCATCCTAACTATGACTTTTTAATCATATTTCTCTTATATTTCTGTAGGACCCACCTTTCATATGATTATTGAAGGAGATATATATTGATGTACTGCTACAACATCTTTTCAGCAAACCTAAAAAGTAATACTTACTACCCATGCCTACTATTTGGCAACGGATCTAGTGCAAACTCATCTTCCGTGCAAACTGTGTAAACTCTAATCTGGACCACAAGATGTTGATCCAAGGAGCGCGGAGAGATTGAGTAATTTTGCACTTAACCGCCCCGCTCTTAATCACACTTTTACAAATCCCTCCTTCCACCTCTCTCATGCACCCCCTTAGATCAACATCCGGTGGTCTAGATTAGAGTTTGCACAGTTTACACGGGAGATGAGTTTGCATTAAATCCTTTGCCATACTATTTTACCGGAAAAGTTGTACTGTAGGACTCATGGAATGCTATAAGCCCCGGACCCGCAAATGGTAAACCACTAAGGCCTTGTTTAGTTCCAAAATATTTTACAAAATCGACACTGTAGCTTTTTCGTTTGTATTTGACAAATATTGTCCAATTATGGACTAACTAGGCTCAAAAGATTCGTCTCGTCAAATTCGACCAAACTGTGTAATTAGTTTTTATTTTTGTCTATATTTAATACTTTATGCATGTGTCTAAAGATTCGATGTGACGAGGAATCTGAAAAATTTTGCAAAATTTTTTGGAACTAAACAAGGCCTAAACCAAGGTAGAGAACCCGTTTCAACCCATCCAAACAAGCCCTCAGCATCAATATATCCCCACGCGCGAAGCGAGGGCCGTCCTGTTGACTCCCCATGTGGCGCGCCGGACCACCGATCCGCCTCGATCTGCTTCGATTCCTCCCGCTCGCCCTGCTATGCGGGCTGGGGCTTCGCCTGAAAACCCTCGAGCCGTCGGAGTTGGCCGCCGGCGACTCCCCTGATCCGCCGCCCCACCCCGCCCCGCCCCCTTTCTTCTCTGTAAGATTAACCCTAGCTAATCTCTCTCCATGCGTCTCTTGCCCTTGTGCCTCCAATCCAAATCTAGACTAGGACGAACCCGACTCAATCCAGAGTCCGCGTCCGCCTTTTCCCTACTCCTCCTACTCCGTTTTGGAGACGGAGGAGGAGTAGTTGCCCGTCCTCCTCCGTTTTGTAGACGGAGGAGGAGTTGTCCGTCGGCCCGGCAACGTCGTCTTCTCCTTATATACAGGAGGAGCTGACGTTCACGTTCAACTATCCATCGTAAACAATAAGCGCTACTGCAATAAACAACCAAGGAAGTCCAATTCATCAGCCAAGCTAACACCATGAAGAATAAGAAGGGTAGTCGCCGCAACCGCAATGTAAGTCACTTGCCTTTTCTTCATTTTGCCCTTGCGAATTCTTTTCCCCCCTCAATTTACTTCTTGTATTTGTATTCCTGCCACATGCATATGCACTGTTTAATTTTGTTTCGCAATTATATAGATGCAGAAATCAGCAGCTCACGATAACCACTTACTAGTAGTGGATAGGTTCACAAAGCTTCCTGATGATCTCCTGCTCAATATCCTCGACCGCCTTGACACGCCCGACGCTGTCAGAACCTGCCTCCTTTCTAAGAGGACGCTCTACCTCCGACATTTGCTCTCAAAATTGCACATTTGGGTCACTTCCTTTGTGCCTGATTGTGGTCATGCCACTTTCAAGGATACAATTCAGATGAATGCTGCGGTAGCCGATGCAACAGACAACATTCTCACTTTCAGAAGCCAAGAGATTCCCCTTGGCCAACTCAGCGTAGGCTTCTACTTGAAATACTACGACTGTCTCACCATTGGTAAAGCTGTTGCCCGAGCCATGGCCACCCACAACCTCCACAGTGCTGAATTCATTATTATGCCAGAGAAGAAGCTACAATATTGCACTATTGATGATCGCCGCCGCAGTGGGAAGCTTCTCATGTCCTTTTTTTATGCCTGTACTGATGCATTTGCTGGCCTTACACGTCTCTATCTACGCAACTTAAAGCTTGCTGAAAATGACATTCCCAACATCATTGCCACATGCAAACGACTAGAGTATCTCCGTTTGTCCATGTGTGAAACAGAAGATAGTGTGTTGCACCTGCAGGTGGAACACCCACAGCTTGTTGAGCTTGATATCTCCGATGCAGGCTTAGAACTAGTTGAGCTCAACTCCCTACCGAACCTCAAACGGCTGGTTTTTAGTGTGTGGGTCTGTCCCCAAGAACCCTTGTCTTTTGGCAACATCCCATTGCTTTCAAGCCTAAGCCTCACTAATGTAAGCATGAGATGGCAGAAGGTTATCAGATTAAGTCAGTTCCTTCCTAGTGTCCCCTCCATAAGAGACCTGCACCTCAGCTTCCTAAGTGAAAAGGTAATTACTTTAAAGCAAGCCCTCTCAGCATCTTATTTGTTCCTCATTCTCAACTTAATCTGCATCCTTCCATTATTACTTGTATTGCAGATTTGGGTTCAGCCAGAGTGTCCGAAACTTTTGTCGCCGGTTCTCCAGAATCTGCAATTTTTGAATCTGGAAGAACTCCCTGAAGGATGTGATATAGCTTGGACAAGATTCTTCCTTGAGGCTGCACCTAACCTAAAGGAGGTATGCATCACAGTTTGGGACCATTGGTGTGATATGGAGACAGACAAGGTGGAGCGGGAAGAACAGGGTTACTGTGACAAAAGAAACGTGGAGTGGGAGTCATCTGCCCCTGATGGTTTCAGGCATTACAACCTGACTAAGCTCACCATTTATGGTTTTCAACCAAATGAGAACTTTATGGGATACACAAGGCACGTCATGGAAGCCGCAGTTAACCTAGAGGAGATATCCTTATACGACAGGAAGGTCCTCCAGTGCTGTGAAGACTTGGATCCAAAGATCGAGGTTGCTCCATCAAGATATCCCCAGACCGTGGAGGAACAGGAATTGCTGAGGGAGCAGATTACAGAGGGATTGGTGATGGCGTCACCTCATATAATTCACTTCCGGTCTTAATTCCTCAGCGCAAGATGTGATTTGCCGAGTAGCAATAATATATGCTGACTGTTCTGAATTTTTTTTGGCAATGAAATACTTTTGTTTCAAACGTTTGAACGCATAATTAATTTTCTCTTGTTTCCTGCAACTTGGTTTCAGGCCATATGTAAGCATGGTATACAATAGTAATATATTTGAATGTTCTGAATATTCTGGTTTCCTTTGTTTTTTGTTGCAATGAAATATTTTCCCTTATCCTTTGCCGTACAACTACAAGTGAGCTTGCCATCCAGCTCAGCTGAGGCAACTGTTTTGTTGACAAAGGAATTGTCGTTCAATCTCTTAATTGGTTAAATCAGAGAAGTTTGGACTTTGGTCCAAGCCCTGGTGGCGGCAATAAAGTTTGGCTTCTGAACAAAGGATGCTCTTTCTGTTTCTTCTGTCCCAAGAGATGCACTTCGGGTGCGTTGCATCGATGGTTCTGCTGATTGCTAGAGTTCTTGCCAGTGGTCGGATTTCTCCCTCGCTGTTTAATCAAGAGGGGTTGTACTTGGTGGCAGTAGGGCGATTTGACAGGAAATGGAGACCAGACTCCTCAGGTGAGGATGACAAGCAAATATCAACTTCAATGAAGGATTTGAGGTTTGCAACATTTGGAGCTTCCAGCAAAAATATGTATATTTTTTGTTTCTATTTCAACTGGGATCATTGCCCGTGCGTTGTTACGGGAACGTAATGATACTGTGACCAAGCTCATCAGAGCCAGGCCGCCACCTGTGCCAAGGCCGCCATTGTACTCACGCTGAACTACCCCTGCCGAAACCTTCACCCACGCAAAGAGGGATGGAAGACAACAAAATGACATTGCTTAGGATGACCGCGCACCTCACCTTTTCAGGGATGTCTGGGTCACCGCCTTTAGGGACAATTCCACCCACCGTATCTTTAGCATGCGTTGTAATAGAAAAAAAATATAATGCCACAACAATTCAAGTTGAAAGTATTTTATACTTTTACACAAAAAAACAGGTACTTCAAATTGATTTTTGCAACATTTTGTTGTAGCTAGTCATTAATATTACATGAGTTTTCACAAAGCATGAACAATTAGAGTAGTAGAAACACATCTCTAAGAATTGCTTCATCTCTAAGAATTGCTTCTTCCTATGGATGTTTGTAAAAGAAAGGACTTCAACCTCCAAGAGAGCACATGCTCGCCGTCTCAGTGGGTTCCGTCAGAAGATCAACACAGTCTTGCATTGGTCTATCTGCTACTATTGACATTTCCTGTAGATAAGCTGCAGGCACCAATGCAGCAGCCAGCAGCTCTGCGGCGCTGATCATTGGGTAGTTGCTGGACAACATCGTGTTCTACAAAGTTGAATGATGTCATGCTCTACAAAACTTTGCAATATTGCTGAGATTGGTGAAAGTACCAGACAATTAATATGTTCATCATGTGCAGCTGCAAAAGCTTTGCTCTAAGAGGGACTTCATTCTCAGCGTCACCAAGTGTATCGCCCTTGATGGTTTGATCACTAAAAAAAGTCTTCTTATTTTAGAACACCAATTTCAGTCCCACTTTAGACAAACAAACATGAGAAACTGAAAAGCAAACATGCCGCCACTAACAAAAAAGTTCTTTTTCTTTGAGAAGGCAATAAACCAATAGCTCCCAGATGGCCATTGCCAAAGCGAATACAGCTTCTTCTTTTAACATCCCATAACCTCACCTGAGTACAGATGATCACTCAAAACACGAGAAAGCATTTGACAGCAATGGGGATTATCAAAATAAAGCACAATCAAAAGTTATGGAGAAACTACCAATATAAAAGTTGTAGATCTTGAAAAGTTATAAAACTTTGTAGTTGACAACTTTTCCATTTGAATCTGTTTAGAACCTCAAATAATCAATGTTTGCTTAGTTTAGGATAATATGTGGGGAACTAAACTCTTAAGTATAGATATGTTTGAGTGATAGGTGGAGTGGTAGATGAGGTTATGCGTGAGGGCGATGTCTCAGGTTCGAATCCCACTAGCAGCCGCGTAGCGCGTGATTTTACGTGAAAAAAATGCACGACTTTTCTAGAATTAAATCTTTTTTTCTATTTTTAAAGTACGATTTCATATTTTCTATAAAAATAATTTCACAGACGGTTGAAAATTACCAACCGCCTGAGTCTATCTCTGTACTAGTGAGGCGCTCCTCGCGCTCTCCGCCTCACGCACACTGCGCCGCAGGGCCCTCGTCACGCTCTCCACTCACGCGCAGACCACCAGGGGCGCTCGTCGCGCTCGCCACCACTCCACCTCGCGAGCTGGCCGCCGCGGACAGGCTCGTTCTAACTTCTAACGAAGGAGACGGGGACTTTGACGTCTATACGCTTTGTTGTATGTATATGTTACTGTAAGTAGGTCCATATGCGCTGCAGACGTATAGCAGACGTATAAAATGGCATGAAGGAGGGGGAGATAGAATTGTAATGGTAGTTCTATGAATAGATGAATTGTAATGGTGTATCTCTAAACTTACAAAATTGCAATGGTATGAATCAAAAAAACCCCATTTTGTTTGTATGCTACAGGATAATAGTCAAAGGTAGAAGAGACAATGACAAATTAGAAGCATAGAACTATAAGGGTGTCGTTGTTTGTTTAGTTTTTCTAAAAAAAACAATCATAAGCTGTATGATCTCTGAACATATGTAAGTAAGAGCATATATAAACTCTGCATCGTGTATTGGATTGAAACTAAATTCACATGACGTTATATATTTGATAGGGATTTGCTAACACCTGAAACTGATATGGATCAACATGTGTTTAATAATGTCAGGTCATGATGAGGGAACTTTATTTCCTATGTTAGTTCGTCCTATCAATTCCTTTATTTTCACATGCATACTGATAGAAAACTAGGACACAAGAAACATACAATTTCTTCTTACCTGAAGCTACTCTCAAAATATCTGTCAGATAGAAGGAATCATGATGTTGTCACCTCTTTCATCTTAGATAAATATTTTAATTGGACTAGGTAAATTAATCCCTACTGATTTTCTAAGAAGTTAACCAGCAGCGAGAAGTTATTGTGGGAACACCGACTACAACCCTGGGGTGAAGTTTAGTTAAACTTTTTTGTGTTTAGGTCAGAAGCAAATCAATTCCTCCTCACTTTATTTTTGTGTTCCCCTATGTGTCTTCTTCGGGAATACAACCAATCTAGCATTGATATGTAGTCTGATAATTGTTATATCATATTCTATGGTCTCACTTAGGCCTTGTTTAGTTCTAAAATTTTTTGCAAAATGGGCAATATAGCACTTTCGTTTGAATTTGATAAATATTGTCTAATCATAGACTAACTAGATTTAAAAGATCGTCTCGCAAATTACAGATAACTATGTAATTAATTTTTTTTCTTTTATTTATATTTAATGCTTTATGCATGTGCCGCAAAATTCGATGTGACAGGAAATCTGAAAAATTTTGCAAAACTTTTTAGAAACTAAACAAGGCCTTATCTTTGAAGACTGGACCAGTATTCCAACAGATAACAAGCCCACCACGTGTTTGTTGAATTTAAGTTTTGGTGACAAAAATTGTTAATTCATTCCTAGCATGAAAAAACATTATTCCAATTTTCCTTGCTATTTATCGTGATATACTCCCTCCATCCTAGTGAAAGTGTCATCTACTTTTAGATTTCTTATTTGATCGTTTGTTTTATTCTTTTTTATATAAATAGTAAAATAAATAAATCATTGTTAAATATTTTTAGTGACAAAGCAAGTCATAACAAAATAAATAATATTTATATAAAAACTAGGTTAATGCCCATACGTTGTTACGGGTTTTAAAATTCACATACTCCTAAGTAATTTTCAGCTAACACATGAAAAAAGAAATGTCTTATGGCATTATGGTTTTAGTTTGGGTAACCGAACACCTTACATAGTCAAACATCTTGAAACACCTTGTATGGACAAGCAACTTGCGAGCGAAGAGCTTAGTGCCGCCTTGGAAACCAATGATTTAAAGACTACCATCAACACCTAAGTTGTTTAGATTGTAGTGAAGATATCACCTCTATGAACTACCAACCTTCCAGATCCAATCTTCAAAATTTAATACTCAAGTAATAATAAGTAAAATACATGAGACATGCAATGTTATATAGACATAAATGCTCAAGTAAGTCTAGTTTGTAAGATATGATCTTTTACCTGGGCCATGATCAATCAACTAAAAATAACTGATTTACTCAACATAAATGGTTTGTTAAATTCAATAGGAACACACGCAAGGGCAACACTTTTTCTTTGGTAGCAATTTACATATGCCACATGCTCATTTAACCTTTGTCTACTTATTTTCATTAGTTTTTTATTCACCCCTGCATGCAGCTAGCAAAGGACAAATTGCCTGACATGCAAAGTCGAGAAGGCATCACTAAAACTTTAAGTGGGTTATAGCAAGGCCAATGACACCTGAAAATCGAACCATCCAACATAGGAAGAAACACTTCATGAGACACTAAGGATAGAACCGGATTAAAAAAAGGTACAAGATTATTTTTTTAGTTTAAACCTCAAGGTCCCCTTAATACCCTATAAATTTTCACTGAAAAACAGAACCACAAGGTTAGACATGCTCATTAACAACAATAATTAATGCTTAATAGGCATAACTCCTACATCTACATGTCATTAAAAAATCACAAAATTTCATCAGGAGTTAGGTATTATAATACTGATATCAATAGTTAGTCATGCAAGAAACCAAGATGGAGTACAATTTCTGAATTTTTGGCACCCCACCACAACCATCATGGTTCTTTTTTGGATAATTCACTCAAGAATCATAATCAATACACATCCCATATCTAGTTGACGGAAAAGCCTATTGATTGACTAACCATTGCCCGTTTAATAAATTTCAACACATCTAATGTATGGCTGCACAAATTGTGAAGGACATTGGAAAAAATAATTACTTTGCAAGAGATTGTCTTAATGTATTTATTTTACTGGAAACTTGCTAGCTTAACTGATCTTAAAAACCAGAATGTTAACATAGTCAATGGCACATAATAACACGTACTGAAGTGATGCACCTAATACGCCGTAGATGTGCTACCTCATGTTGTGGTGAGATGCAAGCCTAAAATGAAGCCTTTTGTAATAGTCTAAAACTATATTTACGATATTTGAAAAGTAACATTTTGTTATTATTTAAAATTTTTCTCCATTATGTGTTTTATTTTTTTTCATATGTTTTTTGCTCTAGTTTTTTTATTTTTATGTATATCATGTATTTATTTTTTTATGTATATTGTAATATCAGTTTTATAAACCTAAAACCAAAATATTATTCTTCTAAATTGATAATATTTTTCTTACAAAGACGAAACATTCTCTATTGAACCTAGAATTGTCTCTACTTAATAAAAAAAAATATTTATCTTTATAAGATAAATATTCATTAATAAAATTTTATCTAAATATATCCATGGGTGATCTTGTGTCAAAGGATTTATTATAAGAAATTTAATGGTGCAATTGGAATTTAATTTAGATATCTGATTTAGAAGTTATGATTTTTTTTAATTCGTTAAAAAATGTGTTTGCACGTGTGGATGAGTGGGTCCTGCTTTGATGGGATAGTCTATCTCTTCGTAATTTTTATTTGTAGAGATAGAGATTTTGAATAAGACGAACGGTACAAGAAAGTCAAAAATAACACTTTTAATAAGATGAAGAATATATATGTTCCTATTGTAATGCACGGATATTTACCTAGTTAATATAAATGTTTAATTGTCGCGTACCGACATACTATATAGTATATACACAAGCCACCGTCGCCCTCTCATCGTCGTGTGAGGGGTAGGCGTAGATCGGGGCCTTGTTTAGTTTCTAAATTTTTTTAAAAAAATTTAAATCTTCTGTCATATTGAATCTTGCGGAGCATGAATAAAGTATTAAGACATTGTTTAGATCTAAAAAGTTTTTTAAATTTTAACATTGTAGACATTGTTCAATCATGGAGTAGCTAGGTTTAAAAGATTCGTCTCGTAATTTATAGGTAAACTGTACAATTAGCTTTTATTTTTACTAGTAAATATACCCGTGCGTTACAACGTGATCCAATGCGTTTTGAAACTGGATTTTATATTTTCGCTAAATATAAATTGTTCTAATTCATACGAGCATGAGTTATTCACTTCTTCAATTGGGAACAGCTTCCCAAGCGGCCACGCTAGCCACGTTAGCGTTTTTTTCCGGACCGTTCGATCTTTGTTTCGGTGGCTAGATTCATATGTATATTCTGTTCCTGTCCAAAGTGGCTCTTTGTGCGTGTGTGTCCCGATACGATGTTGGCAGACTCTAGTCAGTTGGTAGGGTCGCTGTGCAGAGTGAAGGGTCGAGATGGCGGACTAGAGGGGGATGAATAGTCATTTCTAAAACTTATCACGCCGGCTAACCGAAACAAATGCGGAATTAAAACTATCGGTCTAGCCAAGACTATACCCCTCTATCTAAGTTCTCTAGCACCTTAAAAAGATCCTAAACAAACAAGCAAGGTGCTACCTTAGCAAGAGCTCACCTAACCAAATCTAGAAGCAAGGTCACACAAACCTATGCAACTAGTACTTTGCAAACCGGGGAAGCTCCTACACAAACTAGTAAGCAAAAGCACAAAGCTCCTAAACTCACTAGCAAGCTCAATAACAAGGCAACTAATGTCAAATTAGAGAGCACAAGTTACTTAGCTACCCAAACTAAGCAATGTGACTAACAAGGTTACACAAACCAAATTAGTCACGCAAGGGAACTACTTCTAGCTACACAAGCAAGAAGGTAACTAGAAAGCTACACAAACTAACTAATTACAAGAGCAACTACACAAGCACAAGTATATGAATGTAAGAACAAGCTTGTGTTAGGGACTTTGCAAACCAACGGGAAGAACAATGTTGACACAATGATTTTCTCCCGAGGTTCACTTGGTTGCCACCAAGCTACGTCCCCGTTGAGACAAGCTCCAAGGTTGCCGCCGATCCTCTTGCTAGTGGTGACCCGCAAGTCACACTCTCCCACGTGGAGT
>Ga0182004_10000733_pt1 | contig 21541 bp, 27 predicted proteins | sample Sormic07211540_1_FD_120479 | JGI IMG/M metagenome (GOLD analysis project Ga0182004, IMG submission 120479) | Endophyte microbial communities from Sorghum bicolor roots, Mead, Nebraska, USA - 072115-40_1 MetaG | ecosystem: Host-associated > Plants > Roots > Unclassified | place: USA: Nebraska...
ATTATATTATGGACCTATAGATACATATTATTTATATATATATATAGTGTTTTATAGTATATTTATATGTAATCCTTTAAATTATATAAATTATAGGTGCGCGTTCCATAAACTACCAGCAAAACAAACAATACGCATTCGAAAATAACAATAACATAATTGTAAACCCTAACTGGAAAACCAAATGAAAAGAAAAATAAAAAAGAAAAAGTCTTTAGTCCCGGTTGGTAGCAACAACAGGGACTAAAAGTGGAGGCCAGGTGGCACACCCTGGCGCACCTTTTAGTCCCGGTTGCTGTTACCAACCGGGACTAAAGGTGGGACATTTAGTTCCGAAACCTTAGTCCCGGTTCCGTAGCCGGGACCAAAGGCACTTACGGCCCGGGGCTAAAGCCCTTCCTGTACTAGTGGACGAAGCCTAACTTTATACGTGTAACATGCACAGATATCAAGTTTGCTTTTCATATTTGTTAGCCTCACAAATAGGTGGATATAATAGTATAATGTGAGGTTAATACTTTATTGTAATGCATTTAATTAATTGGCCTTCATATTTAATTGAAACGAGGTTGGTCCAGTTAAAATCAAACAAAGATAGCTAGCATTAGATGACCATGCAATAATACATCCTATTGCGACACATGAACATGTTTGTTATTGATACAAGTTTCAAACAATAAATTGTGAATTCTCTCAAAAAAGAATAATAATAAATTATATGTCCCCGTATAAAGCACAGACATGTTTTGCTAGTAATTAATACTCTCCTCGTCCACAAAAGAGTCAATTTCTAGAGTTATCCTAAGGCCTTGTTTAGTTCACCCCAAAAACCAAAAAGTTTTTAAGATTCTCCATCACATCGAATCGTGCGAGACGAATCTTTGGAACCTAGTGCTACAAAAATTTTAGCATCTAAACAAGGCCTAAGTCAAACTTTTTAAATTTTGACCAAACTTCTAGAAAAAAAATGCTAAAATTTATGGTGTCAAATTAGTATCATTAGATTCATTATAGAATATATTTGCATATCATGCGTATTTTATGTCATAGATATTGTTACTTTTTTCTATAAAGTTAGTTAAATTTTAAAAAGTTTGATTGGTACGGATTCTAAGAATTAATTTTTTTTAGACGGAGGGAGTAATAAGTTTGTTGAGCTAGGCAAAATTAGTGCTGTTTTTTAAGAGACAAATTTGTCCTGTGGACTCCTGGTCCACGTGGACGTACGGACGTGTCATCCGTTGTCTGCATGCATGCGCGCAAGTACGCACAGGCCGCGAGTCTCGAAATAACCACCGAGGCAACCGCCAGCCCCGGGCAACCGCGCGTCCGCGCGCAACCGCCGGCGCCACGCATCCCGGCGCTACATAATTCTGCACCGCCACCACCACCGCCCTCGCGCCCCCCTGCCTCCCCGCGCACGCACTACTCTCGATCGGCCATCGTCTCCGACGCACGATCGTCGTCGTCGAACCGCCCAACCGGCGAACCAGTCAGCAAGTGACCGGCGGACACCATGCAGGCGGTGCGTCCGGCCGCGGAGGGGGAGGAGGCACAGGCACAGGAGCAGGCGGTGAGGGAGGAGGTGGCCGAGGTGAAGAGGGAGGTGGCGAAGGCGCACGAGGAGGAGGCGGCGCCTGAGGAGAAAGACGTGGCGGTTGTCGGGGAGGAGGCTGACGCCGAGGCGGAGGCGGAGGCGGAGACTGAGGGCGAGGCGGAGGCGGAGGCGGAGGCCGGTGCGTCTGCCAAGAAGAACCGCATCCAGGTGTCCACCAACAAGAAGCCGCTCTATTTCTACGTCAATCTCGCCAAGGTTTGTACTACTCCGCTGCCACTCCTGTTCACTGTTCACACACACAAGAATGATTAAAATTTCTGATTTCTATCAAGATAAATTTCTCATGTGTAATATATAAAGCTTTTGAGGTCTCCAAACTTGACTAAAGCATGTGAATGTTGAGTGCAGAGGTACATGCAGAACTACGACGAGGTTGAACTCTCTGCTCTGGGGATGGGTAATCTATTCATCAATTCCTATCCTACTCATCAATCACCTCCCCAATAGTCTTTCACTCCCAAATGACGCGTTATATTGTTTTTCTGAGGCATCATCAATCCGGCCTTTTTGGTTGCAGCCATTGGTACCGTCGTGACTGTCGCCGAGATCCTCAAGAATAATGGCCTCGCCACTGAAAAGAGTAAGGCACTGTGTCATACCTATATGATTACCCTCTGAATCTCGAAGCTTTAGTTTTTGTCCCACATGTATGTTTGACAATTTTTTTTTCTATTCTATCGATCCTTTCAGAGATCCTGACATCAACCATCGGCACCAAAGACGAGTCCAAGGGCCGGCTTGTCCGTAAAGCCAAGGTGGCATATGACATCTCACTTTTTCCCCCTTAATTTCCTTCTGGATTCAAGATCTCAGCTAGATAGATCCAAATGTGTAAAATAAACGACACAATTTTGATCAAATGTGCATTTTTCTTTTCGGTTTCAGATTGAGATTCTGCTGTGCAAATCAGAGAATTTCAACAGCATCATGTCTAGCAAGAAATCCGACCGCCCGAAATCCGCCGAGGAAGAGATCAAGGTGTGATCTGACCAACTTGTCCAGCCGTTCTCCAGCAGAGCCCTCCCTCATGTTCCATTTCCAGAGGTTGGCAGCTCACCACAGCATTACGGATTGATGGGGCACCGGCAGTCTGATTAAGTACTAGTAATCAGGGTACCTTAATTACCTTGTTAGTCCTTGTTGTTGAGATGGATCAGATCTTGTGAGTTAAGTAAAGCATGCAAGATATATATGTGTGTGTCAACGGCATCGCCACACATGACATGATGATGACGATGAAACGGTTGTAGAATTTTACCAGAGGCTGGGAATGTCTCTCTAGTTTATTGTTGTACGAACAAACGCTAAAGGTTTCTGTAATTTTGGTGCTGTCGCTGGCAATTTAATTTCAAAACAACAGTTAATTAAGTTCCGCATGCCACATTAATCTATATAAGAAAGAAATACTGTCATATGTAAAAAGGCTATCGTTACAACTAGTTAAACATATCTCTAATTGTGACAAAGTTTTAGCAAAATATACCAACGTCTGCAGATTCAAATATATGCAGAGTCATAACATACTTCATAGAGAAATATAAACTAATTTGATTTTGTAGATGTGTGTGCATATTTTTTTTTAAAAAAATGTGGACATAGAGAAATTTGACTTCGTAGCAATAACAACTAATATAATTTCACACACAAAGTACGGTGTTTGATTTTTCCTTGCAGATTTTGTTGTGCGCTTTTACAAATATGCAAACATATATATGTGTGCATTGCAATTGGGTAAAGAATACATATATAGTTTTAAATTTTCACCTGATTCTAATCTTGTTTGGAACACAGGAATGAAAAAACAGAGAACTGGAGAACTACAGAAATCAATCAAATAGAGTAAAAAGTGAAAAACTATAAGATCCAAAAACATAGAAAGGGAAAACTTAGGCTTAGGCAACAGTGCAATCTAACAAAGAGTAGAAAAAAATAAAAGAAGAAATCCATTTTTTTTAGGGGAATAAGAAATCCATTTAATGGTTAGTAGAACGCAGAATCATCCTACATTATAATCTAGGTCCTAAGCTGGAGAAAGGAAGGAGAACAATAAGGGATAGAGAGGGGTTCTAAAGATGTGTTCTACTCCCTCCATTCCAAGTTGTAAATTGTTTTTGCTACATATCTAAAGATACATTATGTCTAAGATATTATATAATATAAATGTTATATATCTAGACCGACTCACAATTTAGGATGGGGAAAGTATTAATAAAAGTTACATGTCTAAAAACAGAACTGACTCACCATTGGTAGTATTTCCAAATAATGGGTCGATCTCTTGACCTAGTACCACGCCTAAGGCCTTGTTTAGTTCACAAAAAAATTTGCAAAATTTTTCTATATTCTCCATCACATCGAATCTTGCGACATATGCATGAAGCATTAAATATAGATAAAAAAAATAACTAATTACGTAGTTTACCTGTAATTTACATAGACGAATCTTTTAAGCCTAATTAGTCCATAATTAGACAATATTTATCAAATACAAACAAAAGTGCTAAAATGTCCATTTTGCAAAATTTTCTAGAATTAAACAAGGGTTTCAACTTTCAATCGGTCTTGCCGGTCTCTCTTTTTAGTTCGTTGAGTTTGGATGGAACGAGAATGTGCTAGCTCTTCTCGTATAATGGTTTGGTTTGGGGTTGCATTGGCTTCAAAAGTTTTGTTTGACGGGGTCTCAGTATTCAGTTTACAATATGTGCAAGCAGAATATTAGACCAAAGGATGATGTTTCTTACAAGATGGCTACAGATACCAACAAACAACCTAGGTCGGAACTCAAAACTGTACTATCCGCGCAGTTATCCTTACATTTGTCAACAGCACGGAAAACTGGAACCAATACCAAACCCATTATACAATCTCTGCCATTGTTCCCACAGCTACAAGAGGCGCAAATTCAGCAATCAGTATCGGCTATGATCCTGTATACATGCCCCCTACTAAAAAATATTTTTCTTATGTACTAGCTTTGCTCTACAAATTAAGCAAACACCTATCCTAGCAGGGGCCATCATACTAGACACGATGAAAAAACCAACACACATGCTTGGTTGCTTGGAAGCAAGTCGGAAAAGCCCCGAAAAGAATACCCCGTTGCCAATAGACAACAGCAGCAACACTAAAAGGTTGACGCAGCATTGATGGGCTTGTAGGCCTCAGCACAGACAGCAACTATACTCCTCTACCAGCTTTTTTCTGTTCCAAGCCCCCTATCATCTTGGGCGTACTTGTTGTTGAGGCCTTTGTCAATCGATTGAAGCGTGATGAAGGTTTCTCAATTATAAATTTTCACGGGCTTCTCATAGGTGTGCCGATTCTGCAAATATAAAAAACAAACAGAAGACTTACTTCTATGGTACACAAACATCGCAATTAATTTGAGGAACAAATGATATACCCCCATCAAACCCACAAACATTCTACACGTGCTCTTTCATGTAATGCATGACCTTAGTTAATCCCAACTTGTTGCACAATAAATTGCTAAAGCAAATTAGCAAAGCCATTCATGTTAATATTCTAAACACCCAACAACAAATATATAGGTGGGCAAAAAGATATAAAGAAATCACAGAAGCCCATAAGCGCTGGCCTTCCAAGAGTAAAGCTACAATGACACACATAAACATAACCAGGAATAGAGTTCACGGATACATCAAACATCTATTTCACTCATTTCACAACAGAATAGCATTGCCTACCTGATTGGCTGTGTAAGACCTCTTCGATGTTGTATCAGTGTGCTCCAAGCCAAGGTATTGTTCCCAAGCACCGTATACATCTCTCCTCTGTATTATAAAAAGCAAAGCATCATCTATGAACATAGTGAACAAGAGAAGGTATGCATTTAAGCATACTGATGAAGAAATCACTTGCCTGAAAACGTGCTGATACAACATCAGTGTCCTGGAGGTACTCTGGCCGGTTCATGGATATGAATGCAAGCTTCCACTGATCAAATAAGCCTTATCAGTGTTAGCAGTATGGATTGCTAGGATGAGAATGTTATAGTTTGCTAGAAATCTGTGTTAGAGTAAATAGGAATAGTACCATATTGTGTACCCACATAAGGTGTTAGTCCTATGTACCCTATATAATTAGCCAATGAGGCCCAATGCAATATATCAAATATTCCACCAATTATATTCTCCTTCATGGTATCATTCCCCTAGGTTTAGATCCTAACCCTAGCGACCGCCGCTTCCACACTGCGCGCCCCTGGGGAGAGGTCGATCTCCGCCTGGGGCAGTGCCCCTGTTTAGGAGCCGGATCCTATTGATCCTGCTGCAATCGTCGTCGTCGCACAGCAGATCGGGATCTCCCCTACGTCATCGCCAGGCTGCCGTCGCCACCTCGTCCCCGGGCTCGCTGCCAGCTGTCGCCATCAACACCTGATCTTCATTGCATGGAGGCAGATGGATCTCGCCCCGTCTCGTGCCGCCATGGTGGTGGCCAGGGCTATAAACTATAACAAGAATGGCTGGACTGATAATACAAACTATAACTAGTTTATACAAATTAGTTTATGCCCTTGTTCTTCAATTTGTTGAGGAATAAGGTGTTCGCTGTTGATAAGGCGCTCAATGTCCTCTTGAAAGACAACTTTCAGCACCCGTTCCTATTCAACTAATAATGTTGTACTCCCTCCACTCCAAATTATAAAACGTTTTGGATACATTACTTTTACTATGTATCTAAACATGGTGCATATCTAAATACATAGCAAAAGATATGAATCTAAAAAATGCCAAAACATCTTATAATTTGGAATGGAGGGAGTAATAACTAGAGAAACTAAGCCCTTGACGTGATTTTGCACAGTGCAACAAAAGATGGCAGAGAGGTTTGTAACAATAATTTAGTTTCATTTCAGTGCCTCAGCTGGCCAAAAGCATGTAGCATCACTGCAAGGGGCCAGAGAGAGAGAGAGAGAGAGAGAGAGAGGGGTCTGGGTAAATACATTCTATAATAAATAGTAATAATATAAGGATATATTACAGAGAGAGAGGGCTCTGGGTAAATCCATTCTATAATAAATAGTAATAATATATATGGATATATTACCTTGGAGAACTCCTCATCAGGAACTCTGAGTTTTCTCTGGATGCGCTCCATTACCTCTGCAGAAGTCTCACCTTCACGGATAACCATCAAAAAAGGATCTCCGAAATTCTGAATCTGCTGGTTCTGATTAGGGTCTTTCATGAAATGGTAAACATGAATCAATCGATCATGTGGACCGAGATTCTTCTCTTCCTCTGGGATCTGTTTCAAAATTGACACAAGCAGTGTCATGCAAGACAACTTTACGCAAGTATCACATATGAATCTACGTAAAAATAATTGTATTTTTCAATAGAATAGATCAAAGGATCAACATCAGGAAAATGAAATAATACGAACCTCCTCAGCTCGTAATGTCCAGTACTGATCATTTATGTTCTCTATCTTCTCATGAGGCGGAAAGATCTGCAGAAATAATTAGATCATCCTAACAATGCCAAATTTAAGGGAAAAATATAACACTAATTTTAGACAAAGTTCAGAAATTCTAGAACATTGCATTAGAAAGAGACAGGACTCTTCATACAGGAAATACTTCACATAAACCATGCACAAACCTTATAAATCTTATGGTAAAATACTTCAAGCAAGCGGAGCTCAGCATCAGGATTAGATAGTTCAACCTGTTGAACATTAAAATGAGAATTATAGACATGCTTCAAACTAAAGAAAAAAGGATACTATAGTAAATAGGTAGTTATTATGCAGCAAACTAACAGAAACATCATATTCAAATTCAATTAGAATTCAGGAGAAACGAAGTAACTGGGTATAAACTGAAAGATTTGTGCTCACCTTGGTTTTCAAATCAGTAATCACATCACTGATAGTGCTATTTCTTGGAAGTCTTATGCTATGAACGACAACCTGACAAATCATGTCCCTCAGTGACATAGCTTAGGAATAAACTATGAGCATAGGAACTAGTGACAAACATGACACAAACCTCGTCTTTTGTTGCATGGTGGAATGCAACTTTAAGTGTTTTCAAACACTGCAATTCTGGCAGTGGAATGTCCAGAACCTCATAATACAAGATATCAGAAGTCTGGAATGAATAGCATATATAAGTGTCATGTTTCCAAATGCAGTAATGCACTTAATGAATAAACAAAGAAAGAGAATTTGACCTGATTATAATGAACAAGCATATCCAGTAGATGTTCTACTCCCCTATATCTAATGGGCTGTGGTTTAGGTTGCTGAGAGTAACAATTGTGAGATGTAAGCCGAATCTTTGAGGGATCATCCAACCCAAGTTGATGTGCAACTCTCTCAACAACATCATCATAAGTATGAAGCTTTGACCTACATCAAAACAAGAAATATATATATGTAAGTTGATTCAAAACTATAGTTCCAATGTAAAACTAGTTTATCAGTTTAATTTGCAATCCCTTACAATTCCAAAGAAAAATCATCCTCCTTTGGTTTGTCCAGAGACCGAAAGTGCACAACCTACAGTACAAACAACACAACAGTAAATTAGTTTGCACTTCACAGAAACAGCAAGCATAACTATGCTTTCATAGTAAAACAAGAAATAAAATTATTTATCATTATAAAAACCACATATGCATGCAAACATATGCAACGACGAGAAACTATTTTTACAAAGAAAACCACATATGCATGCAAACATGTCAAGGTAATTTGGTTTTTGGTCCTCCGAGAAGCTCATGCTCACCATGAATATGTAAATGAAGGTGAAGAGAGAACATATGCCAAAAACACAGTGAAATAAGAGGGAATAGTACAGTAGAGTTTGGTAAACAATGAGATAAGTTGAAAACATTAGAACTGATTTGTATCCAAGTATACCTGCCTATTGTGCACATACTCCAAGAATGAAGGAACATCTGGATAGCGCACTTGTGTATCACCATCTGGAACAGGAGCCTTTTGGAAACAGATGATGTCTCCATCTTCAAGCTAAAGCATAAGAAGACATTCAAAAAAAATCAACGAATGCCTTTGTTGACCAAAGCACTAAAAAAATATTTGCATCTAAAAAGAGAAAATTCACAAACCTGACTAGAACGGAAAGTAAGTTTCTTGTCAATATGTTCACACATCACATTTGGCTCAAACTTAATTTCCTGCAGAATAAGAATGTCAAAAGCAACAGAATATTCAACTTTGGAAGATCATCAGGACAGCATTATTAAGTGCACAACATTGTAATAAATTAGAATTAACCATTGCGCCAGATACACTCAAACAATCAAAGGACTTAACAGATTGTATGAGCACAAAGAGCACATAGGCAGAACATGCATACTGCAAGTTAGAATGTGTACTCTAGACAAATAAATACAGAATTGTGAAGCACCTCATATAGCTCAATTTCTTCATTTGGAGAAAATCCAGCCATTTCATTCAGTTTTGTCAATATTTCAGATGGCTTTCCCAGAGCCTTCACAAAAAGCCTACCGACAAAACTGTAATAGCAGCACAGTGTCACCATGGGAGTCATCTGTAATAAAAAGTTCAAAGGAATGATTGACAAATAGATTAACAAGAAACATACCGAAGCTCTTCCTTCTCAGCATTATAAAGCTTGAAGAAAAGAAGTATGTCTTCTTTGCTTTTCTCAGGTGGACGAATTGGACATAACTCCTATGTAAGTAATAATTAGAAACAATCAAGCATCTCAAAATCTACAAGGAATAAAAAAGAGGGAAAATAGGAGAATAAATAAACAATATTTACTGGTCCAAGTTCAACTTCCAGAAACAACTTCAGCTCAGCATTGTGTGCCTTATTTGAGACTTCCCTAAGCTGACCAACCTGTGCAATAAAAGAAATAAATTAGAAATGACAAACGAATTGACACAAATTAAAGAAGTAAAAGGCTAAGATATGATGCGTATTATTTTTCACTATTTCTGAAATATTGCCACATAAATACATCCTTATTGTCTACTGCAATAATATTAGTATTCTACATTCAAGAAATTCAACCAAACTGATAGATCAAGAGTTCAAATAAACTAATGTTAAGAAATGCACACAAGTTCACTGACATGTGAGGTAGAACTTGCAAGTGATATTGGACAATAAAAGATACCTTTTCCACATAAAAAGAATGGCAAAAGGGAGCACAAAGTTAAAAAAGAAAGGATAAATAAAGCAAAAAATAAAATTTATCACCGGTTGAACTCCAAACGTGATGAACCAAATGGTATTCCACATATTTAAGTACTTGAAGTATTATAAGTGCGAACTTCTAAAAATAACAAATGACTTACTGATTGTGCTTCCTCATGGGGGGTCAATGGACGATTCGGCCGGTATGTATGGTTCTGCCTCTTAGCCCACAACCAGAAGCGCTGAAACTGTACGGGGATGCCAAATTCCTTTGCAACTTCCTCCTGAACAATTCATTTGAAAATCAAATGAGACTACCGAAATCAAATGGTCACTGACTCACTGATATAGCTTTGATGCAGATTATAGAACACAACTAGAAAAATAAAGAAATCTGGAATGCGGTAAATGAAATGTTCCAAACTTGTAATGAAAACCATTAATCAGCCAGACCATAAAGCAAGTTTGCTGACTATTTCTGGTAGGTGCCCGTTTTAATTTTAAAGATAGAATTGCAACAGAAAATAACACTGCCTGGAGGGGCTTGAACTTGAGTTCAAAACCACCATAAATGTAGCAGCTCAGTCCCTTGCAAATAGGTCAGTAGTATCCAAAAATGAAAAATCATAACCATGAAGCATGGTATGAAAAAACATGTAGGGTTTTTTGGGCCATTACCTTGAATGAAGTAAAAGGCAACTGCTTCTGAATCCGGAAGCTGCGAACTTTTTCATGGTCCACCAGGTCAAAATATATATTCTTACCAATTTGCTCCTTCAAATCCTCGTCTCGAGCAATCTATTTTCATTTTTTACAAACAAAGTTCTATCAAGAGGAATCACCAAGAGAGAAGTTAGCTGCTGGTATGACTGAAACAAGACCAGACCTTTATGATAGTGTAGAGATGAGCTTCAGCCTTCTCCTTCTTCTTGTGCTCTTTCTCTTCTTGTTCTTTCTTCAACCTTATCTGTAAAAGAACAGTTCAATCAATCACTATTTTCAACGAAAATACTAAGATGATACAAAGAAAAGGGGAAAAGTATACAAGAACTACTTACCCGCAAATGCTCAGCGATATCCTTCTCATCAACATTGCACATTATTTTCTCCTTGTCACTCTCACGTATATAGACAAGCATATAGGCGTTCGAATACTTTGTGAATTTGAATGGTGTGTTATTGAAACCAGGGTTTATTTGAGGCAACTGTACAAAGAAAAAGTTAGAAGAAAGTTAATACAAGTCCACAGGTAACTGCATTGTACTGAAGGAAAAAAATTATAAAGAATGTTACCTCTTCCTCACCCCCATACTGCTCTTCAAGTGCCTTTTTAGTGTCTTCTTTTGTAACTCGTTCATCATCGAATTTGTACCTGAAAAGCAACCAGAAAAATTCATAGAGATGGCATTTGTAAAACATTTTCAAAGATATAGTAACTGGAAGACAATGTGCTGTGAAAAGCAAAGAAAGTGATTCCATGTGCCATCTGGTTAAATAAGATATTACTGTGAAGGCCCTTCATCACTGTGAACTGTAAATCTACAGTGCAGCTGATAGAAGATGATAAAGCTAACCAACAGATTCAGAGGATTGCATTGCATGTTGACACAAGACACAAGATGGTGACAAAGCCAGCAATGAGTATACTGAAGTTGTGAGCAGGGCAGAGTGTAAATACACACAATACCCAGTTCAATATCATGCAGCTGTTACATATTCCATTCTAGGCCCATATTGGCCCATATGTTGTATATATAAGGGAGACATCAAGTCCAATTGAGAGGTTATCTTCCCACAGCAGCATGGAGCATTTTAAGAATCACAAATGTCTTAAGCTTAAAATGCTGGGCCACAATCAAAATACTGGTGCACAACAGAAAATTATTAAGGCAAACTACCAGAAGACACATCTACCAGCATGAACTGAAACTCATGAGATGGAAACGCACCACTGATCTGAGAGTGTCGGCCGAATGAAAGCATAGTAGTGACCACCATGTACTCCCCCACTATGAACAAGAACACTGAACGAAAAAAGACAGGCAACGTCAGCATAGAAAAATGGATCATTTCTGTAAGCATGCTGTCAAGAATACATGAATAATGTGAAATAAACTGTCAGAACAAAGAAGACAGCAATGTTCTTCAAATTTGCACATTTTCTAACACAGCTTCACTATGTAGGGCAAAAGAACAATGTTGCATACATTCAATTTATTGGCCAATTTCTACACAGGTTCTTCTGTATTACATGAACCAGAGATCAGCGTCTCGAAAAAAGTAACTGAAACTGGGGCATCTTTTAAAGGAGAAGTGCTACACTAGTTGGAATTTCACATTTCTATATACATGGAATAGATTTCTCCATTATAGCTGTTGCACCTATATACCATTCAAAGAAAACAGTTTATGACAAATAAATTACCTGTGAAGCGTATAGAGGTTTCTAATACTTCGATCTGCATCTGGAGAAAGATATTTTCCATTGTCTCTATCAAGATCAAGTTGAAGCGGGAACTCATAGCGGTCATTAATCTGCAGAAGTAGGTAGCTCTTCATCACAAATCCTAGATAATCTTCTTAACCATTTCTTAAACAAAAGACATCTAATGTTAATTGTTGAGGAAGCCACACATAGACAACAGAAAACTGAATTAGGAAAACAAGAACATGAAACAGATACTCCTAACGAAAGAAAGAACCAGAGCCACAAAAAACTGATCATGATTTTTGACTTAACAAGGCATATTTTATTCGGGGTAACATGTGCATATCCAGATGATGTATTTTTATATAAAATACAAGGTGCTGGAGGTGTCAATTATCACAACTTAAAACTACTCGCGTCCTAAAGAAGCATCAAGTCACAGTATCCAAGCAGTATGGTACTGGGTTATGTGCATCAACTGAAATAACCGTCATAATGATCCATTTACTGAATAATTTTGTAATTGTAAAGAAAAATACAAAGTGTAAACAGATGTTTGCTGCTTACCACATTTTTAACATGTTCCCCAACACTCGTATGAGTGACTGCACCCACACAGAAAAAAACTGGTAGTGACTAACTGGAACTAATTAGTTCTATTTTAATCCACTTCACAGCAAAGAATTAATACAATTGACACTAAAACAGATTCAATAACCCCCCAAAATAGCAAATTATGTGTACCAATGCATACATAATAGATTAATTTCATTGTTCCACAGTTCAAGGAGTTAGTAGCAACTGTGGTTGTCAAGCGCTTAATGACAATGCATCGGAGATACACTCACATCAACTCTATGCAAATTCTTGCAGACCTTTTAGAGAAAGAATTGTTACATGTAACTTGAAAGGAATCACGCAAATCTTGCTAATATCAATCTAAAGCCTTACAATTTGGTCAGTGGCAAACTCTTGGAATGCCATGACAACCAGCATTTCAATTAAAAAAAAAACTATCTGCTTGAAACAATGATAAAGATGTATAGAAGTGGTTTATCATTTTGACAGTGGTATTCAGCATGGTTCTAACCTTAACCATTGTATCTCGCATGTAATCATATTCAAAACGCTTCAGTTGAAGCTGCAAAACAGGAGGGAAATCAAGGAAGAGCACACCTTTCCTTGCATCCTGAAAACAAAAATAAGATTGAAATTAAGGTACAACTATAATAAAAAAAGTCAGAAAAGATAATCATAACCAAACTGATAATAATCCACACAATTGTTTTGTCCAGATGTAGTAGAGTGCTCTGAGTGTGTTCTGGTTCGTGTTGCACATCTTTTGTTGGCATTCAAGAGTATGTGTCTGGTGTTTGCAGAGTGAATGGGAGAACTGGGGGTATTTTCTTTGGCGAGGAGAGTTTGGAATTGCAATAGGCGCTGTGGCGCTAGATGGTTGTGTTTTTAGTTTGTAAACTGGTAACCCCAGTAAAACAGATGGTGCTGGCTAAGCTTTCTGTAAAGGGCAGGCTGAGGTTTAGCCTTGTTCAAAAAGAACATAAGATAATTATGACAGAATTATGTCATTTCATTGAAATACCAGGAACTTTCCTAAAATTCTCAAACCAGGTAATCAGCATCTACTACACCTAAATATCCAGCTACAAGGCCACACATAGAGCAGGATTTGTGGGAACCTGTAAGCCATATCTCTCCGCATGGTATTTGTTATCACCCTCTAGACGCTCCACTTCCACATACTTATCAAATGATGCATAAACATCACGACAACCTTTCACATCAAGCTGTAGATCTGCAAGGCATAACATAGGCAACTATTGTTTATATATCATACATAAATATATGGTTTTATGCAAGTACAATTAAATGACAGAGCCTACCGTAAAATGATTCTTTTCTGCTAGATTTATAGTCCACGTTAATGCACTCGATGTAATTAATGTGGTGGCCTTCAAATAATTGTTCAATTGTTCCTTCCACAACAGTTCCCTGTGGAGAAAGAAAAGTTAATAAAAAGTAAATTGATGTATTGATAATTCATTATTGCCATATTCACCTTCATCTTATCTTCCAGTTTCTCACAAAGAACTCTGTTGAGTTCTTGCACGTCATGTTGCATGAAAGAATCATAAGTATCCCATCCAAAGGATTTGGTCAACTCTTTCGTTGCTACACTGTTGTCACTATACTGGAGCTTGTAAAAAAGGCTCTGCAGGGCTAAAGGGATACTCCCAGATGGCATGTCATTCTCAGTTGTTGGCATATGATATACAGCCTATAAAAACATTTCAATAAATTGGTTCAAATTCAGGCATTTAGAGAAACGTGTAGAACAGAACAATGATTGATCTCACCTTTCTAAAATATGGTGTATGGTATAAAGTTTGAAGGAGAGAGTTCATATAACAGGTAGCACCTTGATTCTTAAGACCTACAAAACCTGTTTCTTTTTTTGAGTCATAAGTCCAATAATCAACCATTCTGCGGACAGCAACCTCAGCTTCTACAACAACTGTGTCATTCACAAGATAGCCCCTGCTTGGGTCATATAGGTCACTCAAAGGCATAAATGATGTGAAACCCCAGTCACTCTCGCGTGCATTAAATTGGTGCTGGGTATCTGCAAACATGGGACCAACATACAGATTCAAGCAAAAGAAATATTCCAGAAATAGTGAGAAACTCGATGTAACTAAATGGAAAAAAAACAAAGTAAAGCTGCTATAAATGCCACATTGAAGGAATTTATGAAAAAACAAGGTTGGCAATCAAACCCTTGTCAGATAATAATTCTAGTATTTAAACATCACTTGATAGACCATTAGCAACTGAACCGAAGCTTAGCAACTGTGAGTTGGTAACTGAGCAGAAAAGTTCAAAGTAAGAAACAAACTGTTAGGAGTTTTTGGGAAATCTAAATAAGCACAACTGCAATCAACACAGTTTTGAAAAATGACTGTTTATGAGGCAGCAGTGTGGATCTGGTACTCCTGTCCAGACATGTTTGCAAGTTTAAAATGGCATGCATTGGACTCATCCATATCCGACATATATCTTTGTTGAACATAGTATACCATGCACTATAACAGTGATCAACTCCGTATGTGATTGATGATCTACATAAATCCTAACAAAAGGTACATTCAACAACATTAACGCCGTTATTGCAAAGAAATAGAAGTCGCAAGAATCTTTCACAATGGGCGCAATAATTATATGTTTCAAAGACAACAATTGCAGTAAAGCTGACAAGCACATATGAGAGTTGAGACGCTAGTTTGAGCTGTCATTTTTGCTGAAAATGTTAAGAAAAAAGAGACACGCAACTGGGAAACATCCTACAGAAATCAAGTAAATATGAAAACAAAAAACTTACCTAGAAGGGAATTGACCCCCTTAAAACCAAAGTAATACAAAAATAAAGATTCTATTAAACTTAAGAACTTTACGTGCAATGCATTTGCTACATGTGCTTCATATATATATCTTAGTTCAGAATAACAGAGGGAAATAGCTTCACGCTTGTCTATGATTTTGCATATTAGTTGTAATTAGGCCAATAGAATGTGCACCATATTTCCAGTTATAACCTCATGCTATCATGATAGAAGTTTGACATTGTCAATGATCAAATAGCTGCCAATGGCCTCATCATGTTCCAGCTCAATTGAAGACTTGTAAGTTATAGCCCCTTAAAACTTCCATGATGGAATGGCATTCACGAGACAAACAGAAGAACATTAAATGAAGAAAGAGATACCTTTCCGAATTGTATACTTGGGGTGGATCTGATTCACAACAGCCAAGCTGAACTGAGCATACCGGCTCCACCCGTATGGGAGGTTCCCAGAATCTGCAACATCCAAATACATCGAGAAGTGATCCACATTGTTCCCCTTGGGGAAAATTAGAACACGCCTGCAAGCAAAAAGTAGCACATCCATTAAAACCCACCAGACATTTACTCATGTTTCCGGCGGCGGTTACAGTGGCAGGAGATCCAAACGCTCACCATTTGTATCCTCCAACGACAAACACATCAGAGTAGTGCTTCTTAGTGTTAAGACGGCTGAAGCTCTCGATCGTCCAGGTGAAGCGTGACGTCTGCGGGTCCTCGGGCGGCTGGCTCTCCGCTGTGTTGGCGGGCTCTGTCTGCGCCACAACTAGCAGCAGGAACGACGACAGCAGCCACCACGTGTGAGATGAGATCGACGAGAACTAGCTAGAAACACATAAAACCCACGAGCACAAGCACGGGAGGCGGGAGAAGGCTTAGGTCCTCACCTTCCATCGGCTGTGGGGCGGCTTCCGGACCAGCAACAGGGAGCTCCTGGTGCGGCACCAGCATCTCGTCGTCCTCCTGCTGCTGCTGCGAGGAGGGAAGAGCGCGGGCTGAGGGGTCAGATCCGGCGCGGCGCGTAAACCCTGGCGCGAACCCGAGCGCCCTCGATCGGCGCGCCGGCGAGGGTGGACTGGCCGCGGAGATCGGGGCGGTTGAGCGAGCGAGCGAGTGCGAAGGAGAGCACGTACCTCGAGAGGGGGCGGCGTCATCATAGTCATGGGGTCGTCGTCGCTCGCGACTGCGGTGCGTGTGCGAGAGGCGGCCCCCGCCAAGCGGCGGTGGCGTCGGACGGCGGCGGGAAGAGGAGGAAGAAGGGGCGGGGGTCGAGGGCGGGGGCGGATGCGAGGCAGGCGAGGGGAAGCTGCTGATGCGGTGAAGGGGGAGCACAGGTCGGTCGCGTCGCGTGCTGTCGGGGGCGATTTCGTGATTTTCCTGAGTCGAACCGGGCACGGGCACGCCACAGTTCAGAGTTCAGACAGGAGCCCAGCTCGGGAGTTTTTGGGACTCTCGAGTCTCGACCACCGAGCTCTCCCTCTTCTCGACGGAGTCCACAGAACAATATGCTTTCCTTTCTAGGAGTAGTAACTTAAGAGAATTTCTTCATAATTTAGGTTACCTTAGTGTCTAAGAAAGTTTTTCTTCTTCTACCAAGAGTCCACAAAGTACAAAACTTCCTTTTAGTAGTAATTTACAGTAGTATATATACATAATTGTGAAAATATTGTCTAACAAACGCTAAGTGTGTATATATTTGCAAAAAAAAAAAATCGCTAGTAAGACAATACACACACATTTAGCGTTTGTAAGACAACATTTTTACAATTTCATGTTACACATAGTGTCTCTAAGGCAGTTTTGTACTAGCGAAATTTTTTTGCAAATATTTAATTAAGGTAGTTTGATACAAGCAAATCTATTAGATACAATGCCACGTGTTGTTATTCTCACATCACTTTATTGTTTGTGTCCATGGAATTTGTGACTCATGCAACTGATGTATGCATACAACATCATATTACTTGTAGTTCTATACAAACCACTTTTCGTCGGTTACTTGTGCATAATTCTTGTGCATTTGTAGAGCGTCATATGCAATGAATGTATTCTGTTTTACCACAGCTCGTGTGGTTAGGGGACAATATGACAAATTTGGTGATGGCATTGTGTGCATCATATTCATTGGCTACATATGAATGCTTCTCGCATGCAACAAAGGTGGTTCTACTTTTCTAAGTGGTGGCATGCCTTCCGTTCTCACAACCCATGCAGTCATTAGAAACGCAATGTAATGCCGATTTGTTCAGTCTATTTGTTATCTAAAAGTGATGTCATAAAGTTGATTAAATTGAATTATTTGTTGGTGTATAAGGAAACAATTAAATTGTTGATGCATGAACCCAATGTAAATGGAATTATCTATAAGTGTTCTTTAGTTCAAAGACGAAGACATAGGCAAGGAATCAAAACATATTCAATATTTTTTGTATATAAGGTCTTTTATCCTGACAATATTTTAATAATCAACTTCTTATGAATTAAATAGTATAGATGGTAGTTTCCAAAGCATAACGATTGTCCAAATACTAGAATATCATTTATTCCTTTGTCTAGACATATAGAGGATGTTGAAAAGCTTATGTTAAGCAAGGGTCCAATGCAGAAGTTAGCAATAATTCTCTTTAGGAAGACTGAAAGGTCCAAATGGCTAGAGGGGGGTGAATAGCCTATTTAAAATTCTACAAACTTTATAAGCAAGTGTGTTAGTAAAATAAATGGCGAAGCTATTCTAGCACTAGCACAACTAAGCTATGCAAGCCACCTACACAAATATAGCAAGAAAGCTAAAAACCAAGTCACAACAACAAAGCACAAGTAAAGGCTATCTACACTCCTATACAAGAAGACTAAGCTAAACAAGCTAAACAACTAGCAAGGTATGCAAGTAAGTAAAGGAGTGGGGAGTGATTGTTATACCGACGTTGTAGAGTAGAGATATGACCAATCAATCACTCACAATCACAATCACAAGAGAGAATCCTCGGCAAACTATGACACAATATTTTTTACCGAGGTTCACTTGCTTCTCGGCAAGCTAGTCCTCGTTGTGGCGATACATCCACTTGATGGATCACGAGCTAATTGGCAGTTCAAAGCCAAACCCTTCGCGGGTGCCACACATCCACTCCAAGATGGGGATCCTCCAAGCCACGAGCAATCCACTAGAGCAGCCAATTGCGATCTCCCGTGGGAAAGGCTCAAGAACCCCTCACAAATCACTTGGTGAGGCTCGAAACAATCTCCAATCACGAGCTCAACACCTCCCTTGCACCAAGTCATCTAGGGCGTCGGGAAACACCCAAGAGTAACAAGAAATCCACACTTGCAATCACCACCTAGTGCCACAAGAATGAAATCACAAATGCACAACACTAGGGTTTCCCAAATCCTCTTATCAAAGAGCACCAAGCTATGGGATGGAGAGGAGAGGAAAGAGATGCTCTTGAAGCTCTCAGATCTATCACTAGGGCTCAATCTCTCACTTGAATGGAGCACAAAGCTTAGGGAGTGAGAGAGGAGGAAGGGAAAGCTTTCTCTACTCTTTGGAAGAGCCACCGAAAGTTAGAAAATGTGTTCTATGTGAGGTCCCCGGTTAGAAACAAGGGAAACGAGTATTTATAGTGTGGCACCGGAAGTTCTGGTGCCTGGGACCGGAACTTCCGATCCGACCAAATCTGACCGTTGGAGCATCGGTCTAAGCAGATCTGACCATTGTGAGAGACTCGGACCCATCGACAGTTCCACCGGAACTTCCGGTCAGAGACCGGAAGTGAATCCTGACACGCGAGGCCATGCGCAAAGGCTCCTATACGGACTTCCATTCATGGACCGGAACTTCCGGTTATGGACCATAACTTCTCGTCATGCACCGGAACTTCCGGTCACACACCGGAAGTGATTTCTCAAACGCGAGCGCACCTCTCATAGCCCAACCGGAACTTCCTGTCAGGCTGACCGAAACTTCCGGTCAGGCACCGGAAGTACCACCGGAAGTTCCACCGGAACTTCCGGTCCTCCATTCTCAACACCATCTCAAACCTTGTTAGGTTGCTAACTTTTAGCTCCGAACTCCGAATTCGATGATCTTGGACATTTTGGAAAACTTACTCAGAGAGCTATACAATCCATATGAATACTCAATCCAAGTCATAATGGATTAAAGTAGTATTTCAATTTAAAAGCCATCCTATTGTCCGGAGAACACTGAAAGACTTCTCTCTCTTCACCAAGTTGATCAAAATCAACTCCAACACCTTCTCCTTTGCAAATGTGCCAACACTACCAAGTGTACACCACCATGTGCATGTGTGTTAGCATTTCACAAACATTTTTATAGGCTTTCTCATGCAACTCACCACGTCACTAAGCGCTAGGTATATGAAAATGAGACTCACACTTAGTGGCACTAGATAACCATTGCAATTAAAGATTTCCCCTCTTTATAGTATGGCTATCTATCCTAAATCCAGTCAATCACTTCTCTACTCATCTTAGACCGGCAAAAGCAAAATCCTATGTTTATACCCTTGCCTTGATCACTTTACTCCTTGTCCATCACCATGATCTCCACTTCATGCCTTCTCTCTTTACGATCATGTGTCCACCACTCATGTCATATTGCTCCTTCTTCAAGTGTGTTGCTATGCCTAACTCAAATCACTTGAACACAAAGCATTAGCAACTTGGTGTCATTAATTACCAAAACCAAACTTGGACTTTCAATCTCCCCCTTTTTGGTAATTGATGACAACCATCACAAATATATGAAATGAAATCATAATGAACTTGAATTGCTTGTCCAAAGCATTTTGATCATGAAACCAAGATTTGACAAACACTTCAATTTCAGTTTTGGTAGTACTAGCTCCCCCTACATATGTGCTTCCATGAGTTTGGTTCAAGCTTGCACATATGCACGGATTGGAATTTTGGGAGATTTACTACTACCAAACGATGCTAAGGTATATAGAATGGACCTTTGAAGCGTGATACCAATCAGAGTTGCCAATATACCATCCTTAGCACCAATGTAGCTAGACATACATCAAAAACTCAAGATACCTCGTGAGATCATATTATATGTCTAGATACCACAAGTGAATAATACTTTATGCTAGAATTCAAAACATCATTCAAGTTCTATTTCTAGCAAGCACCAATCAAACAAGAGTAGTGAATTTTAACTTGCAATGCAACACCTCATTATGTTAGTGCACATACAAATGCAACAAATAGTTCATGAGCTTGCTCCCCCTATTTGTGTGCTCCAATTTAAAAGGTTTTCTCTTCTTTATGACTTATCCTTGATTCTCTCCCCCTTTGTGAGTTTATCTTTGTTTCTCTCCCCCTTTGTCATCAATGACCACAAAGGTTCAAATTTTAGTGAGAATTAAGTCAATCAATATGAGGGTCAAATTATGGTTCAATCTAGATCACTTGCCTAGAACATGTAATTCGGTTTGATCCAAGGACAAGCTTTTTCGCACCTCATGAAGTATAAGGGTTATCTTGACCATATTGAATTACACATCATAAGCTCATATTCTAGATTCAACACTAGGCTTGCAAGCTCACTAACATGTCATATGCTACCACTATATCAATCAATCATAGAAACATTAGTGGTACCATACACACATCAAATCCTTTTAATTTTCATGAATGAGCCTATTGTCATGCAAATATGTCTATATGTACTAATCACGTCCTTAGCAAAGTATGAATGCTAAGTTAACCAATTTTACCTTGCTTTGTTGGAGGAGAGGCATGGCATATAGAAATGTAGAGGTGTACTCATCTCAAGTTGGAGAAGTCAAGTATGTTCAATTCATTCCTCAACTTGCAAAATCTCTTCTCATCAAGTGGCTTTGTGAAGATGTCGGCTAGTTGATCTTTGGTGCCAATGCTTTCAATG
>Ga0182004_10000734_pt1 | contig 21530 bp, 21 predicted proteins | sample Sormic07211540_1_FD_120479 | JGI IMG/M metagenome (GOLD analysis project Ga0182004, IMG submission 120479) | Endophyte microbial communities from Sorghum bicolor roots, Mead, Nebraska, USA - 072115-40_1 MetaG | ecosystem: Host-associated > Plants > Roots > Unclassified | place: USA: Nebraska...
ACTTATTTAAAAACCCCTTTTTTTAAAATAAATTGATTGTTTTTTTTGGGAAAAACAAAAAAGAATATTTAAAAAAAAAAAAAAAAAAAAAAATGTATAAAAGTTAAATCTTAAAAAGGAAATAAATACTACATCCTATCATATTATTTTATTAAAATGGTCAACACTAAATTCTTTCACCTATGTGGCATACTTTTCTTAGTATAAGCAACCTCAGTTCAAATAGGGAGTGAAACTATATATGCTCAATGATTGACACATGCCACCCATGCATACCTTGAGCCAGGAAAAAGTGGCCGCAGTGAAAAAAGCTCAGCGATAATGGCACCCATAGCCCACATGTCTGAAAACATGATAGGAAATAAGCATATATATTAATAAAATGGCACTAATTTACTCTCCGGCTTTCAGGTAAAGCCACAAATATTTCACTTACCAACTGCTGCATTGTAAACAGTAGCCTGTAGGAGAACTTCAGGGGCACGATACCTAGCCAATAGTAAGCATTTGAATATTCTATTATTTTGTACACTTTAAGCAAATATAAGACTTCGAACATAACCTACCAACGAGTCGACACATATTCCGTATATGGTGGCTCAGAAGAAATTTCACGAGCAAGTCCAAAATCCGCTATCTTGATGAGCTCCTTTGTAACAAGCAAATTTTCTGAAATTGCATAAGTTACCAAGATCAATTATGATTGTCACCATTTGCTAACAACACTGAACACATTCCCACATGGAACACAGTACATGTAATAAGTTAAATAAAGAATGGTACTGAAAGATTTCATTACTTCTACTCTCTTTTTTCCTCTTATATGGTCTTATGTCAACAGCTACTATGAAAAGAACTAGAATCCATTACCCACTACAATGGTATACATTTCCTGGTTCTGAAATTGAATCACTCTGCAACTACATCATGCACAGAATGAACAAACAACATTTACTAATGTTGCAAGTTTCATCAGTGTATAATGATAGATAAGCTACTCAACAAATTTGAAAATAACCACAGAGGGCAACCACATCATGAACACTTATTCATCTACAGCAATTTATAGCTAACAAAAGGTTTCTTGAACGTTATGTAGCCTCAGAAGATGCATTTCATATAGAAAAATTGCAAGGCAGCTGTTCCTGAGCTTATAAGTGATAGTCCCTCCAGTCAAAACATACACGGTGTTTTAGACATCAAGATTGAAATGCCTATAGAACAATTTTGTTGTCCGAAATGTCATGTGAAAATAACTGGAGCTAATAACTTGTTTCACAACAAACAGCAACAATGGACCAACCATTGCAACATTATATGTAAAAACCAAATGCAAACTCGCATACCAGGCTTAAGGTCACGGTGAAAATATCCACGCTGATGCATGTGACTCAGAGCTTGAAATATTTGAAAGCACCAATTTCTGATTTCGGTCTCTGAGAAGGGCTTCCCTCTGCTCTTCATCAGCTGATAAAGACTACATTCCTAAAATAACAACAAAGAACATAAACTTTAGTAACCTTACAGAGTACAAGCGCAGAAATGACACATGAATAAGGGCTATGATATGTCCATACCATGTACTCAAAAACAAAGAACAGCATATCATTCTCTCTTATGACTTCTTTGAGCTTCACAATGTTTGGATGGTTCATCCTTCGCAGGGACTGATTTAAAGAAAAAAGTTACTCAAAAGAACGCCACAGAACATTATAAAGATTAGACAGGTTGCAAAGCAACAATCACCTTCACTTCGCGGAGGTTTATGCACTCTTCCCAAGAATAATATTTTTTCTTCATCTTCTTGATCGCAACCTATCAGCCCAGGATCTTAATGAGGTGAAAAGGCTAACAATGGGCAACTAAACTGTGTAGCTGCAAAAGTTGAGGTGTAACAGAAGCAACAAATGGGCAAACCTAATAACATACCACTTCACCACTTTCCTTATTGGTTGCACGCCAAACACTCCCAAATGTTCCATCACCAACTTCCTTGATGATGGTATACCTGGAACAGAATGTCAAAACGAGGTAAGCAGACATCCAAAACAGCTTAGACAGGATTCTAAGTTCTTATAATCATCTGGTTATAGAGGATCTTCACCTCTCCATTTTATTTGCTGGTGGTGCACAGAACTGCCCTTATTCCAGAACAGTTGTATAGTAACAAACAAGACTCATATATGTATCACAGGAGCGCCTTTGGATGTTACAACACCAAAGTCACTGAAGACTGCTCTCAAAGCTATGAATGCTATTCCCATGCTTTGCACAACAAAATCTTGAACACCTCTGCTCTGAAATTAGCACATGATGGATCTGGTATTAGTTACGTAAAACTACATTTTCTAATGCTACATAATGATGAATCATGAATGGACCAAGTCTCCATTAGAGAGTGCACACATACCTAATGTCACGCCATCCAAAGTGAAGGCTGGTGAAAGATAGCGTAACTTATCACACCGAACTTTGGACTGACCAGACTGAAAACTTACAGCGGTAGGGTAGAAGAAAGCTAGCAGAGAACAAAAACCAGAACCTGTCGGGGGGGAATATGCGTGAGAACTGGAATAGGCAGGATACAGAATATGTAATGCTAGTAGCTTAGCTTTGGTGAAAGGATACCTAGAGCTTATCTGTGACGGCAAAGCTCTAAGCGTTAGATTCAAGTGTCCAGAGATGTCTTGATGGTAACTTTTGTTGGCTGATTAGCACCAAGACAAAGATTACCGAAATGCTGCCAGAAAAACAGATCCACCATGCTCAAATAAGTGTGCTACAGCTGCACTGTAATCACTAGGCAACTCTAATGTCTGACGGCATGGGACCAAGCAAGGCAGTTGCTAAGTGCAGGGTGATCCTCAGGTGCAGTTGACAAAAGAGATGACCAAGAAGTCTCCGTAAAGACAAAACCTCCAGCCAAGAACTTCCTCGAGCAGCGAGATGTGGGATACAGAGGAACTTGCTGTGTAGGGGGTGTACTCCATATCCTTGCTGAAAATGCTATAACTCCAGCAGAGCACGGTGATGAAACCTGCATAAGTACAGAAAGTGGTAATTAGGCAACAAATTGGCAGTCTATGAATGTGCGAAAGTGAAGTCATACGGTAGGTCATGCAGAATCTGAATGCATGATCTATCTACCTAACTATGTTCCTAATTAGTTGGGGGCCTAGCTAAGTAGATCACGCACAAGGCACAACGCATAGGTGCATCAGAATCAGAATCAAATAAACGAGCAAAGCATGCATCGATGCGTTGAAAGGCAGTGTATCCTAATTGATTCTTCTACAGTGAAGAATATTGTATATATCAATTGGATCTAAGCTCAAAGGTCCCAACAATTCAAATTAGTTGGTGTTTTCCTCCCTCTCCAAATTAGTTGGTGTTTTCCTCCATCTCCGCCAAAGGACTCTAGCTCAATCGGTTACAGGTCCTGAGTTTGAATCCCCGTGGAAGCAAATTTCAAGCTGGGGGTAAATAAAAATCCCCTCGCTGGCGTAACAAGGGTTCGGGGTTTTTCACGATCGGGAAGAATCACTTTCTTAATGAAATATGGTGGGGACCTCTCCCCCTCCGATCGCGTTTTCCTCTCTCCCAAATTAGAAGAGTTTGGATACAACAAAAGCACAAGAGCTGGATTTACAAAGTTACATCCACACCGCTATCCACGAGTACAGCACAACCACATCTATTACAATTTACAAACCATGCAACCCTGAAAAACAAACCAATTAGGCATCTAGAGTTCACAGCGGAAAGCATACACAATTTGAGCAAAGACCATGTATGATAATTCACCGCTGCCTAACTGAGCATAAACCAGCACGATAACGCACCCGAAGACCGGAACCATGGCGAAACCCTGTGGCGCAGACACAGCTAGCTACCCCCAGCCTAATTTCGCAAATCAAGCACCCACGTGACCCCCCAGGCACATGAATTACCCACCTCGGACCAACCACCACCCCCAATTTGAACGAAAACAGACGAGATCCGACCACGCGAAACACGCCCGCTCGTACCCTACCCGGATCTCACCCGCCGATCGGCCACCCGCCGCACGATCCCCGTACCCCCGACCGACCACGCCGAATTCCCCACCCAGCAACAGCCCCAAGCCGATCCCTCGACGTCCCCGCCACCAATTCTCCATCCACAAAATCGGAAGAGCTCGGGCCTGGACGAACGACGCACGAACCTGGGAGCCTCTCGGCATAACCGCGCGCCGCCGCCGCCGCCGCCGAAGGGTCCGGGGGACTTTCGCACCGCCGCCTCCAGCGCTGATGGGGTGGGGGGAGGAACGGGTGGGTGGGTCAACACCGCCGCGCGCGCGGTGTGGAGGAGGAGGAGGAGGTGGGGGAACACGGATTGGAGAGGTGGGTTGCTTCGAGGATTTTTTTTCTGCCGCCCTCGCGTCCTCGCCTTTAATTTATCTGCCCCCTGTCTGCCCGCGGTCCAATGTGGCGCGTGTTTTGCGCCTAGGTCCCTGTACGACTCCGGTATCGCAGAACCGGGCTCCCTCTCCCCGCGGTTTCACACGCCGACCACGGACCACACCTCGTGTTCAACGCTCCATTTGTACACGTTCTTGCGATTTTTTTTAATATACTATATACTCGAGATTTTTTGCGTTTGCAAAATTTTGTTTTTTCTACTGTAGCACTTTTATTTTTATTTAACAAATATTGTTCAATTACGGAGTAATTAGATTTAAAACATTAATCTCACAAATTACAGGTAAACTGTACAATTAGTTTTTTTCATTTATATTTAATGCTCCATACATGCGAACAAAGATTCGATGTGACGGAGAATCTTGAAAATTTTTGCGAACTAAATAAGGCCTTTGTATCGAGTCAAATTTTCCTCAAGTTGGCTAATTTTCACGGGATTGTATTAATATATTTATGTCTCTACTAGTATATTTATTACTATGAAAATATATATTTTTGAACAATCCCATTATTCTTGTTCTATATTATTTTGTATTTTCGTTAATTAAAATCGTGTTGCTCCTCAAAACATGGGAATTGGGAATGAATATACTTTTTTATGGGTGGTATCTTTATTTTTTGCCCTACTTTTAAGGAAAAGGATAATTGATTTTGCTTATTCTTTTGTGACTTCATTGACTATATAAGTAGGGTAATTGTACTATTATTGGATAAAAATAGATATTATATTCTATTGTGTAGGAGAACAGTTTATTATTATTTTTCTAAATCAATGGCATGTTTCATTTTAAAAGGAAAGACACGGGTTTGCTTATTCTTTTTGTTTTCTCGTATGCCAACGTTACATCAATTTAGAGAATTATATATGATTTCGCTAACTACATCTAAAATTATAGCCACAATGAATGCACCCATAATAAATTGTATTTTCTTTGTGGCAAAGGAATTTAACCTTCTATGACAGGCGAAAAGTATCCACAAGAGCATCGGCAATGTATAGATTCAACCCTGATTCTATACAATGATTTGACATCACTTGTAAAAAATAATCATAGTGTATAGAACCAACCCTGGATTTATAAATGAGACCATGAGAATAAAAATCCATCACTAGAGAGAGGAGCAGAGTAGAGAACATAGCAGCTCGTTCTTTAGCCATAATTGTGAATCCAATTTTTTTATTTGATAAAAGCCCGTTCCATGTATTGCATCTGCTCCTTCATTGATCCAACTACACAATGTATAGGACTTGATTCTATAGCAACAATAAATATATCGAACCGGGTAAAATGCAACCACTGCGGAGACCTTAATAGATCGTATTTTCTTTGTGGCAAACGAATTTAAACTTTTCTACGAGATGGCAAGCGAAAAAAACTACTCTTACATGAGCAGCCTTTAAAATGAAACTCAGTTTAATCACATTCACATGGTGGTTTATACGAGTTCATGGGTCAATAATCTAACTCTAAAGGGCTGAATATGCAAATAATTGATACATCAGTTGTTTATAATTCAGATGAGAAACTGCTAATTACACCGCCTTTGGTGGTGGTCGGCCTCTGTTAGCTTTTTAATAATTTCATTACAACGCTGTAGTCGATGAATGCGAGGTGATGGGCTGTGGATTGCAACATTATTAATGTTGGTGTGGTGTGGATACGAATGATTTGTTTAGGTGCCATGATTACCTTGATAAGTATATACTTTACAGTCAGCAATGTGTCATCTTTTTTTTTTGCAATATTTTATCATAATGATTTTCCTTAGCAAGTCCCGCCTTTGAATCAATGCAACGGACATGTTTGAATTGACAGACGTTTTTTAACGAGTTCGCATGCCTTTTGGGACAATGCTATGCCTGCACGAGTCTTCTTGATCGGGAGTTTCGAATCTGACAGAAAACGGTTTACAATCAATCTCTAACTATGTACTATTATTATATTATAGTGAATGTTTGACGGCATAAAATTGCACTTTCCCAAAAGAAAATGATGTGCACTTCGGATTCCTTCAAATTATTAAGGCCGGCCCATTTTCTGCCCTTGAAGACCCCATGGATGGGCTGTATCTTTATGACTGGGCCTACGGACCGATGGCCCACAATTTACGGATGGACGGTCCAACTGGCCGGGATACCGTGACATCAACGAATATATCTTTTAGATGAAGGGGGAAAAACTGGCTTTTTTTTATAAAGCCCTTGGGCAAACTTTATTGATCGAAAATAGTTACATCGTCTGATAATAGTTGGACAATAAAACTAGAGGGATCATCGTCCCAAATACAATTGTTCTGGAAATCATAGTTTGCCTAGCTAGCGCATGCGCCACATTGTTTGCCTCCCTACTGTGCTCAATAGAGATCTCTTGAAATCCATTCCAGACGATGCTACACTCATCTGCTGAGTTCGCAGTAAATCCTCCATTCTCCAAAGTTTGGACAACCTCCAAGCAATCCGATTGAACAATCAACCAATTACCTCCAATATGTTGAGCTAGCATCAATCCCTCCTTAAGAGCAAAAGCTTCGGCCATTGATGCATCAACAAGATAGGGGATAAAAGTATTTGAAGCTGCAATCATACCCCCAAAACCATCTCGAAAAATAGCACCCGTACTGCCACAGCCATTATCTTCATCAAAGGAAGCATCAATATTTAGAGAGCTTGTGACCATAAGGATCAGACCATTAAACAATTCCGATGCAAATCTCTAACCATGTATGAGTAGTACAGCTTGTAACAGTTAGCCTTGGTACCGATGCTCTATATATTTGAGAAATATGAAAAGTTGACACATCTTATAAAAAATTATGGAGGAAGTAGCGAAAATCATGGAGGGGAATTTAAGAGGGATTTCATATCTCTGTTTGGTGCGCTGAGTTTTAAAATAGAAAAAATCTACAATTCACACCAAAACTCCTGCCAAACGACTGGCCCGACGTCGGTCCACTGGGCCGGTCCAGTAAAACAGCCACGTTTAACGTCGCGTCTCCAACTGGGCCGTGTGAACCGAAGTGTAACGGGCCGGTGGGGCCCCTGGTGTCAGCGCCGCGCGGGAAACAGTGGGCTCCCGCCATTTCCCTCCAATTCACACGACGCGGCGGCGGCTTTTCCCTCCCGCGCCGCGCCCGATCCCCCGTTTCGATCCACCCGAGCCTTTTACCGCCATCTTTTTTTTGGCGCCAATCTCGCCTACATTTCCCGCCACGCACCCCTCTTCCTCCTATAAACTTCCCCACCATCCCGTCTCTTCTCCCCAACACTCCGCCGCTTGCAGTTGCCGAGATCCAGAGAGGGACAACAGATCTACCCGAGAGCGACAGATTCCACAAGCGAGAGCGACAGATCAGCATGGTGGTGGCGCTGGGACCTGGCCGGTTCTACGGCAGCGGGCTGCCGAGGCCGCGCTTCTTTCCCGGCGACCGCGTCGACCCGCCGGCGTCCGTCACCGACCCGCTCCTCGAGTGGGCGCGCGAGGCGCACTGGTCCATGGGCGGCTTCGGCGTGAAGCGCCTCCGTCTGCAGGGCCGCATCGAGGGCTCCATCGACAAGCTCCGCCGCACCGCGCGCCGCGACGCCAGGGCAAAGGCCAAGGCCAAGGCCCGCTCCGCCGGCCACATGCCCGCCTCGCTCGCCGCGCTTGGATCCGACGACGACGCCTCCGATGGGGACTCCGAGGACGAGGAGGAGGTGGCGGCGCGGGAGCGGGCCATGAAGCGGGAGCTCGTTGACGATGACGAGGACTCCGACGAGTCGGAGGAGGAGGAAGAAGAGGAGGATGAGCCACTCGCGGCCATCGTCACCGCTGCCAAGAAGAGGCGCGCGAGGAAGCTCAGCGACGAGTTCGATCGCATCGCCGTGGAGCAACAGCTGGTGGAGAAGGAGAAGGCGGGTGCCGCGACGCCGGCGAGGACGTCACCAAAGAGGAAGGCTGCCGCACCGGCCGCGGCGCCGGCGAGGGTGTCGCCGAAGAGGAAGGCTTCTGCATCCGCTGCTGGGGCGACGGCTAGGGCGTCGCCAAAGAGGAAGGCTGCCGCACCCGCTGCGGCGCCCTCATCGGCGACTGGGGCAAGGAGGACCTCGCCGAGGAACAAGCACTGAGTGCAGTCGCTGTATGTGCTGCTCTAGTTCTCGATCTGTTTCTTGGTGATCAACTGATCATTGGGTGTTAGCCTTAAAAATGTATGGTGTGGTTGTGTCGCAACTGCTGGATTGGAATGTTGAAATGGAATCGAAATGATGGTTGTCTCTGTATTAATCCTTTGAAATTTGAATGATGATGAAATGGAATCGATTTGATGGTTGTCTCTATTAATCCTTTGAATTTTATCAACATGTTGCATTTGTTGGGCCTGTCTTATTTCTATCATTAACTATTATTAACTGAAACTCTGATGCTTGGGAAATTGGAAATCATTCAGCATCTTTTATTTTGTAATTTGTCGAAGCTTGAAACGAAATTACATTTACGAGCATATGTTCAGATGGTCGCATGTCTGAAGTGCTAGTTTGCTGCAGAGACACGACTATGGCATTTAGGTACATAAAAACCATATAAAATACTGGGGATGATGAAATGTGGTGGTTTTATCTCTGAAATAACCCCGAAATGAAAGTTGTTCCTGCTCTCTGTTATATGTGGACATGTGCTGCTGTCTTTGTATACTCAAATCTAAAGCAACCTTGAAATAACGTAGTTCCTGTTCCGATACCGAACCAAGAGGCCAAGATGCTGCCACCTTTTTTGGTTCCATTTCATACTGTAATTAGTTTAAGACACAAGTCATAGAAAGTAAACTGTAATCCCTGATCCCTTTGCTTGTTGGTATTGGTATACGTTAAACTTGTGATAACAAGGAAAGAATGGTACATTTAGGCTAGCACTTAATTCTTGCTGCCCTGAGATTGTGTATGTATTTGTATCTAGGACCATTTCAAGTCTAATTCTATTAGTATATATATAGAAAAGGGTCAAAAATGATAGGGTGCTCATGTGTTGGGGTCAGAGACAATTCTTTCGATCTCTTCCAGCAGCCGCTCCTTCTCTTCGGTTAAGTCCTCGTTTTGCTTCTGAAGCTCCTCGATCTGCTTGGTCTGCTCTGAATCTTTCCTGTAATCGTGTTTATAAACAATTAATTAAATAGGTTTACAAAGGTGGCTTATGATGACTTGACAAGAATTTTCCTTAGAAACTTGTGTCCTTGCAGCAGTGTACCCACCTGTTCATGAAAGACAGGTTAAGTTTTAGTGACCGGACCTCCTTCTCTAGGGTTTCACAGCGTTTAAGTACTGCTTGCATGTCAGATGGTATTACTGGTGTGGAACTTCTTTCCTTTGCTTCTGCCATTCTGAACCATAAGAATGTAATGGAACATCACATACTGTATGATAATTATAACTCATTGATCAAGGACCATTCTTTTTGAAAGAAGGGAGAACCATCACATACTTGCGTGAGCGCTCAACCCTGCGCTTCTTCGTAGGATCTCCATTATCAGCTGCAGTGTTAACTAATTAGATTGTTTGGTGATTAAGAAGAAACTGCACAGTAATATATGATATTTTAAGTGATTGCTCATTTGGGACAAGTACATATGTAGGAGTACATGACAATTTTATATATTTCATGTTCCCCCCAATATCTAATGAACATGTGTTTGGGGTAAGTGATTGTTTTGAGAAATCACTGTATGCCAAATATTTGGTGCCTAAAAATAAGTCATCTTCTGGGTATACCTGCTTGTTCTGATGAAATGGACCCCATTCGAGTTAGGGCTGCTTTCTGCAAATGAGAAAAATGATCCATATTGAAATAATTCAACAGAATAAACTTTTGATGCTCCAGAAGTATGAGTTGAACTTACCTTTCTCTCATCTTTCAAAGTATCCTTTTGTATCCTCTCTCTGTATTCTGTATATTTTTGAACAAATATTAACACAATTTATTCTCCCATGGCATGATAATAATGGCATCTTTATAGGAGAAAAGATCAAACATTCTCAGATCCATGTTCTGACTCAAGTATTTGTGTCAGGCCAAGTAAAGTTTTGCTAAACTCAAGGATGTTTGTATTGATAGAAGTATACCTTTGCCTTTTGATTTGCAGCCGGTTGTTCCATTTGCAGCATTTTTTCTACTGCTCTCACAAACAGACATCGCTTGCCCTGTAGGAGGTAGCTCATCACACATTTCAAACCCAGCTGAATGAGTGGTCATAGCAGTAGAGGATCCACTGTGTGAAGGCTCTCGAGACGCTGCACCGAACCAAACCTGGTTTGCAGGAGCAACAAAGTTACCATTGTTTGGTTCCATGGGTCTATCGACCTTGGGAAGCATCATGGAATCCTGAACTTGGGCAGTTGTCACTATGGGAAAGAAATCTGTTCCTCCAAGAATGTTCTGTTGAAACTGCTGAGTGTCATAGAATCCAAAAGAATTGCCTACTGAGGTGTCTTTGTTAGCATGGCTACCAAGCTTCTTGCGCTCAAGCGTGTCCTTGAGCATGCTCACCACTGAGGTAACAGTATCTTGTGCTGCCATATGTGGATTATCCAGAGGGGATGTTGATGAACTTGAAGGAGATACAAACTTTGGTGTATGAACAGGTGTGTTGCTCACTGGTGTGCTGTTTGTTGTGTTTGTAAAATCTTGTTTTAATTGGTTAGTTGCTTCAATGCTTCCTATAGTTATTGGTGCCAAATTAGTTTGCATTGCAGCATACCTCCTCCTGTAAATATGACCAAGAAAATTGAGGCAAGAACCAAAAATTTTTCATGCGGGAAGGTAATAGTGCACATGGAATAAAAAAGGCCCTGCCTTAACTCTGACGAACGACTTCTAGTCATTGGTTGAGTGCTGTGGAACCAGGCCTAGAAATGGATAAAATAAGAAAAATTACTGTTTTTTTACCCATACAAAATTGTGAATATGGTAGCAACTGGACTGTGAAGATGACTAACTTTTGCTAGAAGCAGGTCACTGGCTTGCATTCCCTTCTCTGCTGCATTTCTGTTATGGCAAAAAAAAAAGCAAGATCAATAAAACTCACAATACATAGACCATAAAGTAGAATGTTCGTGTTCGAGAAAAAAAAAGTAGAATGTTATTTTTAAGAAACTGTGGAAGGTGATGTTGGCGTATAAATACAGTACTTGAGTGATTGCTGGTTGTGGTTATTTGGATATTCGACTGAAGGGATTGCTAAATTCTGTTGAACCAAGTTGTCGGTGATAAAACTTTGTTGAGCAATGTCATGCTGTTGATTCGGATGGCCTGCAGCTTCTGATGACAACCTGCATAGTTTCGGACAACACCTTGTGAGTTAGGAGTTACAGCTAACCAAATCACAGGAGTTGATCATAATAGGAGTAGACATTTGATGCTTTTCCAACCTTTAATTGGGTAATATACGTACCTTTATATGCTTTCTTAAAGTCAGGTTTTAGAAGAAAATCGGTAACACGATCTATTTAGTATCTGAGGCATATGAGTTCAGATAGCCTTTTTTAGATTAGTTCCAATTAAATTACTGATCTTTGGTTTGAGGTGCTCTCTCCACCTAAGTACATAATTTCTTTCATTGGTGTATATTTACAGACCTAGCAAATTTAGTTAACTCTGCATCGTTTACTAGTATCTTACCTAGATGGCTGTCGAGGGCGATTGTTCACTGCACCAAATACTGGGATCTGCAAATAAGCAGCCATACATTTAGGTGATAGATTCCTGAGTAAGAGATTAGCCAACATATCAAGTGGCACTTTAGTATTCATGTTCATATAGCTTATAAAACATCCATATGTACTTTCTGAAATGATAGAAGAAGTGAGTGATCCCCAGCAAAAGGGACCATATCTTCTGAACCATGAACTATTTCATCTTCATGCTCAGAGAGAGAAGAAACGACAGGAAAAGTTCAGAATTCTTGCCTCTCCATTCATAAGCCAGCTGTTGAACAACTCCTCGCTATCTTCTCTGAGACCTTGCGACATGTTCTTGAACCCCAGCATCTCCATGCTTGGCGCTGCTGCCACTCCCATTGAGTTCTCCATCACTGCCTTGAGGAAGATCTCCTCGCTGGTGTTCCTGAACAAATCAGACAGGCCCCTCCCCTCCATCTCCATGAACCCCTCTCAGCTCAACCTCCCCTCTCCTGGTGCAACAATTGACCAGATTGATAAGAGGAGTCGCGAAAAGCTGTCTTTAGTAGTATTGCGGTAGTAGGTTCACTAAGGGCTGAAGCAACGAAACAAATAAGATAATATAAAATAGAATCCCACCTAAAGCACCAATTAATCTTATAAAAATGGTGCTTGGCAGAAGAGTTCAAGCACAGAAGACATGTACTAGTTGAGTGTGGCACTAGCCGATACTAAACAAAGTGATGGCAGGTATCTTCCCCTCCATTGGAGGCAAAGATTCCGTTCTTCTCATTTTGTCTCATCAGTGGAAAAATCAGCCTATGAAGAATTTGGCCACTTTCGCGCCAATGAATGAACACGCACACACAGTCCATATTACGTATATGTATGAAGAGAAAAGCAGTACATTGCTTGAGTTACACATTTCCTTATGCTGACATCTTCTGTAGATGGTCTGAAAAAAATGCAACACAAAGATTGGACAAATGTTCTGGCAGCTGCCTTCTGTGATTGGACAAAGGCAACACAAAGATTGCTGACATCTTCTGTACATTGCTTGAATTACACATTTCCTTATGCTGACATCTTCTCTTGCTATGTTACTTCTATGTTTACTCAGAAACACCAAATGTTTGAACTATTTGCATCTGTTTTGTTCTATATGCTTCAGAATTCCTAGTTCAAGGATTAATCTGTAGCAACTTGGTCCTAGCCTCCTAGGTGTTGAAACTGACAGCATCTATGATATGGGTATTAAGATAATATAATGCAGCAATAGGAGGAAGTGGATGGCCAGTCTAAGTGCCTATAGGCTTACTCCGCATTACAGCGACATCTTTGAATCATATATAATACATACTGACGCAAGCAGGCTCAAAAGCGCCAGTTTGGAGCCTCCCTGATATGAAGTTGTCACCAGATCATTTCTTCTATTAGGCCTTGTTTAGTTCTCAGAAAAGTTTCAAGATTCCCCGTCACATCGGATCTTACGGCACATGCATGGAGTATTAAATTTAGACGAAAATAAAAACTAATTACATAGTTTATCTGTAAATTACGAGATGAATCTTTTGACTCTAATTAGTCTATGATTAGACAATATTTGCCACAAACAAACGAAAGTGCTACAGTGCCCAAAACTCAAAAATTTTGCCAACTAAACAAGGCCTTACTGGTAATAAGGTAAGTGGCTCCTCTCATCATGTTTAATTGTTGATATAGTTTTTGCAGCAGAAAAAGAAAAGCTTTGGTTTGGAAGCTTCTGCTGATTCTGACAATGGCTCCTGTTTGGAAACACAGAGCTGCGAATCTCCAAATGCAAATTCAAATTTAAAAACAGAAATATGTATTTTTTTTATCAAAAGTAAACTTGACATGCTCCTCTATCTGCAGCAGTGAAAATACAGACTTACTGGTTTAGGTAAGAAAGCAAAAACTGTACTTTTCTAGCTTTCCTGAATCAGCTGAAGGGGATCTAGTATTGATGAATGAATTCACATGAATTTGTATGGTTTTCACTGACACTGACCTTTGTCTTTCCTATCCAACTTCCATTTACAGAAACAAAAGACTCCATGAGGGTTTGACCAGGACAATCAACCAACCAAAGATCTGCCTCCCTCGACTGTCCGTCCAGATACATCCATGACTGCTTGTGTACAACAATAAACACCACGGATTAGGTGGTCTGTCAGCATCAGCTACGATCACACAGGCAAGTATTCTACACCAAACTGTACTGATCTTGCAGGGACGGAGCAGCATAGCTGTTGTCCATTTCGGCAAGCCGCACCCGGCGGCACAGGCGCGAGGACGGATTCTGCCGCCGGCACGCTCGCGGACGACGCGCCATCGCCACCCCCCCGGCGATGGCGACGTCGATCGATGGCGACCGCACCCCGTCGTCTGACCTCAGATCAGAGGCCCGCATTTCTTTATTCCCACTCATGGCGTCGCCGGAGTGCCAAAACTGCAACTTGCTTTCAGATCTTTGACAGTGTCCCTGACCGGCTGCTGACACTGAGGTGTCGATGCGAGGAAGAAGAAGGGCCCGGCCAGTTCAGGGGTGGTCGTCTCGTCACCACTGCGCGTGCCTGCATTATTCCGGACAAATAAAAAAGATCTTCTAGTACGTTTTTCTAACAAACGCGGTTCATGATTGGGTCTTGATATCATATCATATCATATGAATATTCGAAGGAAGGATCCGGAGATGCTTCTTACAAATTTACAATGTATTCGTAGTGCAGTGCAGGTTTTTGTTGCCTTCATTCACGCATGCTTCAAGAGTCGTTCAGGTTCAGACGTTGTTCAGTTTATTATTATTATTATGTTGTCAAAAAAAAAAGTTTATTGTTATTATGGAAGAAGGCGTAATTTGTCAACTACGCCTTCACGCGACGGCTGCACTTCTGGGCCTTGCAACCGGCCCACGTAAAAACATACTACGCCTTACAGCATTCAAATGGGCTGGAGGAAGTATGGGTCACGGATGGGCTGAGAAACTAAAGTGAGGCCCAAAGCCCGGATCCGTTTGAGCCCACAAGGCAATCCCCTCCGCGGCCGCGCTTATCCCCTCCGTCCGCCACATCTCGTCTACTAGTCTAGTCGTCTTGCCTCGCTCGCATCCGAACCGTCCCCCAAGCGCAGCGCGTCCATGGCGTCCACCGCGCTGGTGGCAGTGGCAGTGGGGGGCGGCCTCTGTCCCGGTCTCGTCGCCTCCTGCAGCGTCGCATCCTGCTCCCTGCGCGCCGGCGGCGGTGACTCCCCACGGCTTGGCCGCCGCCTCGTCCTCCTGCAGAGAGGAGGAGGCGCCGAGGTGAGTGTTTCCCCCCCGTCCCTCTTCCCCCTTGCCATTCATTAGCTGGTAGCTCTATCTTGTGGTTGGTGACTGGACCGGTTGGTAACTTGGTACCGGGAACTGGGAAGTAGCTCCTGTATTATTCTCTGCAACAACATTTACTTTATTTTTGTTGTTAGTATTTTCTACTTACTTTCTAGTGCTACGGCAGTTCATGGTTTGATCTGTTTTTGAGTTCGTCTCCAATACAAAGCAGTAGGGTTATCTGCACCATTTTTTCCCCCTTATCTCAGAAGACTACTGCCATCTTTCACTGTAGGAATAAGTGCCTGAACGCTGAAGCACTTTTTTCATGTCAATTGTATCATTTTTTTGGGTCAGGGACGCCTCCCTGACTTGGTTAGATGGTTGATTTAATTCGATAGAGCGAATGCTTTTGGTCAGGGAGAGAGGAAGAGGATACGGAATTGCCCAATATTTCGTTGTGCCAATGAGGTGGATGTCGTGACCGAGGATGACAATGTGGATGGTGATGCTACCGACGATGAAGAAGACCTTGAGGCTGCAGCTGATGACGCTATTGATGCTGACGTTGATACTGAAGATGAACTGGATTCTTCGCTGCCTGAGGATGTTGAGTGGATAAAGCAGCAGCCACTTCCTTATCCTTTGGTACGTACTCAGTGTTGATCTGCTAACATTAACAGTGAATGGAATGACAGATAGCCGGGATGGTAATGTAGGATGCCCTGGAGCCATACATAAGCAAGGAGACGGTGGGGCAGCACTGGGGAGTTCATCAGCAGATTCACGTGGACCGGCTCAATGGCATGATCGGTGGTAGCGAGTGGGAAGGCATGTCGCTGGGGCAGATGATGCTCGCCTCGTTCAATGAGGGCAGAGAGCAGCCCCATCCTCCCTTCTTCCATGCTGCACAGGTACCATTGGCCATTGCGTGTGGTGCATTTGTGGTTGCTTGTGTATGCTTCAAGTGGCTAATTCTTGGCCATGTATTTAGGTATGGAACCATGATTTCTATTGGCGATCCATGAAACCTGGCGGTGGGGGCAAGCCACCGGAACGGCTTCTGAAGTTTATTAATAGAGACTTTGGCTCCTATGAGGGTATGATCCGCCAATTCATGGATGCTGCATTAACTCAGTTTGGTTCTGGATGGGTTTGGCTTTCCTGTAAGTGATGCTGACGAACATTCCTCTTACCTTCACTGTTCTAATATGTAACTTGCACATGATGGTCAGATGAACATAATTTTTTTCTTTAACTGCTTGTAGACAAAGGAAGCGGTTTGCCTTATGTGAAATCAAGAAGCCCAATCGCATCGGACAATTATGGTAGGCTGGTCATCTCAAAGACTCCAAATGCCATCAACCCTCTTGTCTGGGGCCACTCTGTGAGTATCAACTCCACAACTTTCCCCCCTTATGTTACCATGAGTTCATGTATCCACAGGAGTCTCATGAATCTATTTCTTTGGCAGCCACTCCTTGGGATTGATGTTTGGGAGGTACAGTTTTCGCAAATGTATTTTTTTAAAAGAGATAACCTCTTGTTTTAAGAAAGCAACAGATTCGCAAATGCATTTTCCATTTCCTTCCCTTTTTCCTAAAAATACATCTTTACTAACAATTCTCTTCACTTCTGGGAACAGCATGCATACTACCTGGATTATGAGGTTAGATGAAGAATGATGCTTGAAGTTTGCAAGCAGTTAAATAGCGCATTTTCTCTGACATGTTTACCTTCCATTTCATTCTTACAGGATCGAAGGGCTGATTATGTTTCTGCAATTCTAGAGAATCTTGTGTCGTGGGAAATAGTCGAGTCAAGGCTCACGAAAGCCGTTGTACGGGCAGTAGAAAGAGATGAGGATCTCCGCAGAAGAATTCAAAGGAAGCAGCATTTATCTCAGGCGAATGGGCAGAGTAGAGCTAGGCCTCGCACTCGGCAAGGCAGACCGACAGGGTGGCAAGGAGACCAAGAAGTCGCCAGGAGCAGCCCTGTGGAGGCATGACAACGCAGCTGGTGAATGAGGTGCAATCAGGTCCCTTGTGTAGCTGAATGGTGCCGCAAAGATGGGGATGAACCTGCAACACGAACACCAGAAAAAGGCGATCAACCTTTTCTTGATGACAGTCTTCAGAGCTTGCATGGGCATATTTGTCTATTCAGGCTGCATTGCATACACCCTCAGTACTGTGAAGGGGTTGGGATAAGTTTTGGTAAGTAGGATTAGGGTAGAGGTAGAAATGTAGAATAGACAGAAATTCGCCAGAGGTCCAGAACTCGATTTGCTCGCTGTTCCTTTGGGATGTGAGTGACAATGGAAGATATGCTTGTGTGTTCTGAACCATTGGTTGGCAAACCAAGGCTGCAAGATGTGTTGTCGCTCGTCAGTCTTGTTCATCCCTTTCCAGTGATGATCAGTGACCTGTGACTCTGTGAGGATGTACCCATTTGTTAAGGAACTTGCACCGGCTTTGTTTTGGTCTCACTTCATTTATATATGGACTATGTTGTAATGTGGAAGTCTCTCGCTGCGCTTGGTGCTGTTGCCCAGTGATAATACACAAATAGAATCAATCTACTCATTTACTGAGCGCAAGTCAAACAAGCTTCTCGTTAAGCCACGACGACATGAACAAGATGTCACAGGCCTCCCCTTCTTCTCTTGAACTTATCAGTTTCAGCTTGGCTTATCAGCGGTCCTGATCAGTTTTGCATGATGCCATGATCAGTTTTGCAGCCACAAGTGGGCATTTGGATAATAATCAGACATATCTGTAGTCTAATAATAGAAAGAAGCCCGCCTCTTTACCTAGTGGGCCCTTAAGGCTCAGACGATTCGGCCCATGAATCAAAGGGCCCGCAAATTATTGTCTGGTTTGTACTCGGCTCCATGAACAATGAATAAATGGAAGAGTTTTCTTAGAAAAAAAGAACCCCCCAGACATGCTCGGAATATCCGGAGTTCCGGACCAAGCTAAGGAACGTACATTCCACGGAAAGAACCCTTGACTAAGGCCGGTCGCAATAGTCGCAATGGTATTCTAATCGCTATCTATTTGATCTTTAGAAAGAATGTTATTGACTTTCAATGGCAATTTGTAAATAGCTAGTTTAGAAAGTCGCTAGCTATTGTGGAGAGTATTGTGAGAGAGTTATTTCTAGAAGATCATACTAGATTAGTTATTTATGAGTCGCTAGCTATTTGATCTCTCTTGTCGATAGCCAATGAGAATGCTACTTTTTTATTATTTTTATACGTTATCTCGTTAGCTATTTGATAACCATTGCGGATGACCTAATGCTCTTTTGCGGCCTCATTCGGGACCTCTCGAATCCAAGCCTTGGACCACTCAGCGCACCTGGTTTTTAACGGTGGAATTTCTTCTTCCCGTAAATTCAAGTTCTCAGACTAATATAAATGTTGTACAGTGTAAAACATGCTCATATGTTATAGCGAAATTTATTTTCCGTGTCATATATTTTAATATATGGCATGACTATGCTGTGAAGAGTGGAGGGACACACACATAATGTGAGAAGGTGTGACGGATAGACAGAAAGAATAGAAGAGAAATTTTCAAATCACACACGGTGAGGAATCTTTTCGTCATATCTTCTTTGTTTTAGTTTGTAATCTTGTTTATTTATTTTTATTATGATAATCAGATTTTAAAAAACATAAGATAAAAAAGAAATCGGACGAACCTAATCGGATCAAAAAAGATCTATTATTTAATCTATTAAACGTAATACTCTATTTATTTTTAATACAAAAAATATATTATTTATTTTTTTTAAATCGGATTCACCAACGCAACCACGCAAAGGAAAGGAGTCGTCGCCCGCCACACGCGAACCAACACGAGGCGCGCCGTCCACGAGTCCAGCCGCACGGACGGCCCGGATCGCGAGCACCGACGGCGCAGATCGATCGTGCCACGTACGGACAACGGTCCTGGTACCAGTTTGTAAATAAGTCCAAGTGGGAGGCCCTGTTCAGCAAAACCCCCGCTTCCTTCCTTTCCTTCCTTCCTCACTTCCTCTCGCTGCCATCGCCATCGGCATCATCGCCAGTAGATAGATATAAACAAGACAAGAGGAGCGTCGAGCTTGGACCTCCCCGCCCCGTCCTGTCCCCTCGACGCAATCGACCGCCAAGAACATCCCGAGAGCAGCGCCGCCGTCTCGTCTCGTCGCCATGGGTCTGCAGGTATGGATCCTCTGTCTAGACTTTATTTGTATCTTCCAATTCCAAGAAGAGATGTGTTTGGGCTGTGGAGCAAAACCTGCAGCGTCCAGAGGTCGATTTGGGACCGCCGGATTCGCTTCGCTGGTGAAGTAGTTGTATGTATGCTTGTGATTTCAGCTGCTGTGTGGTTGTGATCTTGCCGGCCGGTTCAGTTCAGTTGTTGCTTGGTGGCAACAAGTTCAGAGTCTGGATTAGGTGGGGGATTCTGTGGTTCAGGTTTCAGAGTCAGTGAGACAGCAGACTTAACCTATTTTATTTTTACCTATATATAGAAATAAAGTGTGTTCTGAATTGTGGCTATTGTCTCTGCGATTATGGCGTGCAAGTTAGCAACACTCGGCACATAGCACAGTACTGTTACCACTTGCAAAAAGCTATCTGTGGCGATTGGTGGATGCCCGGTGAATCGGTTTGTCCCCAGCTTATGGCAAGCTAGCACAGTGCCGGCACTGCTGGCAAAGCCATCGTCCCTGGTGCTGAAATAGATTGCTTGGTTTGGTTAACCTTGTCTTTGATTTTGGCATGCAGGAGGAGTTTGAGGAGCACGCCGAGAAGGCCAAGACCTTGCCTGACACGACGACGAACGAGAACAAGCTCATCCTCTACGGGCTCTACAAGCAGGCCACCGTCAGCGATGTCAACACCGGTATGTATGTAGTATGTGTTTTTATCTTGTTGACCGAATCTCGTACCGCTCCGATGCTGGTGTTCATGGTTTTCCGTGTTGAATCAAGACAGAAGAATACTGATTCTAATGACACCACAGCAGGCTTGTTTGCCTTGTGATGTGCTTGATGATTTTGCCGTGGATTTCGTGCTTGGGGGCGCGCCGGGGGGGTGGGGGTGGGGGGGTGCTCTTGTTTTTCTGGAACACCTTATCATCAGTATAGGTAGGCGCGGCGGCCAAACAAAATTTCAGATTTCCACTTGCGGAGTTATGGTGCAGACAATCAGTGCATGAAAACATTTTGATTTTCTTGGATACATAGTATTCCAAGTAACCTTTCGAACGCGCAATGCTTGGATTCCTTATATTATATACAAAGCGAGATTTTATATATTTACAATTCCCAAATGCATGGCGACTTACTTTGCAAGCTGTTGTGCATCTCTCTTTCCCTACAAGCTTTCTCAAATACCGGAATCTTCGGATTACCTTTTTCAAAAACATCAGGTGGTCAGATTCGGGTTAGTCTTTTTTTTCCAAGGGAAAAGGGTACTACTTCTATGAGTGTTATGAACGTCAAAGAACACATCTGTATTCCAAAGCTAGCTGAATTTTTGTTTTTTTGGCTAGTATAACAGTTCATCATACCAAACATTCATGATTTGTCTGTTAGGGCGTCCTGGCATTTTCAGTCTGAAAGAGAGAGCCAAATGGGATGCTTGGAAGGCCGTTGAAGGTTTGTTCAGACCCGTTCCAAATGTGCAATCTCTCTCTGCTGACCATACTCCAACTGACCATTCTGCATGCTTTGCAATTTTGTGTCCGAGCAGGGAAATCCAAGGATGAAGCAATGACCGACTACATCACCAAAGTGAAACAGCTGCTGGAGGAGGCCGCAGCATCCACTTCCTAGGCTATGAAAACACCATGATCCATAGTTGCCTATATAGTTATGCTATATGTGTCGTCAATAAACCTTGGGTCCCTGTTATGTTTTGGATGGCTTCTGTTTCCATACATGTAACTGTTCTGTCTCCAAGGATACTCAACGTCGCTTATAAAGGCCTGTAAACTCTTGTGAAAACAAATTCAAATTACCATCTCCTGAAAGTTGGGCACATGTTCCCTGAATCCTGGCAATGACTTGTGCAGCTTGTGGTATAGGTGTTCTATTTCAGATG
>Ga0182004_10000735_pt1 | contig 21526 bp, 15 predicted proteins | sample Sormic07211540_1_FD_120479 | JGI IMG/M metagenome (GOLD analysis project Ga0182004, IMG submission 120479) | Endophyte microbial communities from Sorghum bicolor roots, Mead, Nebraska, USA - 072115-40_1 MetaG | ecosystem: Host-associated > Plants > Roots > Unclassified | place: USA: Nebraska...
CCCTTCTTTAAGCCATCCTATTCGGGATCTTGACCTGGCTATTGTTCTCATTAGTGAAGCTAGAGCAAGGGTGTGCTTCTTTAGGTTGTTGCGCAGCCACAACTCATTTGGTTGGAGAGCACGGCTGTCTTGGGCTATATCTAGCTGGTGAATAATTTCTTTCGCTAGGGACCTAGATGAGAATATCCTAATAGTTTGAGGACCGCTAGTGTAATTTACGCGTGTATGTACTAATGTGCTAGTATTCTTTTTAGTTTCTTCTAATCTTAATAGTCACAGCTCGAATCATAATTTCAAAGCTACAAATGTTTGAATGTAGTTCAAAATATATTCAAATTTGCAAAATTCCTTTTCCATCATGAAGAACTGCAAATGGCATTTTACAATTATATAATAATACACGAACAGATTTTCCACCCGCTTGGTGGTGTAAAGCCCATAGGGTCTTGGTGGCGCAAAGCATCAACTATTCCCTTATCCCCAGGGGCTGATTTCAGATAGGTTCTTATAATCTTATGACACTCCTAAGCTGGCAATCTAAAACAAGAGGCAGACTCATCAGGTTCACTGGTCAATTTAAATGATTAAATCAGTGACCATATGGACTGCAAAACCAACAATAATGGCCAAAAATCAGCTCTCTATCCCCCGATATAGACATAGACATAGACATCCTTTGTCAATTTCTGTCTAATGCAATTTGCTTGAGCCACAGCCACTTTTATACTGAAGAAAACCTCGCCTTTGCACCAGCCCTGTATTGGTAGAACTATAGTTGATTTTGCTGATTCAGTCCCATTCTGTTCAAGTTTGTACAATCAAACATTTATATTACACTTTCATTACTTGAATCCTAAACTACCTACAAGCATCAAATTGGGTCCTTACGAACATATGACCAGTGAATTAAAGACACTCCTGCTAATTTGGAGATGTGGACTGTTACCGTAGGTTTAACAGGGTAACTTGCTAAGATAACCTTAATGATATATTTCTGAAGAAAATTTTGCATCATGTCAACTAACAAATAAGCTGTAAAAAAACCATATTCACAGCAGAACATGTACCATTAACAAGTACACTGGATTGTTCGAGAAAAACAAGTACACCAGATTAAGTTTCAAAAATTAATTAAATATGTGTGGACTTGCGTATAAATAGATAGAAAAAACATATAAAAGAAGTTTATCACAATATTCAAAACTAGACTTACTATTACAATCTGTTGGCTCTAGCGACAAAGGATCTGAAGAAGCTTTATCTCGAAAAAAACGGGTCAATCCTTGGACTACTTCCCCATACTTTGAGTAGCACTGCAGAAGGAATATAAGCACAGGAAAGAGCACTGTAGAAAGACAGTAAAAAGATGTACTCCCTCCGTCCCAAATTTTTTGCAATTGTAGGACTTGAGGAGCAAATCAAGGTGAGTGTAAAATGACTTTTTTGCCCCTGTAAAGGTTTCTGATGCACTGACTGTTCTGAATTCACATCATTGCAAGACGCATGGCAGTTCAAAAACAAGTGGCTGGGACGGTGTCCGCGTGAGGTGAGGCTGTGCATGGCGTGCCTGTGCGGCAGTTTTTTTATTTCTTTTTTACTGGTGCGACGAGCGTTCGAGAGACATGGGCACTAGTACAGGTGTTGTGTGGGTCCCACATGATGTGATAGTCCATCATGGTAGTGACTATATGTAAGCAAATTTTTTGGGAAAATTTTGAATTCTACAATTGCAAATTTTACTGGACGGAGGGAGTACCTTTATATGAGGTCGAAGCCAATATGACATCTGAGATTGATAATTTGGCCACGCAAACCTATAATAACCAACATACAATGAGAAGTAGCTCTGTTAATAAAGGCGACCTGTTCTGGAGATGTTTGACTGAAACAAGCAACATGGTTCAAAATGCAAAGCCATGTACTGCCTCATGATTCTTAAAATTGCATATATTAGTTTACTTTAACCTAAGCTCACAAAATGCAAAGACTATTTTGATATTTGCAAAGCGCAGATCCCATTGTTTAAAAAAAACGCTGATCCTCTTTTTTCTGGTTTAACTCTAAGGATTACAATATGGACTTATGGAGCCCAAAATGGCAGTATACCGATTACAGAATACATGAATAACAGAATAAACAAATATAGTGAAGTGGTTTCGATATGATTTCTTCAGAGTGCTCTATGTAGCTACTATTATAGAAAAATATTCAAGGCATTAATGATTGGACAAAACCAAGAAATCATGTGTGTAATTACAGAATATCCCCCTTCAATAAGATTAACGATGCCATCGAATTGGGTATAACTGTATGCATGATAGTGTCTACTATACCATGGAAGCTCAAGAAATAATTGACAGTCCAGCACAATAAAGAATATACTTCCACAGGAAATTCAGCACAAAAGCAACAATGATTTGTTACTTAGAGGACAATGATTAGGCTTAGACCTTTCATCACAATAAAGAATAGCTCCATAGTCATGGCGATGTCTGATAACACGTCCAACAGCCTGATTGACAGCTCTTGCTGCTTGTTGCACATACCATTCTTCTCCTGTCAATGTCTAAAAAACAATTGCAAAACCTTTTTGTAAAATTGATCAGCAAAGGTTTGCTTAACAATTTACAATGAATTTGTTGAACCTTTGTGTTTTTATTAGATGGTGTCCCCTGCTTATCCAAATACTCACGCTTGAGCCGAACCTGGAACAAAGACACAGGAAAATTGACGATTAACTAAAGGAAAATACCAATTACTCTTGCCCAAAGTCCAAGAGCTAGTACTTTGTGCAATATGAATATATGATAATAAAATCATGCAGGTCAAAAAGCAAGGAACAAAAGAAAATCAATAGCCTTTAGAAAAACTAATGAATGGTGGCAAAATACTTCCAGACTTAAAAAGGCTGAAGCAGAATTCAACTCATCCAAAGTGACAATTAAAAATGTGTGTGAATATCCACGTATGAACCTGGCTCAACATAACAAGCCAGCAAAACTCAATATATTTGGTACAAAATTGTCAGTTCCAAAGCAAGAACAGGAGCGTAACAAAAGGAGACATTAACTTTTAGTGATAAAGCTTTAGGAGGACACTACACATCATACAGATAGAAACAAACCTTGGCATCAGTTGGAGTAGCAAAGGGCATTCCCGTAACTATCACTGCCCTCCCAGCACGATCAGCAAAATCAAGACCCTCACTAACCTGCACAAGTACAAAAATGAACAAATGAGGGAGCAAAAGCTCAAAGATTAGTGAAAAAGCAACATTTTGGAAATGGTACTGCCAACTTATTAGTACATGTCCTTCTAATGACCAATTGGTTTGTTCACTTAATTTTTAATCATAGAGACGCCCTCATGTTTCATAATTTTGCACTAGAACCATCGAGTTTATAGACTTCCTGTTCCATAAGTATCCTGCTTGGCCCCCAGCGTCAATCTTTTCTTGCCCAGCCAATGGTTACTTCTATAGCGCAATGAAATGTATGTTTACAGCAGAAACAAGCCATTCGTGTTCATGATCTTGTATGCCTGCTTTTCGCAGAGCATTCATGAAACTGCTTTATAAACGTACAGTGTTTATATTAACATTACAGCACTCATACAGCTATTACAGCCCTGTTTGGAGGTGCTTTTTTTATGAGCTTATATTTGATAAGTCAGCTTTTACGATGAGCTCGCTTTTGTAAAAGGAGAATCTTCCCATTTGGAATTCACTTGCTTCTTCCCATCTCCACCCCTTCCGATGTCCCTACCCCAATCTTGCATCCATGAATCCTGTGAATCCTCACCCTCTCCATGAAGTCCAAGCCCAAGGCCCACTCCACCGGGGCTGTCTTCCAGGTGAGGTCTGTGGGGAAACCGCACTGCACCACCCCACACATCACCGATTGGTTGGTGCTGCACCACAGTCCGAGGTCATCGAGCTGCCGAGACCAATGTACCCCGTTCGAGCTCGTCTCACAGCCACAAACCGAAACGCGTGGTCCGAGCTCATCGCATGTCTGTCCGAAAATAGTTGTGCCGCCGGCGAGGAGCGGCGCCATCGCATCTGTCACATCAGGGCTTGCACAAGGGCAGGAGCTGCGTCGGAGAGTGAGCTAGGCAAAGGAGGGGCATGCACGTACAGGCGGTGGGGAAGAAGCTGGGAACAGCACCTCAGCCCTGGCTTCTCGCTTCTCAGCCCGTTCATAGAAGCGAAAGAAGCAAGCCGAGCATTTGGCAGCTGCCTCAGCTTTTTTCTGATGGGAAGCTGGGAGAAAAGCCATTCCAAACAGGGCCTATGCCGTTAAGCATGTTTTATCTTTCAGCGCAAAAAAAAAAGAGTAAACATAATGGTTAATAAGTTGATTAGCATGTTACAGACCTGGCAAAAGAAGCATTTAACTCAATATCATTGAGAATGGAAAACTAAAATAAAAAAAAAGTGATAATAGATAGCAAAGGTTGCAAAGAACAGGAACAAACTTTGCCACGACACACTGCAAAAAATATTGCCCCAGAAGAAGAATCATGTAATTTGGCTCTATAATCCTGCAAATCAAATGGTTCATAATTATATGAGCATACGAAGTGTTATCATTATCATGCAAGCAACATCTAATAAAATATTTCAAACCTCAATTGCACTTTGAAAGTTTGATGACTGCCTAGGCTCTATAACTGGCTGCTTGTGCTTACAGATCCGCTGCCAAATTGTGTTCTCAGACGCTGAATTTGAATGGTTCTGTAAGAGATTAAGTTATGGATTTCTAAGTATATAAGCACCTCAAGTGATCAGAACTACTAGTCAGAAACAACAAATACCCTATTTTTCCAGAATTCAACACACATATCCATCATAGAATATGAAGGAAAGAAAACAAGGAGTCCATCTGGCACAATGCGTGCGAAGTTTACTGCAAAATGAGCACATATGTCAGCAGAAATGTATCAGAACAAAAGCAGCTGCATATATTGTTACTATTGGCCTACCTATTGCAGTGCCCAACTCTTGTTTATACTGTATAGTATTACGCATGCGATAAGAAGAATTAAGAGCATGTCCAGAAGGGCCGACAGGCACAACTCCAACCCAGATTTGGTCTGAGGAAATGACATGCGGATTTTCTAGTCTAACTGGGAATTCACTGGATTCATGGGAAAAAAAACATTATCTTGACAATTAACATCAAACAGAGAAGCCAATATCAATAAGCAACCAATAAAGATACAATCCAATGACTAAGTAAACTGAATCAACATAGATTTACTTACAGGTTTAGTTCCATGGCTAGTGAATCCAAGGGAGACAAGGTGCCTGAGGTTAATATAATGGAGCGCACACCCAACTTGAGAAATTCTTCCATTGCCAGCCCCGGGTTGAAACACCACCAACTAAGGGTCCTTGAAGACTTACCTGAGAATGCAAGAAAATTGTAGATAATTAATAAAGATATAGTTATTCAGTAGTTGAGAATGAACTGAAGTGTGGATTGGAATAATATAAATCTTTTATGTTTCAATTATTATTGACGGCACCATGCCTGAAGGGAGTTGGTGTAACTATTCTAAGCATGTAGGTAGAATGAACTGTACCAAGTGTCACATGTGTTTTCCTTTAAATAATCAACAATATCTGAAAGTAATCAGTGGAGTAATACTATCCATGCAGTTTATAGTACTCATGACTGTACCAGGGATTACAGACTTTCTCCTTCATATAAAGAACATTCAGGGATCGACTTTGAACTTACCCAGAACTTTCAATGCATCTCCAGATGTTTGTTGAGATTCGTTCACATGAAACTGAAAATATCAAGTGTGATTGTAAGAGTACAGTAAAATATGCAAAGCTTATGCTGCAAATATGTAAAGGGATGGTAGTAATAAGAGGGAAGTCAGATTGTCAGAATTATGAGGCATGGAAATAGCTATAATGGATAAACACCGAATGAAAGCGAACAGGGAAATGCAATTAGAGAGATACTTAAACACCCAATGAAAATGAACTGAGAAATGTAAATGATGAGAAACTTACTCGATAATATTTTGCATGGTTTTGACCACCACCCCTAAAAATTATGTCTAACATGTCCCTAATTGACTCCAATCTAGACACTGTGGCCTTTGCCTGGACCCCTCGCCCAGTTTCAGCAGAATTTCCTAAATATGCAGGAACAGAATAAAAGTTAAAACAGAATAGTATGGCTGCATTTCAGCAGTTTGGAGCAGAAAATTCAGGAACATGGAAGCACTTGACACGGCATATATCACTCTTATGTCTAAGAAGGATGGGGCAGGTCATGTCAAGGACTTTAGGCCTATAAGCCTTGTTCACAGTTTTGCTAAAGTGAACACCAAAGTCCTTGCTAATCATTTGGCAACTTGGCTTCATCTTATGGTGTCTGAATCAAAATGCCTTAAGAAACACTTCCTTCAGGATAACTTCATACTTGTCCAACAAATGGCAAAGTTTCTTCATCAACAAAAACAGCCCCACCTTCTCCTCAAATTAGACATCACTGTTGTAATATAAGTGAATTGCCCACCTCTCCCTATAAGCTTAAGCTTTTGGGTTGAACTGGTTGGTGCATGCAACTTAATATGGTATCAAAGCCAGAGGTCTCGAGTTCGAATCCTAGTTAGCGCAATTAAATAAAATAATTGCTGCTCGCTCCTATTCCACGTCTGAGGCCTAAGGGAGCCTCCACGTGAGGGGGAGTGTTGTAATATAAGTGAATTGTCCACCTCTCCCTATCAACTTAAGCTTTTGGGTTGAACTGGTCGGTGCATGCAACTCAATAATCACAAAGACATTCGATTCAGTGTCTTGGCCCTTCCTCCTTGAAGTGTTGAGAAAGCTCAGTTTGGGGGTTATTTGGTGTGATATTATAAGTGGCCTTTTAGCATCATCTTCAACATAGGTGCTACTGAATGAGATCCCTGTTGAGGTTATCTTACACCGGCAAGGATTGCGGCAAGGTGATCCATTATCACCTATGCTACTTATTCTTGTGATGGAGATACTTGGGCATATGGTGACTTTGGTCTCTGGCTTCCAGTGAGGGAGCCTACAACCCCTTGCTACATGTGTCTTACCTCATAAGATTTCTCTATATGCAGACGATGTGTTTTCCTCCGGCCCACCGCTAGTGATAGAGATAACCCTGGACATTCTTCATTTATTTGGTGAAGGATCGGTTCTCAAAACCAATGTGCAGAAGAGCAACGTGTGTCCTATCCAAAGCTCGGAAGTGATATTCTAGTTCTGAAAGAAAAGCTGACATGTGAGGTGCTCAGTTTCCCTTGTAAGTACCTTGGTATTCCTTATCTTTGAGGAAATTAACCATAGCACAATTACAGCCTCTAATTGATATAATTGCTTACCTTCCACCGTGTGGAAGGCAAACTATTGACACAAGCTGGGAGACGTATTTTGGTTTTTGTGCTCACTTCCACTTTGATCTATCTTGCAATGGCTTTAGACCTCCCACCATAGGCTATTAAGACCATTGATAAGATTAGAAGAAGCTCTCCTGGGAAAGAGCGTAAGGATGCAACGGATGGTCATTGTTTGGTGGCATGGACGAAAGTCAGCTGTCTCCGCAGTATGGTGCACTCGTTATCTCTTACTTGCAAACGCTTGGATGGGCACTTCGGCTATGTTTGGTTCACCTTCTGGAACTGCCAAAAAGCAGAACGCCAACCAAATGGATTGAACCTGAAGCTGCTTTTTCAGAAGCAGCTGCTTTTGCGTAGCACAATTTTAGCAGCATCTTAGACCCTGCTTTCAGATTTCGGCTTTTCCAAATGGGTGGAAATAGAGAGATGTTTCACAGCTGTTAGGGAGATAGAGAGAGGGGGTAGTTTTTGTTAGATGTATTGATGTACTTTGTATTTTCCCTCTACTTGGAGGGGTTCTTTGCATATGTTAGAATAGGCACCCTATGGGCTGGCCATGAGCCTGGCGCCCAAACCTATTTGACTTGGCTGCTCAATGTTATAGTAAATAGGAATAGTACCACATTGCCTACTCACATGGGTGTTAGTCCTATGTACCCTATATAATCAGCCTATGAGGCCTAATGCAATATATCAATCCACTCCTGAGATATATTCGCTCTCAGCATATGTACACTCAAGTATACTTGCTCCTTTGGGCCTGGAATAGAATGTGTTGGCCAATTCTAACATGGTATCAAGCTAGGGTTCCAGGTTCTATCTCAGCCACCAGCCGACCAGCGCCGCGTCGCGCGCCCGCTTCGGGGAGCAGTCCGTGCCCACCCAGCGCCGCTCCGCATGGCCATCCGCGCCGCCTCGTGCGCGCCTTGTGCGGCCGCCTGCGCCATGCTCGAGCCGCCCACGTGTGGCTGCCTATGCCTCCCTTGTCCGCCCCGCTCCCTCTCGCCTCACAACGGCCTACAGCTCCCGTCCCGCTCGCTCGAAGTTTTCCGCGCCCGCGCGCCCGCTCACGCGGCCCCTGCGCTGCCCTTGGCCTCACACCGCCAGAGCGGCCCCTACACTGCTCTTTCCTTCCTCTCCTCTATTTCCCTCCCTCCTCTGTTTCCAGCAGCCCTGCACTACTCTTCCTTCCCTCCTCTGTTTTCCTTCTTTTTATTTTTATTTCCTTCTCCACAACCCCCCCCCTCCCCCCCCCACACACACACACCCCAAAAAAAACACCAACCAATGAGCTTCCTTCTTCCATGGCGTCGCCCGATCGCCCTGGTGCTATTCCTGTCCCTCGGTGCCCTGACATTTTCAGTGGCACAAACTGGGGTGAATTTGTTTTCCATCTGGAGGTCCATATGGATGGGCAGCTCTTGTGGGGCTACCTCACGGATGAGCGGATCTGTCCTCCCTGTCCTATTCTCCCCACGCCACCCAAGTACCCGCCAAATGCTGACGATGATGCCAAGACTGCCATACTTGAGGCATTTGAGGCTTAGATGGAGAGTCGTCACCTTGATTCTACAGTTGGCAACTTCCACCGTCAGATGACAAATGTCTGGCATCACCGGGACCAGAGAGACATACTTCGCCTTTACGAGTTCCTCTCTCGGCTGCGTCCGGAGTTTGAGAATGTTCGGGCGCAGTTGTTGACTCGTCGTCCGCGCCCATCGCTCTCAAAGGCGATGCCTAAGCTGCGAACTGAGGAGACCCGTCTTTGAGCTAGGGGTGTGAGTCATGCTTCGCCGCAGCGCTCCGTCCTCGCGGCCAGCCAACCACACCTCCACCGGTCTCCCCGCCTCCATCCCAGTCTCCGATGGTGCTAGGGGTCCCATCTGGTGTGCAGTGTGGCTACTGCAAGCTCTACGGACATGAGAAGGATTGTCGCAAGAAGCAGCGCAATTGACAGGGGCGTCATGATAGACGCCACTCTCAGGGCCCCTATCTGGTGGTTCCTCTACTTCGCAGGGCACTCGTTCTGTGTCTACAGCGGAGCAGTAGGTTCTTACCCTGTTTCGTCGCCTCACTACTACAGCTCAAACCTCTGCTCATGGGACTACAGCTCAGGCTTCTAGTTCCGCACCTCCTCCTCCGTCACGTATATCATCCCGATGGTTTCTTGACTCTGGTGCCTCTTTTCATCACATGTCCTCTTTGTCTTCTTCCGATCCACCTATCTTTGTTCGACTTCTTTTGATGTTCCTACTGTTTCGCATGTTCCTCAACTCACCATGCAACTTCTGTCTGTGGGTCAAATCATTGATCATGGTTGTCGCATAATCCTTGAGTCTGATTCTTGTTGTGTTCAGGATCTTCGTACGGGTCTTTTGGTGGGAACTGGGCCTATGTATCGAGATTCACAACGCCTATGGGAGATTGATTGGTTGTGTCTTCTTTCACCCGCTTTGACTCCCCCATCACCCGGTTCTCCTACATCTGCGTCAGCTACTTCGTCTACCGCTTCTTTTGCGCAGTGGCATCTTAGACCCTGCTTTCGGCTTTTCCAAATGGGTGGAAACAGAGAGATGTTTCACAGCTGTTAGGGGATAGAGAGGGGGTAGTTTTTGTTAGATATATAGATGTACTTTGTATTTTCCCTCTAATTGGAGGGGTTCTTTGCATATGTACACACATGTATACTTGCCCCTTTGGGCCTGGAATAGAATGTGTTGGCCAATTCTAACAGTTTTCTAATTGTTTTAACTTTTAACCAAACAGCTTACAGTTTTCCCACAGCACATAGCTCACAGCAGATCTTTCACAGCTGACAGCAGCTTTTGCACCACTCACAAAATCGAGACTAATAGACCATGGTTAGCATTTCCTATCCAAGTTCATAACTCAGTCAGGGACTTCTTTTCCATAGCAATATTTTCAGAAGTTAGAGATGGTGCTACCTTTTCAGAAGTTATACATGGGCAGCAAGTTGCTGATCTTGCTCTGCAAGTTTTTGCACTTGTGAGAAGAAGGGCAAAGCCTATAGTGCCTTTGTAAGCTCAACCACCACCACCACCCCTCCCCAAAGTTATTTTTTCTGTATCCGCCCCTGGGGCAAGCAAGAGGACTGTGAGGGAGGCCCTCACCAGTCATGGATGGACTTCTGACATCCAGGGAGCTAATAGGTGTTATTGCTGAATTTCTGAGATTGTGGGATATTCTTGAGGAGGTTGCCTTGCAGCCCAGTATAGAGAATTTCCCATATGCCACCTTTCAGCCTTTGAACAGTACTCAGCTAAATCAGCTTACATGGGCTTCTTCCTCGTCTCTATCAATTTCAGTTCATGGGAACATATTTGGAAAGCATGGGCACCCGGGAATTGTCACTTCTTCATGTGATTGCTTACCATAATAGATGCTGGACTGCGGATCGATTGGCACGTCATGGTCTCCCGCCATCCTGCCTGCTACCCCCTTTGTGACCGGGAGGAGACAATTAATTCTGGTTTCATCTTTTGCACAAAGTTGGGCCAAACAATCTTTCTCCACAACAAGATGAAATCTCCTTTGGCGACTGGTGGCTAATGTGGAGTTTGGAGTGGTTGACATGACTAGGAATGGGCTGAATTCGATATTAATTCTTGGACTTGGATGATTTTAAATAATCACAATCGATGTCTCCCAACTTGGATGGAGCCTTGTTGCTCGCCTTTGCAGGGATGTGGTACTGGAGTTTGGTGGGGGCTCGAGGCTTATCTTTCCTTTTTTTCCCTGCAGCTGGTGGCCAGTAACCAATAGGTGTTCTAGTTTCTAGTTTTGGTCAAGGCCATGTTGTTGTACGAAAAAGGCGTGTATGTTTTCTCAAAAACAAAGGGTTTGTGGGTGTGTATTTTTCCATCTTAATACAAATATACACAATTCTCCTGCATGCTCGAGGACAAAAAGAACAATAGTTACTGAACTACTTTGCACTAACCATCCAGATATTTAGTAAAAGTTAATGTGTTCAACACAATCGAGCTGCAAAGATGGACAACTTTGATCTTACTAATTATCAAGAATATTAGTGTATTGTGATGAAAAATTAATACCATAAAAATCAGTTACCTTCCTCTAGTAGCAGAGAAGCACCATCAATTGTCTCAATCAGTTTTTTGGATGTGTCTGATGTAATGTTCAGTTCAGAAAGAAAATCATATATGTAACTCCCAGCTTTTGTGTAGCCCAACTCCTTGGATGCAATTAACAGCTCACCAATTTTTTTCTCAAGTGCCATTAAGAGAGCTGGAAAGAATGCTCCGGCATTACCACAAGAAGATCACTCTTAAAATCATCAAAGTTAAGTTGCAAGCTTTCCACATATGAACGAAAGAGGCATATAGAAGTGGACAATATGGATCTGAATGCGACTTTGAGAAGTTGAAAGAATTATAGTTCACCTTTGAGTATTGCATAATTTTCAGGATCAAATTGTTTATCAGCAGATTTTTCGATGGACCTCTTTGCTGCACACAGTTTGATGCATTCATGAGCTTCCGCTATACAAGCTGTGAGGTTATTCGGAAATAAATCAAAAGAGGCTGCATCTGCACATATACTCTCCTGCATAAAAGAGTTATGGCACATTTAAGTCTGAAAAAGTACTTTTTTTACATCTGGAATGCTCAACTTAAGGGGCTATATAGTATTGAGAGTCCAAGCAGAAGAAGCTCCTTACCAAGTTGTGTGCTTCGTCAAATATAAGAACTGCATTGTCCCATGGTATGCCATTCAAGGAACGACGGTTTCCCGGGTCAATAAGATAGTTGTAAGGAGCAAACAAGATATCAACCGACTTTGAAAGTTCCCGGGAGATGTAATATGGGCACCTGAAGTGATAAAGAAAAGGATGCCATTTGTGGGTCAAAAAATCTATAGTCATGCTTGTTATTGTTATTTCTCTAAAAATGCAAATTAGGGAGAAAAATTTTAAAACTTACGGGCCCTTACGCCGCCCAATATTAATCAAATCTTCTATGTCAAAAGGCTCATTCCCAAGCTCAGGTTTGTTTTTCATGAACTCTGCAGGAAAATGCCATTCATGCTCAATATATGTGTTATTGATGATAGAAATTTATTTGGAATATAAAGAAAAAACTTAGCTGCAAAAGGTGGACCAGGGAAGTAGGTTGAATAAAACAGAAGTATTCAACCAGAGTATTGAACCAATATTTTTTTAAGGCATTAAGGAAGGCCCTCCACTTGAAGAGACATTTGCAAGAATAAAATAATAAATCATGGCATTCAGAGAGACAAAGCCTTGTATCAACCAAAGCATCTCAGGTAAAGGCAAGAATTTGTGTATGCATTTTCCTTTTAGGTTGCTGTTTATTTTTGTCTGCAGAGCCAATTTTAAGGCTTATATCAAACAAAAAAAGAATTTTGTTGCAATTACCAGAAACATGGTTATTATGAGGGCACCGTCGTTTCTTGCAGAGGAAGTGGCAGGCATTGTTCTGTGCTCTTCCGCGGAGTTTGCTCACTTCGTTGTGGATGCACATCTGTTCACGGGAACCCAGCACAGCCATCTTCGGCCTGTGAAACACCATCTGAACCATCAGAGACTCTAGGATTTGTCAATCTACAACTGCAGCTACTGAAGACATAACCAGCCCTCAGTACCATGGCATTCATGAGAAGTTACTTAACAGCATACAGTTCAACACAGTCAGCTCTCAAATAAAAACAAGGTGCTGCAGTACAAGTTCGGTTGCCGACCTGTAGCTGGTGGCCTTGAGCTCCTTGATAACCTGCCGAAGCTGGCTGTGGGTCCGTGAGGCGTAGATGATGACTGGGTACCGCGACTGCTGCTGCTGAGACGTGGAATCCTCTGACTGCTGGCTAACGGACGGCTGGCTCCCGTAGGGCAACTGCTGAGTCCCGCCGCCGCCGCCCCCGCGCCCGACCCGCAGGAACTCGCCGAAGGTGCGGCGCCACGCGAGCGACGCACACAGCAGGCACAGTGTCTTCCCCGTCCCCGTAGGACTCTCTAGCAGCGCGTTCTTTCCCTGTCCATCGATCCGCCGAGGCAACGCAAACGCAAAGCAAAAGCAGTCAAAACCGAGCAAAACTTTGGGCGCGCAAACGGCGCAGGGAGGGTAGGGTTTAGCACGCGGGGTTGGAGGAGCGGGGAAGGGGGACTCCGGTCACCTGTTGCAGGGACTCGATGACGCGGTCCATGTAGGTGATCTGGCAGTCGTAGGCGTCGAAGGGGAAGTCGACGTCGACGCCGCGGATGCGGTAGACCGGCATTTTGCCGGCGGAGGCGGAAGAGGCGGCGGTGGGAATGGGGATGGGGCAAAAGCTTGCGGCGGAAGGAGACCGGCGGATCGCGAGACGGCGCGCGCGCGGCGAATAGAAAGGAGGGGCTTCTTTTCTGATTTTTTTTTCCTGGGCGTGGCTTGTCGGCGTTGTTGCTGAACCATACTTGGGCCGTATCGCACGTACAGGCGTTGTGGGTTGTCTGGGCCATGGTTGTGCTGGGCCGCTTGGGCCTTGTTTACTTCTCCAAATATTTTGTAAAATATTCTAGATTCTCTTTCACATCAAATCTTACGTTACATGTATGAAATATTAAATATAGGTAAAAAAAGTAACTAATTACACAATTTGTATAAAATTTGGAAGACAAATCTCTTGAGCCTAGTTAGCCTATGATTGGACTATATTTGTCAAATAAAACGAAAGTGTTATTGTTCACATTTTGCAAATTTTTTTGCAAGTAAACAAGGCCTTGATTGACACGCTGCAAATCCATAAGAAAAAAGTTTCTTTTTTTATGTCCATAGACTATCAATTAAAGTTGAAAACGAATGGAAAATCGCTCTATCGTTTTCATTTTCATATTTTTAGATGAAAACAGGGACGGGAGCTGGACAGACGAGAGCGGATATGGTAGCGGAATAATCAGTAATACGAAAACGAGTAAATACGGTCGGAAAATAGACAGAAATGAGCGGAAAACAGAAACTTAAGCCAGAACATATAAGCCGCATATGATAGCTCAAATAGAGAGACCAAAGTGCAATGCCAAATATCAAATATGCACTAATCAGAGACCAGTGACCATACATAAATATTAGTACAATACTAAATATTCATAGATCACACAAATATGAATTATTCATACATCATATGAGACAAGAGACAAGACACATCATGTGATAGGGATAGGAATAGGATAAGGTTTCATAATTTGGGCCATATTGGGCTTTAGGCGGTGCTGGACTACCTATCCCATATTTACAAGAAACGGGATGCAAAAACGGGATTCCGCAAATACGGACGCATAAAAACTCCACTGTTTTTGGTCCCACTCCCGTTTCACTTCGTTCCATTTTTGGTCTATTTATGTTTATCCTGAAAAAAACGAAAACGAACGGGAAAATACGGTCTACGGTTACGGACGAAACGGGATTTATCCCGTCCGTTTTCAACCTTATTACCAATACAGTCTATAATTTTCATTATCAAACTTCAAAATTCAAAACTAAACACCCTACCCTTCCACTACTAAAATGAAATCATTTAAATTATCCCCGTCCTAGTTTCTAGTGGTTTTTGAAGTTGTTTCATCCTTCTTTCTTAAATAAAGTCTAGTAAGTATCTAATATCTCAATAAGGACATATTTGGAACATAGGTTTTTTTTAATAGAGCTAATTATATGAAATTCCTGCGAAATAGACCTTAAAATTTTAAAGGATAACTAGAATTCACATCCCCGTAGGCTAAGGCCTTGTTTAGTTCCCAACAAATTTTGCAAAATTTTTCAGATTCTCCGTCACATCGAATCTTTAAACGCATGCATGGAGTATTAAATATAGACGAAAATAAAAACTAATTGCACAGTTTGGTCGAAATTGACGAGACGAATCTTTTGACCCTAGTTAGTTCATAATTGGACAATATTTATCAAATACAAACGAAAGTGTCACTATTCATATTTTGCAAAAAAAATTTGGAAGTAAACAAGGCCTTTGGAGTCTAGTTGGGACAAAACAAACATCACGGATTGTTTGTGACGTGTGAAGTTTCTCAAAAAAAAGATTGTTTGTGATGTGAAGGAGATTTTAAAATTTTGCATTCTTCCCCTACCCAATGAAGATGTTGTTGCCTGAACTTCGAATAATCAGGTTCTCTCTCTCTCTTGCGGCAGGTTCATTCTCTGTTAAGAGCGATAAGTGTGAATAAAACACTTATGGATCCTAGTGTGAATAAAACAACCATAAAAAACAGATATCTCGGTAGTCAAAGTCATCGATATCAATTTTATGTTTACTGAGGGAGTTATTGGAATTAGACCAGATCAAGCATGCAATCAGACCAGTAAAAACTCGATGAACCAACGATTTTTAAGCCAAAACAAATAATAATAACTGATCACTACGAAACATAAAAAACCGGCAAGCCGTGCGTGGGGAGGGCATTGGATGAGGTTTGAACCCACACAACCTCCAAGTTTGGAACGCAAGAATCCACCACCAGAGTCATATTGTTGGTTGTGATTTAAGAATATATTTGTTGTATTTAAACCGGATCAAACCGGTGGTTCAACATTTGATCAAATTCTTTTTTATTATTTGGTCATCAGAGCAAGTAGTTGCTCTGCTCCTGATTTTTCTGGCACCAGTGAAAGTTGGGATCACTTGCTGCTATGGAAAAGAATGACTCTCAAATTCTCTCTCCTCTACGAGCACCACTCAAGCCTTATGCTGTGGAGGGCCTAAATATGCTTGAGGAAGGATGACATCCATGCTACACTGGAATGCCCTCACGACGTGGCCTGAGAACAACAACGAGGAGTACTTGGCTCTCCATGACGAAGAATTGCTAGTTTGATCCTGGGCAGGCCATTTGCTATTGAGTTTGGATCCAACTCCCTATAGATTTATTCCTAACCTGCTAATGCTTTTTATGGATTTGTTGGAATGTCAATAATGATGTTTTCATAGTGAGTGAGGGTATCTCTGTTGAGGAATCGATTGGTTTACTGAAAGGCCATGCAGAGGAGTTGTTATCAATTCGGCAACAGTCAACTAGGGGCTGCATAAGAGGAAGCAGGTTGCATATTGACTACTCTTGTTGCTGGGTCTACGATAAGAGTGGAGGCAAGGAAGAAATGAGCTAGACCTTCAGTGCAGCTACGAAGATTAATGTGGATGGTGATTTCCTTGTGCGCATATATGGCAACTAGGCACGGAAACCATTATTAGAAATGGCAACGGTGTCTCACTCTTACAATATGGAGAACCATGCACCCTTGCATGACACACACAGAGGCCAAAGCTAGAGGGTGTCCATTTGGCAATGAGTGACCGAAATACAATTTTGTTTTGAAAGTACCATCTCCGCCTAAAAGAAAGAATGTAAATATCGTTTTACGAGGAGTCAAAGAATCTTAAGTTTAACTAAATTTATAAAAAGATATTATCTATATTTAGATCTTCAGTTAGGTTTATTATGAAAATTTATTTCATGATTACTCGTTACACATCATAAACATCAATACTTTATATATCATAGATATTCGGTCAAAATTAAGAACTTTTGACTTATCAGGAAACAAAGATTTATGTTCTTTTTAGGATGAAGTAAACTATGTGAGGGCGGTGAATCTCCTTTAACATGGGGGAGAATAGGTTATTGGTGACTTCAATTATCGCCGAGACATGTAAAAGAGCCTGAATCTTTGTAAACTAGTTTCTGAGAAGACAAATAGCAGATTAAAGTAGCGCATGAGCTTGTGTGTCTATCTATTGCTCCGTCCATTTCAGACTACAAAGTATTTTAGTTTGTGTAGATATATGATTTTATAATTTGGAATAGAGAAAGTATATTTTTTTAGCATTTCCGTTGCGTGCACACTTGTTTATTAATTAAATAAATTTCTCTATCGCCTTCATAGTTAAAACTAAAAAAACTGACTTCAAAAGGTAAAATAACGTATATTTTTATTTTTAATAGAGAGGAAATTATCCAAATCACCATTTATGTACCTAAAAAAAATATATCTAGGCAGCACTTGAGTGTTTTTATCGGCGGAGAGCACTAACTTTTTTCACTGTTATTTTTCCTCTTGTGCCACCCCACCGCTAGCCACCACCCATTGTCACGACGCACTTGTGATAGGGTCTCGTGGAGCTCCGGCAAGGAACATTCCGCGTCGTGGTGACCTCTTTCTCCTCCTTTCCACTATCGTTATGGTCATGGACGTCGTCATCTTGACCTAGCCTAGCCACGTGCACCATGCCATAACCCTAATGCCATCCTCACCAGCCCCACCGCGTAGCCGGCATGCCCCCTCTGATTTCCCAGCCACCGAATTTGGAGAAAAAGAGAGGGGGAGTCATCAGATTTGAAGAAAAAGGGGAGAGAAAGAGAAGAAAGAAATCAAGTGTTCAACACTCGTTGTTACTCCCTTCTAAGAATCTTGAAGAGTCAAACTTTTTAAAGTTTGACCAAATTTATATGATAAAATAATAATTATTATGATACCAACTAAATATCATTAGATTCTTCCTTAATTATATTTGTATAATATACTTACTTTACGTTACAAATCTTAGTATTTCACTCTATAATTTTGGTCAAACGTGAAAATGCTTTGACTCTCTAAGATTTTTGGAATGACTTACAATTTGGGATGGGGAGTAGATAGCATTTCTCTAAAAAAATGAATTTTAAGAATTTTTTTACAATAATTTTGAGAATTCTTTTGAATCGATTTTCGATGACAGACTCTTTTTTTGCTCGCAAAAAGGGAAAAAGAGAGAAGAAAACGAGAGGTTTTCGCAGGCGTGGCTCGGCAATCGCGTTCCTCCTTCGTGTGACCGTCGTCCTCCGTCTCCCCCGGGCACAACCGCACAAGCAAGCAACCCCTGCAAGTCCTGAAATCCAACACTCCAGTACTTCCCCACACCGCGAAACCACCGCGGCATCTATCCCCGCGCGCGCACCGCCATGCCTGCCATCGCCTCGTGATCCCCAACCCACTGGCCGGCTAGCCGCTCGCCGACGTTCCTCGCCATGGCGGCGTCGGAGCGGGAGGCCGCGCTCCTCACGCGCGTGGCAGCGAACCACCTATTCCTCGGGCAGTTCGAGCCCCTGCGCGCGGTGCTCCTCAGCCTCCGCCGCCGCGCCGACCCGGGGCTCTCTGCGGACTTCCTCCGCGCGGTCGCCGCCGCGGGCGGCCGCGTCCCGGGCGTGCTCTGGTCCGCTCCCCCTGCCTGTCCGTCCCCGTCCCACCTCGCCTGGCTTGCCGCGCTCGAGCTCGCCGCCCTCCCCTCCACTCCCAATCCCGAGGCGCTGCGCCTCAAGGCAGAGTTCCTCGTCCTCCTCCAGCCCATCGCTGACGACCCCGCCATTGGCGCCGAGGCCAGCGGAATCCTCACGAGGCTGCTGGATTTGGGGGTGACGAGGTTGAAGCGCGAGGTCGAAGGTGGAGGGGAGGCAGGTGCTGGTGCCGAGGAGCCCCCCGTCTCCGAGAAGGATCTGAGAGGACTGTGGGGAGTGTTCCTCGACAACGCCCTTGTGTTTGACGCATTGTGCATAGGCGTCTCGAGGCAGATCGCCTTGGACGGGGGTGGTTTCGGCGTGGATGTGCTCCTATGGCTGCGGCGGAACGTGCAGCTTGCCCATTTGGATGCCATGAAAATTCTTGTCGCGGAAGGTGATCTGGATGCTGCTGCTGGCCATCTTCGGTTTCTTTGCCTTGACCATGGACTGGAGGAGGATGAGTACAAGTAAGGGTTTAGTGGACTGCACATCTTTGTTTAGTACTATTTCAACATCTGATAGCCAGGGACATTAGCTAGAGTTGCAACCTGAGCATTTAATAAACAAGTCGAATTGTTTGTGGAATAGTAAGGCCAGTAGTAGCATTCAGTTACACTCAGTGCCATATAGTTGAGTTGGCCAGGATTTAATGTAGTTTTACGGCCAATAGTAGCAGCATACGTAAATTGGTAATGACTAGCGTCTTGCAGAGCAGGATTATGTGATCAATTGTATGTTTTGAGATAACACCATAATATTCAAGTTGCTGTTTTCAGATCAAACATTTTCAATTGATTCTGGGTTAACACATGCAAGGAGTCAACTAATTCTTATATTATGCATATTGGTCTCAGTTTGCTTCTGGACCTGGAATATGAATACTGCAATAAATTACTGAAATCGATTCCTTACAGGGTTGTCATAGCAGAGCTTCTCAGAGAGGGATGGGCAAAAGCATCCAATTATGGTGGAACATGGTCTGAGTTGCAGGATAGAATAACTAAATTGTATGGAGCAGCTCTTCAATGTACTAGTCCCCAGCTCGTGCAACTCGTTCAGGTAATTACAAAATTCTCTGTTTCTTGCTGGCATTCTTCTTTCATTGAAGTGCTTAACTATGAACTTCTCGGCCTGTTCAATTTGTTTCCAGCTTTTCCTTTCCTGGTTGAGAACCTGCACCTCATGCAGAAAACCATGCTGTTCTCCCTTTTGTTATGGAAATTTGACTCAACATTTTCATACGATACACACAGAAACTTTAGTCCTTGAATGTCACATATCCTGTATTTATTTGCATTTTAGGCCAACGATTTAGTTGTGGCCACAGTTTGAGTTTATTCATCGAACATCACAGCACCTGACATAATTACAATGTTTACCTTCTGGATTACATTTTTTTGCATGCTTGATCTTGAGTAGTGCTAATTCTTTGTATTGTTTCTAGCTCATTCTGGATAACATCCTTTCTGAAGAAATTGAAGATCATGATGTCTCTGATGCTAATGGGATGCCTCTTCCTTTCAAAAAATTTCTGGAAACATTGTTGTTGGAGAAGGATACTGACTCAGATGACAAGATATTGTTGGACACAGCTATAACATCCTGCAAAAAAGATCTGTACCATTATTGCCGATTGTCTGGAAAGCATATGCTTGAAGTAGTCTTGGAAACCGCTCTATCATCAATTAAGAGGGAGCAGCTTCTAGAGGCTGTTGATGTATGTCAATTTTCAAGGATAACCCTGTGTTTTTTCCCTGGTGGTATGAGCATTCCATGACAAATTCCACTAGTTTATTGACTCATTGATTTATCTTCTGGCAAGTGGCTTTCTGCAGGTTGTTTCGTTGTTCCCCCTTCTCCACCCACTGGTTGCTGTCTTGGGATGGGATATTTTGAAGGGTAAAACAGCTCTGCGGAGAAAGCTAATGCAGCTGTTCTGGACAAGCAAATCCCAAGGTCTACGACTACAGGAATATTCACATTACCGTAGCCCAACAGATGAGGTACCCCTTCTGTTGATGAATTTTCTTCTTCTGTGGTAGTGTGCATAAAAAATATGTGGATCGTGACAGTTTCTTTTGGCAGACATCCTGTGAGGAGTACTTGTGTGATCTTCTATGCTTCCATCTGGACCTTGCACGTTTTGTTTCAAGTGTTAATTCTGGCCGCTTGTGGAATTTGAGGAATTCATTGTTGTTTACCCAACAAGAGCAAGGTTCAGATGTTAACAATGCAGAAATATTAGACCCTTTTGTCGAGAACTTGATACTTGAGCGGTTAGCTGTTCAGAGTCCCATGAGAGTGAGTCCTAGTCTCTCTCTCTCTTTCTCTCTCCCTCTCCCTCTCTCTATCTCTCATCTAGCACAGTAGCAGTAGTGGGCAGAAAAGTGCATGTTAGAGTTTCTGTTTTCCATAACTGGGCTAACCCTAGAGGGTTAGGAATATAGTATCATACACATGGGCCTCATGGGCCTAGCCTCATGGGCCTATACTCTAACACCCCCCCGCAGTCTGAACTACCGTCGCAGCGGAGTTTACAGACTGGACACGAAAGAAAAAAAGTACAACACATGAGCCCCCCCGCAGACACAACTAGCCACTGGTGATGTTGAGGCTGGTGCGGAACTCGGTGAAGGTCGAGGACGGGAGACCCTTGGTGAAGATATCGGCGAACTGGGAGGTGGTCGGGACGTGAAGGACCCGAACATCGCCGACAGCGACCCGGTCCCGGACGAAGTGTAGGTCGATCTCCACGTGCTTGGTCCTCTGGTGTTGGACCGGGTTGGTGGAGAGGTACACCGCACTGACGTTGTCGCAGTAGACCAGTGCGCTCCG
>Ga0182004_10000736_pt1 | contig 21524 bp, 11 predicted proteins | sample Sormic07211540_1_FD_120479 | JGI IMG/M metagenome (GOLD analysis project Ga0182004, IMG submission 120479) | Endophyte microbial communities from Sorghum bicolor roots, Mead, Nebraska, USA - 072115-40_1 MetaG | ecosystem: Host-associated > Plants > Roots > Unclassified | place: USA: Nebraska...
AGGGTTACAGATCCGGAAACTAATCCTAGTCGGTTACAATTGTCATAGATAGTACGATATCAATTCCTATTCTAACCGACTAGAATCCTGCTTGATCTCCACGTCTTGTTTCCTTGCGCGAAACTCCGAGCAGTCGGATCAAGCCTCGGACTCGTCTCGTAATGGGCCAAGCCTCCTGGCCTAAGCCTAGCCGTAAGGGTATAGGGGTTTATACCCTCACAAATACTGAAATACGGATACTGAACAATACTAAAATTTATTCAGTATAACACTTTGGTTTATATATATATATAACTGATTTTTATCTTTAAAATAAATTATACTTCTATTAAGAATAATTTTAAATACTAGAATGCTCTAACACTCCACAGGGAATGCTATTTCACACCCGCTGCCATCTATCGGTCGAACCTGCTTCTTTCGCAGCCCATGAGGCCGTGCGGCTCCTGCTCGACTCAAACCAGCCCCCGGGCCCAGGCTCATACCTCCCCACCGGCGCCACCGCGTCCGCTTGTCCTCCTTCATCCTCAATCCCCTACCGCCGCCATTGACTCTCCCGTTCACCGCCGTCGTTACCTTCGCCCACCTTGGTTCCAGCCTTCCGGGCCCCACACGCCTCTGCGACAAGCCGGCTCCTCGGGCGTCCAGCCACCGGATGCAGGTCAGGTCCTCCATGGTTTCCGCAGATCCGCAGTCGCATCGGGATGGGCCATGACGGTGCTGATGATTGATGAACGTTAGGAGCAGACCGATGGTGTTCAGGTACCCGTTGGTCAGGTATATGCCTGCCTATTGGGAAGTTGCAGATTGGCTTCCCTCTCTCTCTCTCTCTGAATGTTTCTTAAATGGTTCCGTCTCCGTGCTGGTGTTTGATGCAGCAGCCTGAACATTTGATTTTGTCTCTAGGGAGTCAGGAAGCTATGTTATCCGAAGAAAGGTGTACATCACCAATATGGCTCAGTTTGTTGCAGCTATGGAGATACTGTACATGGTAGCAGTGACAGTATCAGGAAGCGATCAAGTGCAAGGGTATCCTCTGCCCAGTCAAAACTAGACAGGGCTTAGGCCTGAAATTCTATAAAAAAATCTTATGCGTATGGTTGTATAGGAATGTAGTTTCATGACTGTAGCGTTTCGTTGTAATCTGAGAGCTTGTAGTAGTAAATTCAGGCCCAATTGTAATACGCACAATGTGCTTTCTTATTTGAAATATATATGGTTCTCCTGAATATAAGCATGTTATATCAAATGCATATCATGTGGATGCTTTTTTTAATGCATACCTCCTGCGTGATGCAATTCATTGAAATGGATAAGCTCATTGTCTGCAATGACCTTTTATTCAATAAATATTTCTATATTTGAAACCGAACAGAGAGAATCTCTCAAACACAAATCATCTAGATGTTCCCTTTTGTGTAAAAAATCAAATTCTGTGTTGACAACACCAATGCGTTGATAATTGAATATTTCCGTGCCAAAAGAATTTAAACAGAGTGCTATTAATTCAACCCGGGTATTCAAAAAATACAATTCAGTGGCCCAAAATGGCTACTCATTGAAGTGTAACTTTCTAGCAGATTTTGACAATGTGGCATCTTGTTCAACTCCAAGCAGAAGACCAGTAAGTCTGCCTTGGATGAAAGGAGCTGACATGTTTGAAGATTGATACACATCATTTGCAAACATCGGCATAGTGGCATTAGCATGTCCGCCTTGGATAAACGGAGTAACCATGGTCGAAGATTGTCCATAGGCTTCATTTTCAAACATTAGCATTGCACTGTTATTGCCAATGGTTCCAGCATGAAGGTCCTGTGTAAACATCAGGAAAGTGACCATTCTCCAAACTGAACTTCCACTCATTTGCTGAAAATATAGAAAAGAAGACAAGGATGTTCTGTTTATAGCTTCAGCACAGAAATGGTGCAACCATGATTTTTTGATGTGTCAGGAACTCAGGATCAAGGTATAGGTAAAATCAGCAACATCCTGCCATCACACAGCAGAGATGAAGATGGTTAACTACAAACAGTTTTTCCTTGCAAAGCCGTTCACCATAACTTCCACATAATGCTTTCAGCATTTTTTGAGTTTCTGAAACTGAAATGTCATCTCAAACCGCATCCAGTCAGTGGATCGCATCAAATCTAACCACCATTACAGAAGAGTACTGAGTTTTCTGAAACTATCTTAACAAAAGATAACAAACAATTGTCATGCCACTGTATATATGTCAGGGGCAGCAATGCAAACGCTTTCTGTTTCTGAATTGTGAAGTTGTTAGAAGCTCTGTTCCCGTATTCCTCTACGGTTCTGGCTCATCAAACTGTGGGTACTCTAACATCTCAGAAGCTGAATTGGCAAGGGAACAAGAAAAAACAATGAGATAATTAGGGATCACATCATGGGTATTACGGCAGTGAGACCTAATCAAGAGTGGAAAGAATAGATAATAGTAGACAGTCAGCCCCAGATTGACAACTATTGGCTATTTATAAGAAAAAACACTATTGGCTATCAAGCAAAACAACTGAATGTATCCGAACTGGGGGAGATTATTGGAACAGCTGAATTTCTGAACTGACCACCATGCTATGAAATGCAATCCTCACCAAACAAAGTAGAGCATTACCTCAAGCACAACTTGAGTAAAGTGTTAAAAAAACAGAAAAATCAAGAAAAGGTAGCACAGGCAGCAACTATGCAAAACTACAAAATTTCTCTGAACAACTGGGCTAAGGAAAATAACAGGCAAGTAATATTTCCTGTTATCTATATGACATTATGATCTACTCAAAGTTTATCATGCAGATATATTCTTTTACTTATCTCTTTGCATAACAAATTCAGAACTAGTACAGAAAAAAAAAGCAGAGTCTAGTTCTGAAATAGCTCTGCTGATCCGTAAAATAACAAATTCAGAACTATAGAACTACCGTAAGATATAGGCTATGTTGCATTGCAATCCACACTGCCATTACCGCTGAAAACATTAAACATCGCACATGCTGAAATTGTAAGAGGCAGATAACAAGTGTTGCACACACTACTGCTAAGGTTGCAGAGTTCTCACCTGGTGATCCGGTGGTGATGACGATGATGTCCATGGTTATTATAGGTAAATTGTAGGTAAATTATCGGTTTAAAAGATTAAAAGATTCATATCGCAAATTATAGGTAAATTGTATAATTAGTTATTTCTTTTATCTATATTTATTGCTTTATGCATGTGCCGCAAGATTCGATATGACGAAGAATGTGAAAAATTTTGTAAAATATTTTGTGAACTAAACAAGGCCTAAACGAGGCCTCAACCGGAAACATTGCATCGGCTGCTCGTCTTGAAATTCCCCGGCCCGCCCCCACCTCGGCGCCCAAACGTAACCGTCGCCCAACCAACTTGCTCTGCTCTCTCTTCCCCCTCGCAACAGCGCCAATAAAACCCACTCCCTCGCCGCCGTCCGCCACCCACGCCCCCGCCCCCGCACCCGCAGCCGAAGCACCAGAGCCAAGTAACCCAATCGCTACTCCCTAGCCGCTCGACGTCCGCCGCCGCGCCACGAACACCTCTACCGGCGGCGGCGATGGAGCAGTTCCCCGACGGGGTGCTCGTGCGCCTGCGGAGCCGCGAGCAAGGAGGCTACCTCAACGCCGACGAGGACGGGAGGGGGGTGTCCCTGAGCTGGGACCTCAAGTCCATGAGCATGGCGTGGAACGTGCACCGCGTCCTCCACGACGGCTCCACCTGCTTCGTGCTCCAGAGCGCCACCTACGGCCGATACCTCGCTGCGTCGTCTGACCCGGCGCCGCTAGGCCACCGTGTCGTCCTCGGCAGCTACGACGACTCCATCCTGTGGAAGGCCGTCGAGTTGGGGAACGCCGGCTACATCCTCCTGCGCCACGTCTCCAACCGCCTCCTCCGTGCCATCGGCAGGCAGCAGAGCGGCGTCTGCATCGACGTCGCTCAACATCAGAGCACGATGATGCACTGGAAGGTCGAGACCATCCCCACGAGCCCCACTGCACGACCAGCGGCGGCGATTGAGTACTTTTCCTACGGGGCGCTCGTGAGGCTGCAGAGCCGCGTGCACGGAGGGTACCTCCACGCCGATGAGGACGGGATGGGGGTGTCCCTGAGCGGGCACCTCGGGTCGATGAACCTGGCATGGAAGGTGCACCGCGTCCTGCACGGCGGCTCCACCAGCGTTCGCCTCCAGAGCGCCTACCATGGGAGGTATCTCGCGGCCTCGTCCGAACCTGCACCGCCAGGCCACCTCGGTCGCCGCGTCGTCGTGGGCGACTGCGACCGCAACGTGGACCGTGTCCAGTGGGAGGCCGTCAGCTCAGGCGTCGCCGGCTACATCCTCCTGCGCCACGTCTCCGACCGCCTCCTGCGTGCCGACGGCAGGTACAGCGGCGTCTCCATCGACGTGGCTAGCAACCACCAGAGCGCGACGATGCATTGGAAGGTCGAGACCATCCCAAGACCTGCGCGACCACCACCATCCGAAGCGGCGATGGAGCAGTTCTCCGATGGAGCGTACGTGCGGCTGCGGAGCCGCGTGAACGGCCAATACCTCCGCGCCGACGAGGGCGGGGTGAGGGTCTACTTCCGCCCGTATTGCTGCGCGCTGAACGCGGCGTGGCGGGTGCACCGGGTCCTGCACCGTGGCACCAGCCTCATCCTGCTTCAGAACGCGGCGTACGGCCGCTACCTCGGCTATCACAGTGACAACCCCAATAGCTCTCCCATCCTTGTAAAATCTGTATATTACAATGACATCAAGCAGCAGGATTTGCACTGGGAGGGGAGGAGTCATCCGGGGGGTGATAGTGAGATCTTTCTTGTGAATGGTGGTGGGCGTCCCTTGATCAATCCGGAAGATAACACTTGGACACCTTTGGTCCTGGAGTTCATCCCATCGAGGAGCGGGCTGGCGCCGGATCTTCCGGTTCCATCGGCTGAGGTGAGTTTTGGTGTAGAATCTGCCTTGAATCTGTTATGTGTCCCACATGTATTCCAACGATAACAGTGACCTATGTTCGGTTAGGATGTCCGACATCTAATTGGTGGAATCTGTTGAATTTTGATTCAGGTTAGGATGTCTGACATCTAATTGGTGAAATCTGTTAAATTTTGATTGATTAGGTGGGCTTCTTCAGGAGGCTGATCATATATATGCAAGGTGATGAACTTGGCAACAAAGATTTCACCACTGCCAGAGCTATGATGTTTCAGGGCAGGTCTGTGTCCCGGCTCCGAGCTGAGCTTGCCGACAGTGTCGATGAACGAAGGGTTGCTATGTGCTTGTGGGCGGGAATGCATGGGCGTCTGATCCCTCTGATCAGCGACCTACCAGCCAACAATCAGACTATCGAAGTAATCCTTTTTGTGAGCTGGTCTCAAGGTGGAGACTTGAGAGTTTAGTTGCCTGCTTCCTTTCTTTGCTATTCACAAAAGTGCGTTGGATTACTGAATTGCTGCAACTGACACATTGTTTTCACTTGGTGATTGTAAATTCAGCTTCTTTGGGTTTACGATACCCTATCATGGATGAGGAGTAGGATGCTCACATCAACTTCAATTTCGTGATTGATCTCTTGGATACAGCGACATGAGAATAGGTCTTCGTTTCTTGGTTCATGTAGTTTCAGAGAACTCAGCAACTCTTCTAGTTTCTGGTAGTTTTGTTGGAGGCATTCTCGTGACTGAAAGAAGTCCCATTCAGCTTTAGTACTACTTACCATCTTCATCCCTGTTGTTTGGATGGAGCTAGTGCTTGAACGTTTTTGCGCAGTGGTGTTTTGTACATACCATCTTCACCTGTATTGGGTGATAATACACATTTTGGTGGCTTACTCTATATTTTCTCATGAATCCTGATAAACCAGATTTTTCAGATTGGTGTTTCCTGATCTTAGCTTTCAGTCATACATTGCATGAAGACAGAGTTGTATCCATTAGAAATAGTGAGTTTAAAAATCAATTGCATGAAGAAATACTGTATGGTTGAAGCAGGTTTACTGTTCAGCCATACATTGCATGAAGACAGAGTTTAAACATCTTACAGGTTACAGCACATTGCCAAGATTAGCATATGCAACTCAAACACTGCCTTTAACACACAGCACACAAATTCTATAAAACGGTGTTCAGTCTTCAAGTATGGTCCAACATTAAGTTCAGTAAAATAAAATTGGGACCATCCAAAAGTTGAAATGTATAGAACTGCTGAACAAATTTGTATCTGCGAGGCCAGGTGTCCTTTTTTCCAGCAAATCCTGGGGGAAAGGAGCGATTCAGAGGAAGACACGATTCAGAGAAACAGGTCACATGTGTGATCTTCACGAAAGGCCTCCTTCAGTCCATTAGCAACACTTTGCTAAACTGAAGGTTCAGAGCACCAGAAATCTGTACCAACTACCAACGCATGAATTAAACAACTCAGCCATCTCCTATCAGTGGCCCCACTTGTCACTCGCTGCAGCGCTGGCTGGAACCGGAAGGCCGTACTCGGCTCCGTTCCGTTTCCGTGGGCTGGTAGAGGCAGGCTACATAGAGGCGCTCTGTTCTCTCACTCTTCCTCCCATCTCCTCTTCGACGGGATTCCATTTCTGCCATTCCTATCCAGAAATCTCTGCTCGATTATTGGAAGCATTGCTTTCCTGCCACAACCTCGATGCTTCCTATGATTTGCGGATCCAAGATCTATAGCTCCTTCATTCACCAATTCTTTACGATGCAGCTGAGCTCGCCTGAGCAACTCCTGTTCGACGAAATGCCGCATGATCCCGAAGGTCACACAGAACCCAGCAATGCGGGCGCGCATAGTCACGGAGGAACGAGCTCCTGTCGGCGTTGGGTGGGCCCTCTTCCGAATCGTGGCCCGCACGGCACGCGCACACCAGCGTGTTCGCCGCACGGGCCCCACCCGCCAGCTGGCGAGCGATGCAGCAACCGACCTGCGCTGTGCTTGCCTTGAAATGCGCCCACGCTAACCGTCCCGTCGCAAACAACACCTGCTCTGCTCTGCTGCTCTTCTCCCCTCTCCCTCCTTCCCGTCTCCGCCTCGCAACGCAACAGCGCCAATCCACTCGCCCACCGTACCGTACCGCCGCCACGCCATCACCACCACCACGGGTCCAGCACCCGCGGCCGCGATGAACCGCTTCCCCGATGGGGCGCACGTGTGGCTGCGGAGCCGCGCGCGGCGCGGGTACTACGTCTACGCCGACGAGGACGGGTCCGGCGTCTCCCTCAGCACGGACCGCGCGACGCTGAACGCGGCGTGGCAGGTGCACCGGATCGCGCGCGAAGGCGTCTCCTACGTCCTCCTCCTTAGCGCCGCCTACGGCCGCTACCTCGCGCTCTCGGCGTCCTCGGCCAGGGACGGCCACCGCGGCCACGCAGCCGCCCAGAGCGACTTCAGTGAGCCGCAGCAGCTCAACATCAGGTGGAGGGCCGTCTCGGCGTTGGATGGCAGCGGCGACGTCCTCCTGCGCTGCAACTTGGGAGTGGGCGAAGAACGCTACCTCCGCGCCAACGGCAGGTACCGCCGCTGGAACAGCGGCGTCACCGTCGATGTCCTTGGCAACGGGAGCACGATGATGCATTGGACGGTCGTGAAGATCCCCCTGAGACCATCGCCGCCTGCCCTTCCAAAACCATCTACGGTGAGTTCACTGTTCCTTCTCCTAATCTCCTTCCACTCCTCTCGTTCGTTGATTTGGACGGAACACGGTTCTTAGCTACCGGTTCCGTGAACGGCTTACTTGGAGCAACAATTTGGTTACGTAAATTTTGCCCTGGTCGATTCTGTGAACGGCTTAGTTACTTTGAGCAACAAATTTTGTCGAATAACTGCTGAATCTTGTCTATTGCATTTCCCTGGGTGCAATTCGTACATTTAACTGCTAGAATTCTGTATTTGTTCCTGAATTCTTGCTCCTCTGCATTAGGTTCGCTTTAGGTTCAAGTCAATTTATCCAAGATTTATTCTATATTCTAGATTATGATCGCTTTATGTAATTCAGTCTGTCATTCGTTAACTTGCAAAGGATCAAGGTGTGTCGAGGCCATGGGGTTCCTAGTTAAGTGAGCTGTCGGTTCTGTATAGGTTACACATTCAGATACCTGTGTTGTCTGTGGCAATACGATGTGAGACTCCACACTGGCCTGTTCCATCGGCCATTGCATTCCCTTGGCCCCTGGGTGCAATACTTACATTTAGCCTGGCCAAATTCTACATTCGTTCTTGAATTCTTGCTCCTCTACAAAGGGTTTATTCTCTATGCTAGATTATGATCTTACGAAGTTCTTTCTGTAATTCGTTAATCTGCAAAGGTCTGTTGAGGCCATGGGGTTCCTAGTTAACAGAGCTGTTGCTTTCCTATGCGTTTTGTTCTTGTTACAATGTGTATTCAGACATGGATTTACCTGTGTTTTCTGTTGCAATAGGATCTGGGAGTCCCCACTGGCCTGTTACAGCGGCGCACTGGGCCCGCGATGGACCGGCAGCGAACGATCCAGTACATGCAGGGAAACGATGAGGGAAACTTGCTCGGCACAAAGACATTCAGTTTCTTGGGGCGGTCCGTGTTCAACCTGACGAAGGAGGTGGCGACGCAAGTGCGCGTGGACATGTTCACAATCACACTGTGCGTGCACGCTGGCTTCCATGGGCGACTGACCCCTCTGGTCGTCGACCTGCCTCATAGCGAAGACCCTTTGGACATTGTCATCCTCCCCAGCAGTTCACCAGGTGAAAACTTTGCAGTTCCCTCAGTTGTATGGCATATGTTTGTAGATCATACTACTATCATTTTGATGGGGGTTGCTTCATATGCACATATGTTCAATACTCTTCTTGGGAACTTACTTTTAGATAAGTACACCACCTTGCTCGTAGATTGTTCTACTATCATATTCTTGGGAACTTATTTTTAGATATGCTCATATGTTCAATATTCAGTTAGGAGCAACGTGAAACATTCTGCAGAGAGCTCAAACAGTTCAAAAAAATATGCAGTCTTGTGTTGACCTTGCTACTAATTGTCCTTTTTTTGTTATTTCAGAAAAAACATCTTAGATTATTGAATTCTGCAATAGTTTTGGCAGCACCATTGCATGCTATCTAACTGACACATTTGTTTTCACCTGCCGGTTGCATATTCAGCTGCTATGGCATTGCGGCACCCAAATGTGGATGCACCTGAACCCGCACCCAGCATATAGGAGCAGGACTGATGACAGCAATTTCGTGATTGATCTCTCGGATACAGCGACATGAGGATAGGTCTTCGTTTCTTGGTTCATATAGTTTCAGAGAAAACACAGCAACTCTTCTGGTTTCTGGTAGTTTTGTTGGAGGCATTCTCCTGACTGAAAGCAGTTTATCTTGCCTATTCAGTTTTAGTACTCACAAACTGATCTAGTTACTATCTTCATCTTTGTTACTAATTGGATGGGGTTAGTGTTTGAACGATTTTGCATAGTGGCATTTGTTGTACTTAGCATCTTCATCTCTATTGGGTGATAATACACATTTTGGTGGCTTACTCTATATTTTCTCCTGAATCCTGATATGCCAGATTTTTCAGTCAGCGTTTTCTGAGCTTAGCTTTTAGTCTTGAACTGAAGAAAATCATGGCTGTATCATTTGTTTTCTGAAGCTCTGCATATATGCTCGCTATTTCCTAGTGCATTCATCAGATTAATGGAACTTATGTTGAAAGAAGTCATGGAGGCAGGACATTTTCAGAAGTCCATATCTTTTGTTAATTGTGATTCTTTTGGTATGAAGAATTTTTTTTGAGGGAAGTTTTTAAGGATTTGACAGATTATGTTTGGCAACTCTATTTTGAGCTGCTCCTGTCCCAAGTGTTCGTCACTACAACTGCTGTACACTGTTGAACAGGTGGATGGTACAAATCTACTGTTCAACTACACAAGAAAACCGAGCACCATTTTTACTGATCTTTTGTGTATACTGTTAACTGCTGGATGCTCCCAATATACAGGGCTGTTTACATGCACAGTCGCAGACTCGCAGGTCGTCTGTTTCCAAAAGGAAGTATGTGCAGTGAATTTCTGATAGATGATGTTCAGTTGATCATGATTATACTGAGGGATTGGGAAATGTCAATTGCATAGCTAGTATTCTCATGACAGCTCTGTAGTTTTTAGTTTTCTGTGATTTGCTAACAGTTGCTGCATGACACATGTTCCCTACATCACAATATCATACTGATGACAATAGAACACTGAATCCTGCATTCTGTCTAAAATAGCTCACGTGTTTAGTTCAGACTACCTCTGTAGTTTCGAAGTTGCTATTCTAAGAGATGTGTGAAATAGTTGCTGCATGCATGTACAGTCCACTTCTTCGGAAATTTTGCTTCAGGAAACGGTAGCTTTTGTCAGTGAGGGGTAACTTGAAACATGCTTAGATAAGCAGCAGCAGTTAGAACTTCAAAAAAAAGCAGCAGCAGTTAAGAAAAAATGAGTAGTTTCAATTGCTAGAAAAACTACAAATGTCCCTGCTACTGATTCTCCTATGAGTTTTTTGTTATAGATTTACAAAAGTTTGTTAAATTATTGAACTGCTGCAGATAGTTGCATCACCCATAACATGCTTCCTGAATCCTGACTGACTCATGTTTTCACTTGCCCATTTGTGATGCTGCGCAATTGGCACCCCGCAATGTTGACGAGACCTAGAGGTGTACGAGAGCAGGACTACTGACAAAGTGATCTCTTAAGAATCAAAATGCTGCTTCGTATACAAAGGCATGAGAAGTAGCCGTCATTCTTTCGTCCGTTATAGTTTCAGAAACCTCAGAAACTCTTCTGCTTTTTTGTAGTTTATAGTACTTTAGTTGGAGGCATTCTCCAGAAAGGAAGCAATATGGCTTGGTGTCAGTTTAAGACTGTTGAAAAGCATTATTTCCACTTGATGCTTGAAATATTTTGCTTTGTGTAGTTACAATCTCCATCTCTGTCGGGTGATAACAAGAATTCTGCTGGCTTACTCTGCAATTGCTCCAGAATCCTGACACACCAGATATTGCAGTCAAAATTTCCTGATATATTTAATCAAATGATTATGGCATCAAGTGTAGCGTTTCCCTTTATTTTCAAAAAAAAAAAAAAAACTCATGAGTACTGTACTGAGTACTTCCGAGTTCCGAATTGTAGGGCAGGAGACCACCGCCGGACGCCGGTGACATATTTGGTTGGCTGATGAAAGATTCAGAAAAAAAAAAAATATAGATCGATCGTGCCCGGTTGGAGACCACTCATCGGAGTCGCTGGGCGCTGGCTAGCCGCATCGTGTCTGGGGCACGAGACCCAACTGTCAGTGGACGGGAGGCACATCAACGTCGCGCCGCCTCGGCGCCCAAGTAGGGCCTACTCTTCGCTCTCCTCTCCGTGTCCTTCACTTCTCACCGCCGTTCGCCTCCGGAACCCACAGCAGAAGCACCAGCTTCCTGTCCTGATAGAAATGGAAAGCGATCAAGTCACGGCAAGATCAGAAATGGAAAGCGATCAAGTCATGGGCCTTGGGCAGGACGATATCGGATGTCCGAGTCTCACAACTCTGTAAGGGCTCGTTCGGTTCAGCTGAATCCGGGCTAGGAACGATTTCCTCTTGACTGAAGCTTATTCAAATTTACATGATGAATCCGGCCTGGAATATTTCTAGACAGTGGTTCCCCTTCAAACGAACATAGCCTAACTTGGCTCTTCAAGAGTCCAACAGCAAATCGGACTCGTTTTTTCTCGCTCGACTCTAAGGCCCTGTTTGGTTCCACCAACTAAATTTTAGCTAGCTAAAAGTGACTAAAGTTTAGCTAGCTAAAATTTAATTAAGATGGACCGATGATCAATGGACGAGGAAATTTTGGCATGCAACCGTTAGATCTTCTTGTTCTGAGATCCGTGCCAACCTTTACAGCCTACTAGTATACCACCAGTATTTTGTGTTAGAAGATTTCATGGACACCGTATTCTTTCTGACAGAATCTGAACCTCTGACCACTTTTTTCTATGCTCCTCTCTCTCTCTCCCACGGCTCTCATCTCCGCTCCTCTCTCTCCCACGACATTTTCTCTCTCCCACAAGCGCCGCGCCGCTTGCTGCGCCACGCCGCCTGCCGTCCGCACCGCCGCCCTGGCCCCTCCAGCTTGCTGCCCCGTTGCTCCACCACGCCATGCCACCGAGCTAACTCCTCGCCGAGCCACCTCTACATCTCGCCGTGCCGCCGTGTGTGCCCCCGCACCTCGCCGCGCGGCCGCTCTAGCTCGACGAGCCATCCTCCACCTCGCTGCGCGGGTACATACGAAGGTACAGTATGTCGCAGTGTATTTGAAGGTAAATTCATTTGTATCTGAGTTAGAGTAAAGGTTGCACGAATCACGAGATTCTTCATCCAACGGCTGCATGTGTAGGAGCATATGCTCTGCAGAGCAAAGTTAACTTTCCCAGAGATCAAGTCATGGGCCTTGAGCCGGCTTCCGTGGTAACAGCTGTGTTGGGCTGGGTCGGCCTGTAGCAGAAATGGAAAGAGATCAAGTCATGGGTCTTGGGCTGGCTTCCGTGGTAACAGATGTGTTGGGCTAGCTCGGCCTACAGCAGGAAGAAGTCCTATAGCGAGTTTGCACTCGGCATACCGATCCACTGACAGCGTCCGCCGTCCGGAAGCCATCCCTGCCCCCACATGCCAGTGACAGGAGCGCAGGCTGACTGGCTCCACTCGTCGGTTGACAGGTGGCATGACGACATCACCACCGGCGGTGGCTGGCCGCGATGGACCTCTTCCCGATCGACGGGACCCACGTGCGGCTGCGCAGCCGCGTGCATGCACGGCAACAAGTACCTCTACGCCGAGGAGGACGGCCGGGGTGCGCCAAAGGCAGGTGCCGGTACTGGAACACCGGCGCGTCTCCGTCGAGATGACTCCAGCAGCCAAAGCTTGATGACGCGCTGGGTCGTCGAGGCCGTCACCCCGAGACCGGCGGAGCCGCCAGTATTTGTTCTTGATCCAGCTCAGGTGAGCTCGCTATTTCCTCTAACTCCTAGCATTGATTTGGGAGAGCAGCGTTCTTCGAATCTATGGAGTCAGCGATTTTGTGGGTCGATTCGCTACAACTTCAGAAACATGGCGATTCCATTTCCATCTACGGGGAGGGACAGTCTGCTTGTTTCCAAAATATTTTGCAAAAAATTTTTCACATTCTCCGTCACATAGAATCTTGCGGCATATGCATGGAGCACTAAATATAGATAAAAGAAATGACTAATTACACAGTTTACCTATAATTTATAAAACGAATCTTTGAAGACTAGTTAGTCTATGATTGGACAATATTTGTCAAATACAAACGAAAATGCAATTATTTCTATTTTGCAAAATTTTTTGAAAGTAAACAAGACCTTAGTTTGCGAGCTAGCTTAGGCAAAGCAGTTGAGGATGACAAGCACAAGCGAGAATACTAGCTAGTGGGTACTCCATCCTTTGTGTATTTGAGGAAAAAGGAAAAAGATAAAGATAAAGAAGATAAGTTAAAAACATGGTTTTAAAAAAGATATTTCGTGTGTCGTTCTTAATTTGCATGCAACGTCAAAAGAAAAGAACGTGGTCCTCAGTGTAAAGAAAAGAAAGAATGTAGCCTCCACATTCCACAACACAAGCGTCCACTGGCGCATCAAGCCTCCGGCGCCGCGAACCGCGCCAACCCTAGCTACCTACCTGGCGTACCTACCTGGGTGGTATTTTTCACTGGTGGGTAGGATACGTGGACAATGTGACACCACGTAGCATCCCGGCGTCCATTATAAAAGAGACTCGCCTGGGCTCAAGTCGGAATCCGCTGAAGGCACAATCATCATATCACACTTAGCTTACTATAAACAGATCGAAATCGCAACTCACAACCCCACAAATGGCATACCCTACTGTCGTGCTCATCCCACTATGCGTCCCAGGCCACCTCACATCCATGCTCGAAGCCGGCAAGCGGCTGCTCGCCACAAGCCGCTGCCCCATGTCGCTCACCGTGCTCGTCACGCAGATGACCATGTCCGCCAACCTGATGTCCGACGTCGCCGACATCATCCGGCGGGAAGCAGCAGACTCCGCCTTCGACATCCGCTTCGTCCACCTCCCCGCCGTCGAGCTCCCCACCGCCGCCGACGGCCTCGAGGATTTCATGATGCGCTTCATACAGCTCCACGACACATACGTCAAGGAAGCCGTCTCCGGCATCTCGTCCCCGGTAGCCGCCGTCGTGATCGACTACTTCTGCACCACCCTGCTGGACGTCACCCGCGAGCTCGCGCTGCCGGTGTACGTCTACTTGACGTCCGGCGCGTCGATGCTCGCGCTCCTGCTGCGGTTGCCGGCGCTGGATGAGGAGATCGCCGGAGATTTCGAGGCCATGGGAGAAGCAGCAGCGGTTGATCTGCCCGGGATGCCGCCGGTACCGGCTCGTCTCATGCCAACTCCCATCATGACGAAGAATGCAAACTTCACGTGGCTCGTGTACCACGGCAACCGCTTCATGGAGGCCGCTGGCATCATCGTCAACACGGTGGCCGAGCTGGAGCAGTCCATCCTTGCAGCCATCGCCGATGGCCTCTGCGTGCCCGGACGCCGCGCTCCAACCGTCTACCCGATCGGCCCCGTCGTCATGCCTGTCAACAAGCAGCCGGCCGCCGGCGGCGACGGCGAGCAGCTACAGCACGAGTGCGTGAGGTGGCTCGACGCACAGCCACCAGCATCCGTCGTGCTGCTCTGCTTTGGCAGCATGGGCGGCAGCTTCCCGTCGCCGCAGGTCCGAGAGATCGCCGACGCCCTCGAGCACAGCGGCCACCGCTTCCTGTGGGTACTCCGTGGCCCGATACCCGCCGATTCCAAGTACCCAACGGATGCCGACCTCGACGAGCTGCTCCCAGAAGGGTTCTTGGAGAGGACCAAGGGCAGGGGTCTGGTGTGGCCCAAGTGGGCGCCGCAGAAGGACATCCTCGCCAGCCCTGCCGTCGGCGGCTTCGTGACCCACTGCGGGTGGAACTCGATCCTCGAGAGCCTGTGGCACGGCGTGCCGCTGGTGCCGTGGCCGCTGTTCGCGGAGCAGCACCTGAACGCGTTCGAGCTCGTGTCCGTGATGGGCGTCGCCGTGGCCATGAAAGTGGACAGGAAGCGCGGCAACTTGGTCGAGGCGGCGGAGCTGGAGCGCGTGGTCCGGAGCCTGATGGGTGGGTCGGAGGAGGAGGGGAGGAAAGCGCGAGAGAAAGCCACGGAGGCCAAGGACCTTTGCCGGAAAGCCGTGGCCGACGGCGGGTCCTCGGCGGCGTCGCTGCAAGAACTTGCGCGTGAGATTGGAGAGCACAGAGAACACCAAGGAAGAACGGAAGCAACGCCGCCGCTTCCTCAACAAGTTCGCTACGCCGCTGCCACCCTTGGAGCTGCACGCCATGGGTGACCTCCGATCCTGAATGGTCGATGATGCAGACCATGTGGCTCTTGACTGTCACCAGGTTTCAACATGTCGTCAATCTAGGTAATGTTAGTCGAGAGTGGTTCCAGATAAAAGGGGAGTCGTAGGGTGGTTCTTTAGTAGGAGGCATTTGGCTGAGAGAGGTGTGTAACCGGCATTCAGCGTTCAAAGTAAAATCGGTTCAAGGTCAGTGAACCAGGTACTAGTGTCGCAGTTGTACTCATCCGGTCCAAGGTCAATGAACCGAGGCCGCAACATGTTGTATCCATGTTTAATGATGAATGAGAGAACAATTGCATCGATCGTGTTAAACTGGAATGTGAGAGGGCTAAATGCAGTGAACCGTAGACAAGTAATCAGAGACATGATCAGAGATCACAGTGTCGACTCTAGTATAGTGTGGTTGCAAGAGACCAAAAACTGGCAGTGATGAACGACAACATGCATGGTTTCACAGACCCTGGGAACACAATTTGTTGGAGTGTATGCTGCACTACTACCAGCCACAAACACTAGGGGAGGGGTGCTCATTGCTTGTTGACTTGATCACTTGCTCTTACAAGATAGTACATACAAGTTGAACAAAATTCAATTATATTACTGCGACAACTAAAAACAGAGCTGATAACTCAGTGGATCTTCACTGGTGTGTACGGACCCCCAAGGTACGGTGATGCTGAGAAATTACAGTTCATCGGTGAAATTAGACATTTGCACGAGCGGGTGTTACCACAATGGCTCATCCTTGGGGACTTTAGCCTCATTTACCAAGCGGTGGGAACTATATCAATACTGAAACCTTAGCAAGAGGTAGGCACTATACTGCACTGAAGCATGCAGTAGCTAGGTATATACTGCACTGAAGGGGTGTGTGTGTACAAATAGACATGTGAGCTAGAGGTAGCTCACACGGTGAGAGAACGTACGCAGCCCTACCCACTACCCACTGAAAAACCTGGCTACTGTAGATCTCGTGGAAATCTCATGGAGCTGAGGACTTTCTTCCTTATATAGTGTCTACAGAAATTGGATAAAAAATTATGATGTAGCAACTATCTAACCATGATTTTTTTATATATATAGTGTCTATAAAAATTAAGTATAGAAACTATATGTAGTTTTCAGTATTAGGACTGCAGGACAAAATAAAAAAGATATTGTCGCACAACCGCGTCGTTTATGAGAGATTAGGGTGGTTCCACTTCCATCACCTAGAGAACTTGTTCGCCATCATGCCATGCGCATCGCGCGGGCTAGCTCCTGTGGGCGGCTGACACCAGTTGCCACTATGGATCTCGACATCACTAACAAACATTCATCCATACGTAGATCTACGAATAATCTGACAACTATAGTTTTTTTTAACAAGAAATTTATTTCTGTTTCTTTTCTTTTTCGGATAACCTGATGCGTGTAGACTCTTTTATTTTTTCGGAGACGGGACGTGCACATCTCTCTTTCTCTTTTTACGCGCTCTGGCATGCACAATGTTATATTTTTTTATTCTGAAAAATGCATAATATTTTATTTTAACATTCATTTGTAACATTTTCTTTCTTTTTGAAAAGCGCACACACATAACTTACACTAACTGATTTACACAAAATAACTTTAAGGAATAAGTTAAGCATACTAAGTTATACAACATTACTTTATTTTTTCGCGAATTGTGATTTGCGCCTAATTTAAATTTTGAGAACAACTGTGAGAGTAATATTCCTTAAGATTCATTGGATTTTTTAATTTTATTTAAGAAACTAATTATTCCAGAATGTAGGAAAAATGTTTAAAAAGGGTTGGAGAGCAAAACAAATGTACCTTTTACACTTGAGTAACAAAATAAATATGATAGGAGATACTAACAACATTTTGAGTAACAAGCCTCTCTTCCTCATGGAAAGGTAATGAATTTAAAATATCAAAACGATTATCCCTTATGTTACAACAAAAACCCACTAGTGGCGATCATTGCAAACGGGCATGAAAACCAAAAAAAATAAATTTAAACTAGAAATTCACATGACATGAAAGTAAAGAACTATTCGGTGAAAAATAAAATCAAATAACTCATGTTGGAGAAATCCAAATTTTGATAATTGTATAGAATAAGTATATAATAAAATATTATAGCTAGTATTGTGAAAATTCATAGAATGAGGAGAAGAAAAATGCAACTATAAATAGGTTGCAAAATTCAACAACACCATCGCAAAACTACCTTTCATCAAACTATAAGTCTATTATTTTGCTATGTAGTGAACTTGTCCTAACTATGGACTAATATGTGAGAAGTATATTATTTTTTTGAGAGCTATTAGTTCATAGTTAGGACAAGTCCTCTCCTCCCAGCCAATTTACCACATGACGGCATTTCCGGAGCAAAAATGGTTAATTAGAAAGATTAATCGCCTAAGGAGGAGCTTCTTATGGAGAGGTGAGACGCCAGATAAGGTATATGGCGAGCATTCCATCACAAACTGGCCAACAACATGTAGGCCCAAAGATAAAGGGGGTTTAGGAGTCCTGGACCTCGAGCGATTTGCAAGAGCGCTGAGACTAAGATGGCTTTGGTATCAATGGAAACATCAAGATAGAGCCTGGAATAGGCTGGATCTTCCAGCTGACGATAGAGACAGAGAACTGTTCATGGCTTCGACGGTGGTGACTATAGGAGCTGGAAGGACAGCCAAATTCTAGACCTCGTCATGGGTTGGTGGACGAGCACCAAAAACTTTATCACCTTCACTCTATAAAGAATCAAGGAGGAAAATCCTCACGGTTCAAAAAGCACTAGAGGATAATGGTTGGATTTCACATCTAATCCCGTTAAAAGAATACATAGCCATGTGGGAGGAGGTCAGCCAGATCCAGTTGGTGGATAACACGCAGGACAACATCCGCTGGCGGTGGACGGAAGATGGGGAATATTCAGCAAAAAGTGCATACTGTATCCAGTTCCTAGGAACATTCAGTAAACTGATACTACAATCCATTTCGAAAGCAAACGCAGAACCTAAGTGCAGATTTTTTGCTTGGACATTGCTCCACAAAAAAATCTTGACCACCAACAATTTGATCAAGCAGAATTGGCCTCATGACCCGATATGCAAACTTTGTGGCCTTGAACCGGAAACAACGACCCATCTCTGTAAGGACTGTTCTTTCTCAAGAGAGGTGTGGTCCTTAATCAAGCAATGGTTTAGTCTAGTGGCGATTGAAACGATTGGAATGACTGGATCCATACACAACTACTGGCGTAGATGCAGAATCAAGATAGATAAAGGGCAAAGAAGAAAGTTTGATGGTATTGTGGTCTACCTATGGTGGAATTTGTGGAAAGAAAGAAATTGAAGAACATTTCAGAACAAGCAGATGCAACCGAGACAGGTGGCTCTCCTTTGCAAGGAAGATATCGATCAATATTAGTGGGCGACAAGGTCCAATGCCGCACAACATCAGTAGTTTTAGTAGTGTTTTTTCTTTCCTTTGAGTTGTTCCTCTCGTTAGTCTTTGTAACATTTTTTTTATTTTTTCATCGTCTAATAAAAATACGGCAAAGCTTTTGCCGCCTTTCTAGAAAAAAAATAGAAAAGAAAAAAAAGAAGTCAGAGGAAGTGTTCACTAGATTGAAGCCAAGTGAACGCCCGCCAATCTGGAATTGCGTTTTTAAGTAGCACAAGTAGTAATAACAGATTACATATGGATTGCGATTGCAGCAAGGGATGTATGAAACTACTGTATACTTGCACTAGAGTTTGTTTGTCTGAAAAATCATAGCTGAAAGTACTATTCGTTATTTGCTGATTTATTGTGGGAGAAAAACGTTTTTGAATAAATGACAGATTTATAACAGATTCGACAAATACGCCCAAATGAACAGGCTCCACCGCTCAGCACATTGCATTTGTATGCTTTACCAATGTACCACAAAACACTATTAATCAGTGTACCATAAAACACTATTTTTGCAAGACAAAGAAACAAAGTTTTGCATTTCTACTTGCACTGTCATAGTACTCTTTCTTCAACTTAACACAAATGCGGAGAAAAAAGAAATTCATTGAGGACCGTTCCTACAAGAACATCATATGGACTGTGCAAAGGTAAACCACAGTATAATTTCAAACATGCGGATGATAAATCAGATATCTCATGGGCCACACGCGTCGGCCATACATCCCCACCGTAGGCTAAGCAACTCCACACCACTTGTCGTTGTGATTGTGCAAAATCTCTCGCGCTAGTTTTTGCAGCGACGCCTCCGAGGACCCGCCGTCGGCCACGGCTTTCCGGCATAGGGCCTTCGCCTCCGCGGCCTTCTTCCCCGCCTTCCGCCCCTCCTCCGACCCGCCCATCAGGCACCGGACCACGCGCTCCAGCTCCGCCGCCTCGACGAAGTTGCCGCGCTTCCTGTCCACTTGCATGGCCACGGCGACGCCCATCACGGACACGAGCTCGAACGCGTTCAGGTGCTGCTCCGCGTACAGCGGCCATGGCGCCATCGGCACGCCGTGCCACAGGCTCTCGAGGATCGAGTTCCACCCGCAGTGGGTCACGAAGCCGCCGACGGCAGGGTTGGCGAGGATGTCCTTCTGCGGCGCCCACTTGGGCCACACCAGACCCCTGCCCTTGGTCCTCTCCAAGAACCCTTCTGGGAGCAGCTCGTCGACGTTGGCATCCGTCGGGCACTTCGAACCGGGCGATAGCGGGCCACGGAGTACCCACAGGAAGTGGTGCCCGCTGTGCTCGAGGGCGTCGGCGATCTCCCGGACCTGCGGCGACGGGAAGCTGCCGCCCATGCTGCCAAAGCAGAGCAGCACGACGGATGCTGGTGGCTGTGCGTCCAGCCACCTCACGCACTCGTGTAGCTGTAGCTGCTCGTCGTCGTCGTCGCCGGCGAGCGGCTTGAAAGCCATGACGGGGCCGATCGGGTAGACGGTTGGAGCGCGGCGTCCGGGCACGCAGAGGCCATCGGCGATGGCTGCTAGGATGGACGGCTCCAGCTTGGCCACCGTGTTGACGATGATGCCAGCGGCCTCCATGAAGCGGTTGCCGTGGTACACGAACCAGGCGTAGTTTGGATCCTTCCTCATTATAGGAGATGGCATGAGACGAGCCGGCACCGGCGGCATCCCGGGCAGATCAACTGCTCCTTCTCCCATCGCCTCGAAATCTCCGGCGATCTCCCCGTCCAGCGCCGGCAACCGCAGCATGAGCGCGAGCATCGAGGCGCCGGACGTGAAGTAGACGTACACCGGCAGTGCGAGCTCGCGCGTGACATCGAAGAGGGCGGTGCAGAAGAAGTCCACGACGACCGCGGCTACCGGGGACGACGACATGCCGGAGATGGCTTCCTTGACGTATGTGTCGTGGAGCTGTATGAAGCGCATCATGAAAGCCTCGAGACCGTCGGCGGCGGTGGGGAGCTCGACGGCGGGGAGGTGGACGAAGCGGATGTCGAAGCCGGAGTCTGCTTCTTCCCGCCGGATGATGTCGGCGACGTCGGACATCAGGTTGGCGGACATGGTCATCTGCGTGACGAGCACGGTGAGCGACATGGCGCAGCGGCTTGTGGCGAGCAGCCGCTTGCCGGCTTCGAGCATGGATGTGAGGTGGCCTGGAACGCAGAATGGGATGAGTACGAGAGTAGGGTATGCCATTGTGACTGTGAGGTTATTTTTAAGTCAATATGCCATTTGTGAGTTGTGTTGTGAGTTCATCTTATGATTGTGACTTCAGCCCAGGCCAGTCTTTTATAATGCTATATATGATATGAATACGTCAGGACACTGGGAGTTCCTCCGTACGCTACGTGGTCTCACACTGTCCACGTATCGTACCCACCACCCATGTACCTACGCGAGTCTAATCCCGTATGTTGCCGAGTGCGCGACCTCAGCGATAGATCTAAGACAACTTAATTAGGATCTACTAACCAGAGAGTTAACCGGTTTAGGACTAAGACAAGTAAAACATGATTGTATTCGCAGTTCTAATACATTGTCTAGATGCACATAAAGTAA